>Ga0194111_10002309_pt1 | contig 23086 bp, 28 predicted proteins | sample TA2KigC300mmetaG_FD_146194 | JGI IMG/M metagenome (GOLD analysis project Ga0194111, IMG submission 146194) | Freshwater microbial communities from Lake Tanganyika, Tanzania - TA2015033 Kigoma Deep Cast 300m | ecosystem: Environmental > Aquatic > Freshwater > Lake | place: Tanzania: Lake... | reverse complement strand
GGCAGAGGACGTGCTGGAAGTCCACCATCAGGACGGTAATCACAACAACCACCATCTGGCTAACCTGGCGTTACTGCACGCCCACTGCCACGACGCCGCACACGGCAAACAGTACCAATGACAATGGCCCATCTACTGAAGAGCCGGATGACGCGAAAGTGTCACGTCCGGTTCGGGAGTGGCGGCGGGGTGGGCGACCGCCCCGCCGACCATAACTATGCCGCCTTTTCTGCGGCTAACATGTTTACCTAACCGCGCTGTTGCACACTCTGAAGCAACTGAATGTTCACCCGGAGCCAGTCATTGACGAGCCGTTGAAGGTCAAGCCCTTTTTCGTCCGCCAGCCGGCTCATAAAATCGTCCACGTCAGGCTCAAGATAGACCGGGAAACTGAACACAGCGTCGGGATGATAGAACTCGCCCCGCTCAGCTTGGGAAAAATCGTACTGTTCTCTCATGGTATGGCCCTTTCCTCATATTGCCTCGCTTCGGCGGCGGTAGCGCAATATTCACCTCAAAAGCCATCCGGATAGTAGGCCCCGGATGGCGAAAACTGGCGGCATAACGGTAAAGCTGAGCCGCGCCCACCCGCCGCCGCGAGCATGACCAGCCTGACTGACCGCTGCCTCCGCTGGTAGACCGACTTCGTTAAAGCGCCCGGGTGGGCGTCGGCTCCAGCGCGTGTTAGCCGCCGTCCTCGCTTGCTTGTGCTACTGTTGTACCGTGTATGCTTCCCGTATGATACCCTCGATTTGCTCTGCCACATCCGGCAACTCAGCGGTAACAATATGCCATACGATGTCCAAGTTGACTCCGAAATAGTGATGGATAAGCCGGTCTCTTACTCCAGCCATGCCTCGCCACGGGGGACCAGGGTGTGCAGCGCGCAACTCCGCCGAGATATGCTTGGTCGCTTCGCCAATGATCTCCAGGTTGCGGATCACGGCATCTTGGGTCTTGACGTCGTTCAGGAATGCCTCATACGTCATTCCTGCCGTGTACGCCATGATGCGCCGCACCGCCTCCTGAATATCCTGTAGAAAATCCCACTCTCGTCGTTCAGACATAGACGATGCTGTCCTCAATGTCCCTGGCTACACGGGCAATCCTGATCCCTTGTACGCCCGCCCGTGTTAGAATGTCCACTTTCTTACTCAACAGACGCTCCAGATATTCGGTGAACTCAATGAACTTGAAACCAATCGGCCGTTCAAACTCCACTACCAGATCAACATCACTAGCTTCGTCGGGGATGCCCTTGGCGTAGGACCCAAACAAGCCGATTCGTTTGACCCCATATTCGGCAGCCAGGTGAGGATACTCATTGCGGAGCACTTCTGCAATCTTGCCCTTTGTCAACATGATCAACACCTCGCTCAAGGATCACTGGTTACTTGATTCGGCGGCTAACTATTGAGTATCCCGAACCATTTCGGCCTAACTACCTCGGTTCCCAGACAGAATAGGTTCGGTATAGCATCCTCGAAAGTTGACTTATACTGAACTTTGGCTATAATATCCGGCGCTTTGACTGGGCGATTTGGATCGAAGCGCCGCTTCCGACCGACGCCCATATTATGCAACCGAATTCCCCTTTTGTCAAACAACAGGAGGCAACCCATGAAGGAGCAACGCCCCAAGAAACTGCTTGACCAAGTCCGCGACACCCTGCGCCTCAAACACTATTCCATCCGCACTGAGCAAGCCTACGTCGGCTGGATCAAGCGCTACATCTTCTTCCACGGCAAACGCCACCCGGCCGAGATGGGAGCGCCAGCGGCCTGCGCCTCATGGAGTGCCTGCGCGTAAAAGACCTCGATTTTGAGCGGCGGGCCCTCATCGTCCGCGACGGCAAGGGGGCGCAGGACCGGGTAGGCGAAAAATGCGGGGCGGCGTCCTGGGCCTTGCCCTGGGATGGTGGGCAAATTCCTTGCCTTCCTACGCCTCTGGCGATTGCTTTCGGGCTTGCTCAGCCATCAACTGCTGCAAATCGGGCAGGGGTTGGGAGCGCGAAGGGCCCTCTATGGCTTTGACGGCAATGTCCTGCACCTGGCTGTAGGCTTTTTCCACCTGTTGGGAGAGTTTCGCAATGTGCTCGTTTTGCTCTGCCACTGTTTTTTCCAGAGATTCAATTCGCGTGTTCAGAACATTCCGCTCGCCATCAAATTCTTTCCTCAAGAGATCTTCTCTGTTCTTGGCTTCCGACTCCACTCTCTGTACGGCTTCCTTGACCGCCTTGTTGACCGCTGATTCCAACTCCTTGGGAAACGCGCTGGCTTGCTTTCGCAGCTCGTTCAATTCGGTTTCTTTTTCGACGACGGCTTTTTCCCTCTCAGCCAACTCCTTTTCCATCTGCTCTCTTCTGTACGTGATTTCTCTTTCCAGCCTCGCTTTTTCGTCTTCGAACTGCTCTCTGGCCAGTTGCTGCTCACGCTGAAACGTATACAGGTACTCTTCTTTCTCCCGTTCACGATGTTTCCGCTCGTCAGCATCCCGTGCCTTGATCTCTGCCTCGTGAACCTTCTTCTCTTTCTCCCACTCCGTACGCAGCGTTTCTATCTCATGAGTCAACTCCTCCTTGCGCGCCGCCAATTCAGTTTCGGTTTGTTGACGCTTTTGATGTTGAGCCTCTATTAAGGCCGCCAGACTCAACGCCGACTTCTCTATCTCATAGATGTCTTGGAGTTCTTTCTGTTTGGCCTCAACTGCCTCCCTAACCTGCCGATATTTGCCAACTTCTTCTTCCAATCTATCAGAGAGTTGGCTGAGGAGTTTCCCTACCTCCAGCTTGAGGGTACTGACCTCTTGAACGATCCCTTCTGTGGACAGGGCATCTGTCACCTCCACCGCTTCCTTGATCTTCTTCTCTTCGATCTCTTCTTTAGGTTTGAGTTCCGCTGCCCGCTTTTCTTTTAGCTGCTGCAGAACTTCATTATAGGCTTCAAGCATCTCCTTCTTGGTGTTTTTCATGGTGATCCTTTGGGGCTTAAACTCTCTGTTTGTCATTTCTGCGCTCCTCCTTTATTGTTCGATGATAGTGGGAACTCTTTCTGATTATACCCCAATGGCCACGTTTGCACAAATGCACAATCCTTCGATTGCTCAGAGAACAGTCACCGGTTTCAGGCTGTCATTGCGAGCGAAGCGAAGCAATCCCCAAGCCGCAAGGAGGAGATTGCTTCGTCGCAAAAAACGCTCCTCGCAATGACACGGGCTGAGCAGTTAGCTCAGCCATTGTCATTGCCCCGAATCCGCCCTACGGCCTGGCCCCACCACGAACTAAACTTGCGGTAGGTGCGGCGCAGACGGGATACGAGCCAGACCCAACGATAACCAATGTGCCTCAGTAAGTGTTTCCACCCTGGCAGCCTGGGGGCCGGCAATGGCACGTGCCATTGCACCACCGCCGCGGCCCAGGTCAGCCCGGCCCCGAAGCTGACCAGGACCAGGTGATCGCCGGGCTTTATCCGCTCCTCCTCGATGGCCTCACAGAAAGCGATGGGAATGGAGGCACATGAGGTGTTGCCGTACTTTTCCAGGTTGACGAAAACCTTATCCATGGGCAACCTCAAGTGTTTAGCCGCCGATTCAATGATGCGGATGTTGGCCTGGTGGGGGATAAAAAGGTCAACGTCGTCAATCTTCAGTCCGGCCGCCTGGATCGCCTCCTTGGCCGCCTGGCCCATGATGCGGGTGGCAAAACGAAAGACCTCGCGGCCGTTCATGCGAGCGTAATGCAACCTTTGGGCTACCGTCTCAGCGCTGGCCGGGTGGCGGCTGCCCCCGCCGGGCAGCATCAACAGGTCACCGCCCGAGCCATCGGCGCCGAGGGTGAAGGAGAGGACGCCGCCAGGGGCGTCGCTGGCCTGAAGCAGCAAGGCCCCTGCCCCGTCGCCGAAGAGGACACAGGTGTTGCGGTCCGTCCAGTCCATGATGCGGGACAAGGTCTCGGCCCCGATGACCAGCACGTTCTCGTATACCCCGGAGATGATCAACTGGCTGCCGACCCCAAGCCCGTAAACAAAGCCTGAGCAGCCAGCGAGGAGGTCAAAGGCCCCGGCCCGCCTCGCCCCCAGAGCATCCTGCACCAGGCACGCCGTAGCAGGGAATAGATAGTCTGGGGTGGCGGTAGTCACGATGACGAGGTCCAGCCGTTCTGGGACCACGTCGGCCACCTGAAGGGCAGCTCGTGCTGCCTTGATAGACATGGTCGAGGTCGTTTCTCTCGGGTCGGCGATGCGGCGCTCGACGATTCCCGTCCGCGTGCGAATCCAGTCATCGGAGGTATCCACCATTTTCGCCAGGTCGTCGTTGGTCAGAACCTGGCCAGGAACGTACTTGCCCCAGCCCACGATCTGAGCGTATCTCTTCGAAGTCATATCTCTTCACCTGTAGAGCTAGCAGAAGATCAGGCAGGCGTTGTGCCCGCCCAGGCCCATCGAGTTGGACATGACCACCCGCAGTTGGCAGGGATGGGCCTCATTGGGCACGTAATCTAAATCGCACCGGGGGTCAGGGTGCTGATAGTTTATGGTCGCGGGTATGATTTGATCCTGCAAGGCCTTGAGACAGACTATGGCCTCCACCGCCCCCGCCGCTCCCATCAGGTGCCCCATCATTGATTTGGTGGAGCTGACAGCCAAATTGTAGGCGTGCTTTCCAAAGACGGCCTTGATGGCCGCTGTCTCACTGACGTCGTTGAGCGCCGTGGCGGTGCCGTGAGCATTGATGTAATCAACCTCCTCGGGCCTTATGCCCGCCTGTTGCAGCGCCAGGCTCATGGCCCGAGCCATTCCTTCGCCTCCTTCGGCGGGGGCGGCCATGTCGTCGGCGTCGGCGGTGGTGCCGTAGCCGATGATCTCGCCGTAAATCCTGGCCCCACGTTTTATGGCATGCTCCAGGCTCTCCAAAATGAGGATGCCTGCTCCTTCGCTCATGGCCAGCCCATCGCGGGTGGCGTCGAAGGGACGGCAGGCCCTCTCCGGCTCATCGTTGCGAGTGGATAAGACCCCCATGACGTTGAAGCCGGCAAAGACGATGGGAAGGAGAGATGCCTCGCTTCCGCCGCTGATGATGGCGTCGGCATGGCCACGACGGATCATCTCTGCTGCTTCCCCGATGGCATTGGCGCCAGTGGCGCACGCCGAGACGATGGCCATGTTGGGCCCCTTGGCTCCGCAGGAGATAGCCACCTGCCCTGGGGCGGTGTCGGGGATCATCATGGGCAGGAAGAAAGGGCTTAGTCGGCGAGGCCCCCGCGCCTGGAACTTCTCGAATTCAGTTAGCAGAGTCTCGATGCCTCCCACGGCGGTGCCGATGACGACCCCTACTCGCTCGGCGTTGTCGGCGTTGATGATCAGCCTGGCATCCTCGAGAGCCTGGTGGGTAGCGACCACGGCGAACTGAACGAAGCGGTCCAGCCGGCGCGCCTCTTTGCGGTCGAAATGCTCCTGGGGGGCGAACCCCTTGACCTCGCCAGCGATCTGGGTCTCGAAGGGCGAGGGATCGAAGCGGGTGATCCGTTTGATGCCTGAGCGCCCTTCTACCAGGGCCCTCCAGGTAGTGGGCACATCGTTGCCCACCGGGGTCAGGGCCCCCAGGCCGGTGACCACTACGCTGGTATTATCCTTCGGCAAAGGAATACCTCCTATAAAGTGGGGAGGAGCGAAATGCTTAAACTTTATAACACCAAAGAGGCCCAAGAGATGCGCCTGGCCCTGGTTGAAGATCGAACGGTGCTACGCAGGATAGCTAGCAAGAGCGAATCTCCCTTTTCCTATCCTCCCTTCTTGGGCAGAACGAAAACAAAAAGCCTCGCCACGTGTTTTTCATGGGCAAGGCTTTTTCTTTGCAGGAGACGGCTTAGTCGCCAATGCCAAAATCAGAAGTGCAGATAGACTTTGTTTCCCTTCAGGCTATTGGTAATCAAGCCCTCGTTCACCAATATTGCTGCGATGAAAGAAGCATGTCTTGAAGTCAAACGAACCGGATTTAGGCGAGCAGAGTTGTCTTGTACCCACTCTCCTAAACCACCAGGTGTTGGGTTAGTCATACTAAATCCACCGGGGATTGTTTCCCCTCTAAACTCATTTAAGATCGCTTGGAAAAACTCAGCCGAAACACGTGGCTTATTTGTGAAATGCAATGTTACCCCAGCATGAACATCTCCGGCATATGTGAATTGAGTTCTTCTTGAAGGAGGTCCCAAAGTGGAAATTGTCGGCATAATCCCTTCTATACCAACCGCAACAACAGACTATCTGCAAAGGCAAGCTGCCATGGCGGATTGCCTTATGCAGGCAAGTCAGCTTTCAAACTCCTGCAGCAGTCGCCATCCATAGTCAGTCAGCGTATGCTTGCCATGCTTGACTTGCCGAAACACTCCCGTGAATTTTGACCCAACTTTGGGAGCACCGCCGGGCTGGTCTGCCCGCATTCCCTGAAAAATGGCGGGGTAGCCTGCCATCCACTCATCGCAACTTACGCCAATCTGCTGGCGGATTTCTTCTCTGGTAAATATCGACTTCCCTTCTTGCCGTACAAGCCTGATGACTGCCTGCACAATCTCTTCGGCATGCGTCATAGCTCTTCCCTCGTTCGGTCGCCCTTCCCGCTTTCTTCACCTCGACCGGGGCCGGTGGGCGAAGAATGCGGGGCGGCGTCCTGGGCCTCGCGCTGGTCGGTTTGCTGGAATCAGGCCTTATGCGGCAGCGATTGCCACTGGTTGCAACGCTGTGATTGGAACGGTCTCTGCGATGGAAGGCGTGTAGGTTGACAGAAAAAGAATGTCACTGACCGGGGGACGTAACAGAATATCAAGCACGATTTCTCGGAGTTCATCCGATAACTCGGCCAAGCCTGTGAGAGGGAAACTACGCGGGCCAACTTCGGTTTTCTGCGCCAAGAGAGAGTACTCGAAAAAGGTCAAACCTACGGCTCGACGTTCTTTCTTGTTGATGCGCAACAGAATGTGGTCATTCAACTCGATACCCGTTGCTTTCTCTCCAGGGGCGAATGAAATGTACAGGGTATCACTCATCTCGTCATAGTTGAAGATTGGCTTTGTCATACTCATACCCTCACCCTATCTCTTTCTGATAAGCTGTGACAATGTAATTGTTGGGCACAGGTTCACCGCTTGGACCTTCACTAAACCTGAACAGCACAGTGGCGATAATGTGCGTGTTGTCCTCGGCCAAATCATCAAACTGCTTAGTGTAACGGTATTTCTGCGGATTCAGAGGATCCTGCTTTCGCTTACCCGACTGGATTGTCTTTTTCAGATGCTCCTCATAGGCCGACATTTCGGGATGGTTCATCGGTTCAACAATGTGTTTCCACCGTTCGTCAGTCAGGTAAATGTCGTTGCCATAACGGTCACGAACCATCCAACGTCTGCCGGCAGTCATCGTGTTCACCTTGCTATGGTTTCCGAACGGTTGTCTTCTTTGTTGTTTCTCATTATACCCCAACAGCGGCGTTTGCACAAATGCACACCGCCCCGTCTTTCTTCACCTCGACCGGGGCCGGTGGGCGAGAAATGCATGGCGGTGTCCTGGGCTGGTCCTGACAGGATGCGCTTCATGTTAGAAACTGCTGCTTTCCATACGGTATTACCCGAACAAGTCTGCATGTGTGCCAGTTCTGATTAGCACAACCTCGCTCTGCGCCAGCTCGTAGATTAAAAGCCAATCTGGCTCAATGTGGCACTCTCGCGTACCTTGGTATTGTCCAACAAGAACATGGTCACGGTATTTGGCTTCGAGCTGTTGTCCACCTATGATCTTCTCAAGAACCTCTTTGAGCCTACCCAAGTCTTTACCTCGCTTTTTCATGCGCTCAACATCTTTCTTGAATTGCGAGGTGCGTCTGACTGTTCTCATCAGATCCCCAGATCCTCAAAGAGACTCTCGATATCATCAAAACTTTCCAGATTGCGCCGTGCCCTGGCATCCTCCAACGCTTTCTTCGTCAGTTCATTCGGAACCTTGACGCTAAAGGGTAAACCGCGCTGAAGATCAACCTGCTTATAGAACAAGGCAATGGCTTGCGAGGTGGTCAGCCCAAGCTCTCTAAATATCTGCTCTGCATTGTGTTTGAGTTCGGGGTCTATTCTTGCTGAAATAACCGCAGTCTTACCCATAACCATCTCCTCTCTGTACTGCTAATGTGCGTACATTGTATCACAAATGCGGCATTTGCACAAATGCAAGCCGCCCCACTTTCTTCACCGCCACTTCATTGCCTCCCAGTTTAGATTTGAGCCGATATTAGGGTTGAAGTTCGGGTCGTTGGTCAAAATATACTCGCCCAGGGCATTTGACCAGGCATGGTCGTATCCTCCCGGCAACTCGATGCCCCGCTCCTCAAAGGGATCGTAGTACTCGTCCACGCCACGAATCGTCTGGCTAAACTGGGTGGAGAGCCGGTCGAGTGTATGGAGTAACTATCAGGCGACGCCGAACACCAGTACCGCGTTCTGTCCACCCAGGCCAAAGCTATTGGACACGGCTACCTTGACCTCGGCCTGGCGTGCCTGGTTGGGTACGTAATCCAGGTCGCACTCAGGATCGGGCGTCTCGTAGTTGATGGTGGGATGGATGATCCCTTCCTGGATGCTCATCACGCAAGCTATGGCCTCCACCGCGCCGGTCGCGCCCATCATGTGCCCAATCATAGATTTGGTCGAGCTGACGGGGATGTCATAGGCATATTTTCCATAGGCCGCCTTGATGGCCTTGGTTTCAGCCAGGTCCCCCACAGGGGTGCTGGCTGCATGGGCATTGATGTAATCAACAGTCTCCGCCTCCACACCGGCGTTGGCCAGGGCGCGGCGTATGGCCAGGGCAGCGCCGCTCCCTTCAGGATCCGGCGCGATCATGTGGAAAGCGTCGTTAGAAGCGCCACAGCCCAACACTTCGGCGTAGATGCGGGCACCCCGGGCCTGGGCATGGGCCAGGCTCTCCAGGATGAGCATCGCGCTGCCCTGAGCCCCGACAAACCCCTCGCGATTAGCTTCAAAGGGACGCATCGCCCGCTCCGGCTGGTCATTATAGTTGGTGGGCACAGCGCGCATGGCGATAAAACCGGCCAACATCGTCTGGGACATCATGCTCTCCGTCCCACCGGTGATCATCACCTCGGCCCCGCCCCGCCGAATCACCTCAGCCGCGTCGCCAATGGCCTGGGTGGACGCGGCGCAGGCAGTGCAGACGGTACCGCTATAGCCGCGCACCTGGTACGTCTCGGCGACGAAGTACGAGGCCATGTTGGGCCACAGCCGCACGGCTTGAAAAGGGGAGAGTCGCCCTGATCCTTTCCCCATCAGTTGCTCAAACATCCGTTCCGTCTCCTCCACGCTGCTCCCGCCCGCCGTACCGATCAACACCCCGATCCGGTCCCGGTCTTCCTGCTCCAGGTCGAGGCCGGCGTCTTCCAGCGCCTGGCTGGTGGCAATAACCGCGAACTGGCTGGCGACAGTCATGTGGCGGGCCTTTTTGGGTGGGATAAACTGGAGCATGTCGAATCCCTTTATCTCTCCGGCGATTTTGCAAGCCCAGAGGGTGGGGTCGATGATCGTCATGCGCGCTACTCCAGAGCGGCCCGCCTTGAGCGCGTCCCACGTCTCAGCCACCGTATGGCCGACCGGGGTGATGGCACCCATACCGGTAATCACCACGCGCTGGTGGGGATTACGATTCGCAGGGTTGTTCCCTGGCTTATTCATTGTTGTGCCTCCATGAGATTTGATAGACGTAAGTATCCGAAAGCCACGGATCATCCCGAATGAGCCGCCCGAGGTTCGCCTGAACCGTCTGAACAATGGACTCGACAGTGGTCTCTTTCAGCTCTGCCAACACCTGAACGACGTCTCTGATCAACAGCGGCATTCCAGGAGCACCGATAAACGACCGCGGCCCTCCCGGATTGTCCGTCTCGGTGAGCAATTGGTCCAACGGCAACTCTCGGGCGATGGTCTGTATGTGCTCCGAATAGAGAACCTCAACGCCTATCGTGAAGTACGCCCCCCTGGCCACCAGTTCACGGAAGACATCGAGAGGTCCCGAAAACCAGTGAACGATGGCCCGTTGAATTTCATAGCGGTTGAGAAAGTCGAGGACGTCGCTTTCTGCCCCTTTGGTGTGCAAGTTAACGATCTTGCCTTGCTCTTTGGCCGCTGCGAGAAAGACCTCGAACACCTTTCGCTGCGCTGGATATTGGGAAGCATCGTCAACGAAATGATAGTCCAATCCGATCTCACCCAGCATGGGACTTTGTTCGATGGCCTCGCTCAGGTCTTCCAGACGATCAGCGTATTCGGGGGCGTTCCAGGGGTGCACGCCGAACGTGGGCAACACGAGCTCGCACATTTCGCCGATCTCCAGGTTGCGCCGGTACGAGGGAAGATCCATAGAATTGCTAATGGTGAAGATGCTGTGCTGGGTAATCTCTTCCAAGGCGGGTTCTAGCATGTCTTCATACCGGTCCAGATGTGCGTGAGCGTCAATCAGCATATTTTACTCTCCAACAAGAACCCAGTCGAGTGAATCGGCGCTGGCCTGCGAGGCCAGACTGACCAGGCCCAATTTGGCCGCGACCGAGACGTTTGGCTTCGCGTTGCTGGGCGCGACAGCGGAGGTACAGCCAAATAGGACGACTGGGTTGGTTCTGTCTGATCAAACCAGTCTGGTTCGTCCAAACAGACCGGCACGTATTTGTGGGTCGCTGCCGACCATTTGCCGATAGGTTTCTAAGTCATCGTTAAACCGGGCACGCACTTTGTTGTAAAGGTAGTTACGCAGCCATTCGTCCAGGCAGACCATAGCATCACTGCTCAGATGAGCCTTGCATGGCTCTAACAGCCATGTGCGATGAAGCGTGGTCATTCGGTCAAAGTGAAGTACGCCCTCACGGATATCGAATGTGGCATCCCGTGGCAGGTAGAAGACAGAGCTAAACCGATACGTGATTGCGCCCCACACAAAGTTGGGATTGGCGGCGTAACTCCTGTGAAATCAGGGATGGAGGTCTCGTCGTCATCCAGCGCCCGTAGCCCTTTGTCCAGAACCTCATCATACACTGTGGTGGGGCGGACAAACTCATCCACGTCATCCAAGGCGTAGGAGCGCAGTGATTCGCGCAGCCGGCGGACGGTGGGTTTCTGGACAGGAATGTACAACTCGTAGTAATGCGTCCCTGACGGCACGATAGAAAAATCCAGTTTATCGCCCCGCCTCGCTTGTCTCATAGGCTTGGTGTGATAGACATATTGGAGCAGGTCGGCCGTCTCCTGGTCCGCCCAGACGCGCAATATCCCGTTGACCAGGGTCTCGATGCCAGAACTCAGCCCGGCGGGAAAATCTTGCGGGTCGGGCACGCGCAGCAGCGTGCCCCGATGGCCGTTGACGTTTACGAAATCCTCACGTTGCAGGATGGATTCTCCGTCGCCCTCGATGATCTCGCGAGTGTTGGGATCAAAATGGTCACGGAAGCATCGAGCTTGCCACTGTTCGTCCCAACCCCACGTCTTCTCGACGTAGGGCCTCATCGTAGCACGGTGTAGCCACCACAGGAAGTCGAAATCCTCTTGAGTCGCGGGGCGGAGCGATATTTGCATCGTAGCAAGTTGGTACATTGGTAGATCGGTAGATTGGTGGATTGGTCAGTTTCCCGATTTACCAATCTACCAGTTTACCAGTTTCCCAATCTACTAATAGGCGTTCTTGCTGGTAAAGGTGTTGAAGATGGTCTTGAGAATGATTTTGAAATCCAGAAGGAGGGACCAGTTCTCGATGTACCAGAGGTCGTACTTGGTTCTTTCGGCGATGGAGGTATCGCCCCGCAGGCCGTTGACCTGGGCCCAGCCGGTGATACCGGCCTTCTCGCGATGCCTGTCCATGTAGCGGGGGATGCTCCGCTTGAACTGCTCGACGAACACGGGGCGCTCAGGCCGCGGCCCCACCAGGCTCATCTCGCCCAGCAGGACGTTGATGAACTGGGGCCACTCGTCAATGGAGAAACGGCGAATGAAGGCCCCCAACCGCGTGCGGCGAGGATCGTCCGCGGTAGCCCAGATAGGACCCGTCTCGGCCTCGGCGTCTGCCCGCATGGAGCGAAACTTGATCACCCAAAAAGGCTTGGCATCCAACCCCATGCGCACCTGGGCGTAGAAGACGGGGCCCGGGGACTCTAGCTTGATGAGAGCGGCAACAAGTACCATAAGAGGAGATAAAACCACCAGGCCAATGGCACTGCCCATCAAGTCCACCGCCCTCTTCAGAGTCAGCCGCCAGCCCCTGAGGGCGACATCCCTGACGGTGAGGAGAGGCAGCCCCCCCAGGTCGCCGATGGTGACCTGGGCAGCCATGATCTGGAAGACGTCGGGATAGACCTTGATGGTGACTTTCCCCCGCTCGCAGAGGGAAATAATGGTGAGGATTTCCTCGTGGGAAGCTTCGGGCAGGGCGATGATGACCTCGTCAATAGAGAGCTCATCAATGAGAGAGGGCAGATCAGCGACCCATCCCAAAACGGGGACTCCCATCACGGCCTCCTGGCCGCCATCGTCCACGAACCCCATCACCTCGTAGCCCAGGCCTGGCAGATAGCGAATTTTCTGCAGGATCATCTGTCCCACCTCGCCTGTACCCACGATGAGCACCCTGGACCCGCCCAGGCCCCGGGCTTGCAGAGTCCGCTGTACCCGACTGTGAGCAAAGCGTCCTGTGCCAGCCAGGACAATGGTCAACAGCCAGGCGTAGAGAATCATGCCCCGCGAGTAATCCAGCTCCAGAACGCTGTTCTTGAACATCAACGAGCTCAGGGCAATGGCCACGATGGTGCCCACCGAAACAGCGCCGAACAGGGAATACAACTCATCAATGGAGGAAAGGGCACGGGGGCGATGATACAAGCGGTAAAAGAAAAAGACCGTTAGCATGGCCAGGACCTGGACAAACATCATCCCCACATAGCTATAAAAAGGGCCGATATTAAGCGGGGGGGCCGGCCATTTGATCCACTGGCGCAACCTGTAGGCCAGATAAAAGGCCAAAGCGATGGCCGAAACGTCGAGCACTACCAGGGAGATGGTGAAAAGCAGTTTAGCCCTACCCCTCATCTCGTCGCCTCCATAGAGATTTCAAGCCGGGATGCACCCTTCACGATCTCGCGTAACATGGCCAGGCTCCCCTGCAAGACGATGCCCGCGATGATCAGCCAGTGAAGCCAAAACGGGGTCGTGGCGGCGTAATGCTTGCGATAGAAAATGTTCATGGCCCGATAGAACTCGTAGCGGGCCCTGCGGCTGTGTCTGGTGGATGCCCCCTTCACGTGAAGCACCGTCACCTGGGGGTTGTAGTAGATTTTCCACCCCGCTTTCCTGATCCGATAGGCCCAATCGAGGTCCTCACCATACATGAAGAACCTCTCATCCAATAGTCCCACCTGGTGGATGGCCTCGGCTCGCACCAGCATGAAGGCCCCCACCACCGAGTCCACCTCGGTCAGCTCATCGGGATCGAGGTAGGTGAGATTGTAGCGTCCGAAGCGGGGGCTCTTGGGAAAAAGTTTGCTCAGGCCCATCATGCGATAGAAAAATGCCTTCGGAGTAGGGAAACTGCGGCGACAGGCCAGGTCGAGGCTGCCATCCTCGCGGACCAGTCTGGGCCCCGCCGCCCCGGTCTTGGGGTGAGCCTCCATGAAGTCCAGCATCTCCTGGAGGGCCAAGGGAGGAAGCAGGGTATCGGCGTTGAGCAGCAAAGCATATCCGGGAACCAGCGACGAAGGATGGCGGGCCAAAGGACTATCCTGGAAGCCAAAGGCTCTGAGCCCCAGGTTGTTGGCGTAGGCATATCCCCCGTTGATGGGGCTTTCGATGAGCTGGGCCTGGGGGAACTCCTGGCGCACCATGGCCGCGCTGTCGTCAGAGGAACAGTTATCCACCACGCAAACCCGATGGCTGAAATCGCCCTTGCTGTCGTAGATAGAAGCCAGGCAATCTCTCAGCAGGTCACGAGTGTTGTAGTTGACGATGACGATGAGCAAGTCTAGTTGGTCACGCATATCAGTTATTTTAGCACAGCTTGCCGAAAAGGACAAAGCGCGCGATCATCCCTCTTCTAGGCCGCACCCAAAACAACGGAGGTTTCTCTATATCTCTCCGCCGCTTACACCTAAGCGGGCAAAAGTCATGGTCAAAGGCTGGTCCGGTACCGTTTAAGGGCTAGCGGCAAGTAGATGAAGTGCTTTGTCTGTTTGGTGGCCGTCGGTGTAGCGGTTAGGGTAGGCGTGGGCGCAGGCTCAGTAGGTGTAGCGGTAGGAGTAGGCATGGCCGTAGGAGTGGGCGTGGGTGTGACGGTCGGAGTGGGGGTCATGGTAACGGTAGCCGTTGAAGTTGCGGTCGGCGTCGCTGTGACGACCGGCGAGATGGACAGTGAGAACTCCGAGGTATTCCCAGCCCCGTCGGTCGCTGTGGCCTTGACGTAGGGTCCAGCCACGCTCCCCGTCCAGGTGAAGTGACCATCGTCACCAGCAAAGACTACGCCCTCGTAGGTCTGGCCTTCGTCCTCTGGATCCGAAAAGATCTCCACCGTGCAGTGGGGACAGGCGGTGCCAGAAACGTAGCTATCGGTCACGCTGGTGATGGTGGGCGGCGCCAGCTCAGTATTGCCGCCGTTTTGGTTATAAATGCCCAGGTGGGCGTTGGCGGTGATGGAGTTGGCGGTGATCTTGTTTCTTGTGGTGTCAGGTCCGTCCACCACGATGCCACTCCCACCGTTGTGGGCAATGACGTTGCCCGGCCCGATGGTGTTGCCTTGAGCACCTCCCAGGGGCTCGCCAATGTAGACGCCGTGGTGCTGATTACCCGAGGCGGCCCTCCCTGTGGCATCGGTGCCGACGTAGTTGCCAGCGATGGTGTTGCTCACAGTGCCCCGGCCATAGATATAAACTCCCACATAATCATTGCCTGAGATGACGTTCCCCTCCCCACTCGCTGTCCCCCCTACGATGTTGCCCTGAGCACCCGAGCTGATGAAAACGCCAGACCGACCGTTACCCAGAGCCACTGCGCCGCTGCCGTCGGTGCCGATGTAGTTGCCGATGACGCGGTTATGATACGCGTCACTGATCCCCACGCCGCTCAAACCGTTGCCTGAGACCACGTTCTTGTCCCCAGGCGTCGTCCCGCCGATGGTGTTATCATGCGCGCCGCCCGCGATGTGGATACCCTCCCGCCCGTTTCCCAGGCCCGAAGTGCCCGCAGCATTGGTACCAATGTAGTTGCCAGAAATACTGTTCCCAAAGGCTCCACTTCCAGATAGGAGGATCCCTTGCGCGACGAAGCGGTTGATCACCAGCCCTTTGATGACGTTGTTAGCCGATTCGATACGAAAGCCAGCCACGATACCCGCTTTCGTCCCATCTATCTCGATCTCAGGTCCGGCGGGATTCGAGTCCCCGCGATGAATCGTCTGAGTAGTACCATCAATGGTTGTGCCATCGTCTGTCAGGGCGGGCAAAGGGCTATGGGGCCGGAGGGTGCAGACACCCTCGCAGTCGGGGATATCGAAGGCGATGGTGTTGGGATGAGGGCAAGCGTTGGCGGCGAACAACGCCTCCCGCAGAGAGCAGTGGGTGCTATCGCAGGTGCCATCGTTGGCATCGTCGGTGGTGTTGACGACGTAGGTCAAGAGGTACTCGTAGGCCCCAATGTCGTGGCCTCCGCCCTGGGGACGGGAGACGCCGTCCAGGTCAACAGTAGGCGCTCCCTCCGATGTGCCAACATCTATGGCCGGGCTGTAGGCAGTCAGGTGGTAATCGCGGTCAGCCGCGTGGACGAACAGGGGATCAGCGTAGAGGCTGTGCTGGCCATTGCCCGTCTCAGCATACCACGTGCCATCGTTGATCTCATCGCTGCTGAAGCACCGTCCCGCGAAGTCGGCGCAGATGACCTGGTCCTCGCCGTAGGGGTTATAATACAGATTATGGTCGGCGGTCAAAATCGCGCCCTCTGGATAATAGACAGTGGGGCCGCTCATCTCCGGATGATCGTTGTAGAAGATGTTGTTGTAGAGACTGATGCTGGTGGGAATGGAGGTCTGGTAGCCGCCCAGCGTGGCCAGGTAGCCGTAACTGGTGCGGCTGGCGATAGTGTTGTTGATGACGGTGTAGCTGCCGCCCTCGGCCAGCACCAGGTTGGCTTGCCCGCTGTCGTAAGACAGGCTGTTGATCAGGCTGCTGCGCCAGCCCGCCAGCTTGATGTTGCTGCCCCTGTTGTGGCGGGAGATGACCCGCCGCAAGGTGGTGCGGTCTGACTTGAAGTTGAAACCGTCACCGGCGTGCCCCCCGGCCAGGCAATCCTCCACCAGGATGGCGATCCCCTCCTCCACGGCGAAGCCGTCCGCAGCCATGCCGTTGCCCTCTCCTGGGCCCATCATCAATGGATTCAATTGTGCCCGGCCTGGATCGCCAGATCCAGGCCAAAAGCGGGGATTTGGCGATCCTCTTAGAGCAATTCTAGATCCACCCAGCATGATCACCCGGCGCAGGGTAAAGCCGCGACATGGTCCGGTCGGCCCGCAGTCGAAGCCCGCGTAGTCGTAATCGTGACCGTAGACGTCCTCGATCAGGACCTCCTCCCCGCCCAGGTAGAACTTGATGGGAGTGCCCACCAGGGAGAACTCCAGGTGGCGCAGGGTGATACCCTGGCTGTGGTGCCACGAGACGAAGCCGAAGCCCCGCTCTCCCTCCAGGCTGTAGTCCTGGACCACCAGGTCCTGGAAGGTCCAGTGGTCGGCCCCGCCGATGTCAATACCATCCCGTCGCTCCAGCCCGCTGCCATCCAGGATCGCTTTCTCGCCTGGGTAGCCGATCAGGGTGATGGGCAATCCTGGCAGGCCGCTAGCTGTAATGTTCACCCCCTCGTTGTAGGTGCCGCCGCGCACCCAGATGGTATCGCCTGGCCCGACACTGTCCACAGCGTGCTGGATGGTGCGCCACGGCTGGTCGAAGCTTCCCGGATTGGCGTCGTCCCCGTCGGGAGAGACGTAGTAAACATCCTCTGTAGCCACGTGCGGCACCAGCAGGCCCGTGGGTATGATCAAAACTACAACCAGGACTATCGTCCTCAGCCATTTCCCTGAACATCTCATCGCCCTGACTCAACCCGCCCTTTGCGGTTGATTATACCATAGAAGAAGCGGCCTAGCAATACACGCTACACAAGAAAAGACCTCGGAGGTCTATGGAGACCTCCGAGGTCTTGGGAGTGGAATTTGACAAAAACGCCGTGCCGTTGTAAAGTATCTGTCGCTTGCCTAATTTGGGCAAGCCTTGTATAATTTGGGCCGCTGCCCTTCTGCGCAAGGGCTGGTCTTCAATTGAGCAACAAAAGGAAGGAGGTGAACGCCGTGGCCTATATGATCACCGAGGAGTGCATCCTGTGTGGGGCCTGCGAGCCGGAGTGCCCGAATGAAGCCATCACTGAGGGGGAGGAGATCTACGAGATTGACCCCGAGAAGTGCACAGAATGTGTGGGCTTCTTCGAAGAGCCCCAGTGTGCCCTGGTTTGCCCCGTGGACTGCTGTGTGCCCGACCCCAATTACGAGGAGACCCACGAGGAGCTCGAGGCCAAGTACCACAAGCTGCACGGCTAACCTGAAATGATTAGGCAATATTAGGTGCGCCCTCGCGGTGGCGAGGTCGCACCTAATACTTTATTCCCCAAACACCTCCGCCGCAAAGACGTAGAGAAGCACCCCCTCTCCTGAAACAGATTGGTCTCGCTCACCTCAAAGTGTGGCACCGTACCCGTCTCCAGAAACTGGGCGATGGTCTGGCGAGCTATAACCAGCAGTTTCTCCCTCTCGTCGGAGCTTAGCGGGGCCGCTTCCTTCGGAGGACTTGGGGAAGTGGATAGGGTAAAGCTAGTCAAGTTTTCTTTCCCCCTCCAGAACATCACCGCGCCGTAGCCCACCACTCGATCCCAATCGCCAAAAGGTGTATCTCCTGAATTGGCATACCTGAGCACGGTGGCCTGATTTGCCCCCAGCTTCTTCGCCGCCATCATGGCCACCCGGATGGGGCCCTCGCCACAGCACAGGGTGTAGAGTTCGGGGATGCCCTCGCTCATGTACTGGCTGATGACCTCGGTCAGCCGCTGGGGATCCATGGTCTGGACAGCCTCCAGAGTCGCCATGTCTACGCGGCAGGCCTCCTCGTAGCTTGGGTAGTGGGAGAGATCGGAGCTGGCGACGATGAGCGCCTTCTTGTCGGCCAGGATCTGAGCCAAGGCCTCGCTGAGAGCCTCGCAGTTTTCAGGAGAAGGCTCGCCGACGATGACGGGCACGATCGCCTGGCCGGGGTACAGCTTCTGCAAAAAGGGCAGCTCCACCTCGATGGAGTGTTCGTGCTGATGAACGTTCCGGTCGAAGACGATGCGCTCGTCGGCGGCGATGAGAGCCTGGGCCAGCTCCGTGTCCACGGGCACCAATCCCAGAGGCGTCTCGAAAGCACCCTCAGCGTAGACAGCTACCCGATTGAATCCTGGAGTAGTGTGGTTTGTGCCCACCACCACGATGGCTTCGTAGTCCACTCCCTCAATCTGCTTGAAGGCATAGGCCGCCACCTGGCCTGAGAAGACGTAGCCGGCGTGGGGGACGATGATGGCCACGGGCTCCGGGCGGGCCTGCCCCTCTGCCCCCACCTCCTCGACCTGGGCCAGAAAAGCGTCTACCATCGTGGAGAGCTGTTCCGCGTCGTCGGGATAGAACTGGCCCGTCACCGCCGGTTTGCGCACCTCGCCGGGGGTGGGCACCGCCGTTGGGGTGAGAGCCGCAGCGGGCTCTGGAGTCTCCGCCGGAGCTGGCGTAGCCGTTGGACCAGCGCAGGCTGTAGCCAGCAACACCATGAATAAAACAACGATTCGTTTCATAATCGTCGAATCCACCCCCTCCCTGCCTCCCCCTGCGAGGGGGAGGAGTAGGACCCTTTCCCAAAACCAATCTTTTCCAGCAACCGCCTGGTGTCAAGGTGGATCTCGTCCCACTGGGCCTCGATTTCGTCTCTGGAGAACCAGCGGGCTGCGCCAACGTCCGAACTAGGACGCAGTTTCCCACCAATGGGACGCACCAGGAAATCCACGTACACCACGTGAATCTTCACCTCGTCGCCTTCCCTCACGATCCTATCCAAAGTAGACACGTGCCTCAACACCTCTACCCTGAGGTTGGTCTCCTCCTCTACTTCCCTGACTACTCCTTCTTCAAGAGTCTCCCCTGGCTCCAGGCCACCGCCGGGAACCATCCACTGGCCGCCCCAGAAATCCCCTTCTCTGGGGACGTGCTTCACCAGCAGCATCCGACCATCGTCGTCCAGCACTACCGCACCGACCCCCACGCTGATGGTGGCTTCGGTGGTAGCCATACCTAGCCCCCCCTCAGTCCCCCCCCCAACTCTGGGGGGAAGTAAGTGAAGAGAGCTTGTTCCCCCTTCTCCCAGGATTGGGAGAAGGGGGTTAGGGGGATGAGGGCCTTTCCTACTCCCACACGCCCGGAATGGGATTCCCACAATACTCACACTCCCCTCCGACGAGGTGATATTCGGTCACAAAGAAACCCTTCCTGCCAATGAGCAACTGGCCGCAGTGAGCACAATAGGTATTGTTGGCGGGGTGGCCAGGGACGTTGCCAATGTAGACGTAGTGGATGCCCTCCTCCGTGCCGATTTCCCGTGCCCGTTCCAGGGTCTCTACCGGTGTAGGAGGGAGGTTCTTCAGCTTGTACATGGGGGTGAAGCGGTTGAAGTGGACCGCCACGTTAGGGCCAATGTTGTCCACGATCCAGCGACACATCTCGCGGATTTCGTCCTCATCGTCATTGAGGGTAGGCACCACCAGGATGGGAAGCTCCAGGTGAACGCCCTCCTCGTAGACGGCTTTTATGCTCTCCAACACTGGCAAAAGGGTTCCAGAGCATACTTCCTCATAGAACTCCTCGTTATAGCCTTTGAAATCTATCCTGACAGCATCCACGACTCGGCAAAGCTCCTTCAAAGGGGCGGGATTTATGTAACCATTGGTGATAACCACGTTCCTCACACCAGCAGACCGGGCCAACCTGGCCGTATCGAGCATGTATTCGTAAAAGACGGTCGGCTCGGAGTAGGTATAGGCAATGGAACGGCTGCCAGTCCTCAGGGCCCCTTCGACGACCTCCTCCGGCGGCAGGTCAACGTTGTCCGTCTCCTCAGGCGGAAACTGGGAAATGTGCCAGTTCTGGCAGTAAAGGCAGCGCAAGTTACAACCAGCCGTGGCGATGGAGAAAGACAGTGTAGTGGGCAGGAAATGGTTGAAGGGCTTCTTCTCGATGGGATCAACGTGGACAGCGCAGGGGTTGCCGTAGGCCATGGTGTAGAGCCTGCCCCCTCGGTTCTCCCTCACCCGGCAAGGGCTGCGGCTCCCCTCGAAGAGGGTGCAACGGTTAGGACATAGCTGGCATTGAACCAGCCCTTCCCCGATTTGCCTGTAATACATCGCCTCACGTGCGTATGGAGATGGGGGCGGCGGGATGGGCGTCGAGGTAGGGGTTGGGGCGGGCTCCTCCCTGCTCGCACAGGAGAGTGGGGAAAGCAGCGCCCCTCCGCCCAGGGTGCCAAGGCCCAGCCCCGTTAACCATTTGATAAACTGACGACGGGTTATCTCCCTCATGGCTCGCCTCTTTACAGAGAAGCCGACCTTGGCCAGCTTCCACTGGGTTCCAGTCGGCTTCTACTCCCATCCCGGTATCTCCGCCAAATCACATCCCGAAGTCACTCGAAAATCCAGCGATCGGTGTCGCGGGGGTAGGAAAGGATCGCATCATCGCTGAAAAACAGAGGTATCTCATACGCGGCGGTCTCCGGCGAGTCGGAGCCGTGCACCAGATTGCGCCCGGTCTCCAGGGCGAAGTCGGCGCGAACGGTGCCCGGCGCAGCCTGGGCGGGGTTGGTGGCCCCCATGGTTCGCCGCACGACCTCGATGGCATCATTCCCCTCCAACACCATCACCACTACAGGGTCAGAGGTTATGTACTGAAGAAGTGTTTCGTAGAAGGTCTTGCCCTCATGGACGGCGTAGAGTCGTTGGGCCAGTTCCAGCGAGATTTGCATCAGCTTCAGGGCGGCGATGCGCAACCCCCGCCGCTCGAAGCGGTTGATGATGGCCCCAGCCAGCCCCCGCTGCACTCCATCGGGCTTGACGATGACTAGAGTTCGCTCCACAGGTTCCTCCTTATCAGCACTCAAATTATGCAACTTTTCGCCCAAAATGTCAATCGGCATGGCCACTTAGACCAGCCTGTGCAGGCCCTTGAGCTGCTCAACCAAATCGCCAACATCCCGCTCCGGGCGGGGAGCAGGCCCAAGAGGGTCCTCGATATCCTCGTCACCCAGCAACACGTGGAAGGTGTTCAGCACAGCGTAGGCCAGCACTTCGAGCTGGTAGCCTCCCTCCAGGGTGAAGACCAGCCTGCCCTCACAGAGCTCGTCGGCCATGGTTTTCAGCGTTAGCGCCAGATGGGTGTAACCGGTTATCGAGAGCTGCATCGCCGCCAAGGGGTCGGCCCAGTGAGCGTCGTAGCCAGCCGAAACCAGAATGAGCTGGGGGCGGTAACGCTCCGCCAGGGGATAGAGGAACTCGTCGAAGATGAGACTGAAACCCTTATCGCCGACGCCTCCTGGCAGAGGGACATTGGCTGTGTAGCCCTCTCCCTCCCCTCTCCCGATCTCCTGCCAGTGCCCCGTGCCGGGATAGTGGGGGTACTGGTGGGTGGAGAAGTAGAGGACGCAGGATTCATCGTAGAAAGCGTCCTGAGTGCCGTTGCCATGGTGGACGTCGAAATCCACGATCAGCACCCGTTCCAGCCCTTTTTCCTCCACGGCGTAGCGGGCGGCTACGGCCACGTTGTTGAAGATGCAGAAGCCCATTCCTCGTGCCTTCACCGCGTGGTGGCCCGGCGGCCTCACCAGGGCGAAGGCGCTGTCCACCTCCCCTGTCAGTACCGCTTCCACCGCGTTCACCAGCCCCCCGGCGGCCATCAGTGCTGCCTGGTAGGAACGGGGGCCCATGTAAGTGTCCAGGTCCAGATGTCCCCCGCCTCTCTCGGCCATCTGCCGCACGGCGTCAATGTAGCTCTGGCTGTGGTTGCTGGTCAGGCGTTCCAGCGAAACGGGTGTCGCCTCCACAGCCACCAACCTCTCCAGCATCCCCTGCTTCTCCAGGAGTCCCGTGGTCCGCACCAGCCGCTCCTTGTTCTCCGGATGGCCTGGGAGGTTGTGCTCCAGATAGATGGGATCATACACGTAGGCTGTGCTCAAGATATTTCCCTCCTGCTTGTTTGCACGCTATTATATCACGTTACAAACAAAAAGGGAAGGGCCGCTTTGTCCGCGACCCTTCCCTTCGTTCGGCTTGATGTGGGCCTACCTTTGGTACGAAGCCACCACCAGGATATCCCGTTCCCTGGCCGCTACCTCGGCCGAGGGGTGGATGAAGTAGCCAAACATCACCCGTACCACCTCTCCCTTCAGCGCAGGCTCCACCAGGGCTAGTCTCTCAGCAAACTCCTCCACATCGCTCCTGAAGATGCGTGACTTAGCCTCTCCCAATACTACTACCCACTGACCATTGCGCTTTCCATCGCCATAGAGATTAATCCTTACTTCCTGACCATCAATCTGGAAGAACTGACAGTTCAGCTTTTCACCCAGCATACCCTCTAAGACCAGCCCAAAGCGGCATTCAAGGTAGCCAGGTAGCATGGCGCGGGCCTGCGCCTGGGCCAGCTCTTGCACAGCGCCTTTGAGGGCGTTGAAGTCCTCGCGGGTAACCCGGATCTCCTTTACCCGCTCGTCTACAATGGTTACAACTGCCCGGTACATCTCGGCCGTCAGGCCGACTACTTCTGCCATATTGGTTCTCCGGAAGGGCCTCCGTACTGTAGCGGCGGCCACCCTGACTGCCCCGGCAGGCCGCCGCTACGGAAGGCCGATCAGTAGCATACCTGTACCGACACGTCATCCAGGTACATGGCTGTCTTGCGATTGCCCA
>Ga0194111_10002298_pt1 | contig 23168 bp, 9 predicted proteins | sample TA2KigC300mmetaG_FD_146194 | JGI IMG/M metagenome (GOLD analysis project Ga0194111, IMG submission 146194) | Freshwater microbial communities from Lake Tanganyika, Tanzania - TA2015033 Kigoma Deep Cast 300m | ecosystem: Environmental > Aquatic > Freshwater > Lake | place: Tanzania: Lake... | reverse complement strand
CTGCTCCTGCAGGACTTCGGGGATTTCGCTTCGGGTGGAGCGAACACTGTCCCGTTCAATCTGGCGAGCATCGGCATCGCGCCGTTCAGCTATGTCTACGAGACGATGCCGCCGGTCGAGCGGATGACGATGATGGCGAACCACGAGTTTGCCCACATCGCGATGATGGACAAGTCCTCGCCCAGCAACAGGTTCTTTCGCTCGCTCTTTTTCGGAAAAGTGGCGCCGATCAATGAGGCGCCGCTCTCAATGCTCTATGCCTATCTCACGAGTCCGCGGTGGAATTCTCCCCGCTGGTACATCGAGGGAAGTGCGGTGTTCATGGAGACCTGGATGAACGGCGGGCTCGGCCGGGCCCTCGGTGCGTACGACGAGATGGTGTTTAGAACCAAAGAGAGGGACGGGAGCTACTTCTACGATGTGATCGGGCTGGAGGCGGAAGGGACGAAGGAAGATTTTCAGGTTGGGGCCAATTCATACCTGTACGGAACCCGCTTCGTCAGCTATCTCGGCCTGCAGTACGGCCCGCAGAAATTACTGAACTGGTTCGCGCAGAACGATTCGAGCGCCAATTCGTTTTCCAGACAATTCGAGAGGGTGTACGGCACCCCTCTCGATGAAGAATGGTCGCGCTGGATCGACTGGGAAAAGAGATGGCAGAAGGCGAATCTTGATTCCGTGCGGACCAATCCTGTGACCACATTTCGCGTAATCGGGAGCGAGGGCCTCGGCTCCGTCTCGAGAGGGTATTACGACTCCACCGCGGGCCGGCTGTACACTGCAATCAATTATCCCGGCCAAACGGCCCATATCGCTGCTATCGACATTCAGAACGGAAAGATTGAAAAACTCCAGGACGTGCGGGGCGCGGCGTTGTTCTATGTGACTTCGCTGGCGTACGACCAGGCAAATCAGACGCTCTTCTACACGACGGACAACAATCGGGAACGGGACCTCTACGCGCTGGATCTAAGGAGTGGAGCATCTCAGATGCTGATGAAGAATTTTCGGACCGGTGATCTAGCGTTCAACCGTGCAGACCGTTCGCTTTGGGGAGTCCGTCATTTTGCCGGAATTTCCACGATCGTCCGCATCCCGCACCCATACCGTGAATGGTACCGGATCTATTCGTGGGACTATGGCAAAGATGTCTTCGATCTTGATGTCTCGCCCGATGGTCGGCTGCTAACCGCCGCGCTCGCCGAGCTCTCCGGCCGCCAGCTGCTTATCGCAATGAATATCGATAGCCTGATGGAGAAGAAGTTCTCGTATTGGGTGCTATCCGACTTCGACTTCGATCCAAGCACGCCGGCAAATTTCATCTTCTCGCCGGATGGCCGGTACCTGTACGGTTCGTCCTATTACACCGGGGTTTCCAACATCGTCCGGTACGATTTCCAGAAGAATGAAATGAACTGGCTGACGAACGCCGAGTCGGGACTGTTCAGGCCGGTTCCCATCTCCGATGACTCGCTCATCGCCTTTCACTACACGGGCAAGGGTTTCGTGCCTGTCATGATCGAGAACAGGCCGGTGTATGACGTCAAAGCTATCCGTTACCTCGGTAACGATGTCGTACAAAAGTATCCTGAGCTGGAGAGGTGGCAAACCCCACCTCCGTCGCGGATCAAGCTCGACTCGCTCACTCTCTACGCGGGGACATACCGGCCGATCTCCGGCTTTCGCCTTGCCTCGCTGTACCCGATCGTCGAGGGATACAAGGAATTCCCGTCGTACGGCGTCAGGCTCAATTTCTCCGACCCGCTGATGCTGAACCGGCTCGATTTCGCGGCGTCGTATTCCCCGAACACCTTGATACCGGCGTCGGAGCGATTCCATGCCAGCGTGAACTTCAAGTCGTGGAAGTGGACACTCAGCGGAAAGTACAACGCTGCACATTTCTACGATCTCTTCGGCCCGAGGAAGCTCAGTCGCGCTGGGTACAGCCTTACGCTTGGATACCGTGACTACCTCGTCTTTGACGAACCGGAGACGATGTCCTGGGAGGCGCGGGCGAGCGGCTACTGGAACCTCAAGCAGCTCCCCGAGTACCAAAACATTGGCGTCACCTATAACAGGTTCTACTCGACAAACCTTGCGCTGGAGTACCGCAACCTTGTCAAGTCACTGGGAGCGGTCGAGGATGAAAAGGGTCTCGAAGCACATTTCGGCTGGCCGACAAATTTCATCCAGGGGACCGTCTTTCCGCGTGTGTACGCGAGCGCTTCGTATGGCACACTCCTTCCCATCCACCATTCCTCGCTCTGGCTCCGCGCCTCGCTTGGGAAGGCGTTCGGCCCGCGCCTGGAGACGCTTGCGAATTTCTACTTTGGAGGATTCGGGAACAACTGGGTTGACCATCAGGAGATCTGGCGCTACCGGGAAGAAGAGAGTTTTCCGGGCGTGGAGATCAACGAGATCGGTGGCACGAACTACGGGAAGTTGATGCTGGAGTGGACACTTCCTCCGTTGCGGTTTCAGAGATTCGGGTTCCAGGATCTGTACTGCAATTGGGCGCGGCTCGCTCTTTTTGGCGCAGGTCTTCTCACGAATTTTGACAACTCCACCTATCGTCGGCAAGCGGCAAGCGCCGGCGCTCAGCTCGATTTCCGGCTTGTCGTCTTTTCATCAATGGAATCGACCTTTTCCCTCGGCTTCGCAGTCGCAGGTCAGAACGGAAAGAGACCCTCCAACGAATTCATGATTTCTCTGAAGATTCTTTAGCGGGTTATGAAGCCGGCATCGACTATAAGTCGACGCCTATGATTGCGAAACCCTTTGGGTTTTGTCGATTAGCGAGCCGTCCGATTTATCGGATGGCGCGGAACAAAAGTGGCCATCGATTGAAGTCCCCATCCGACCTAATGAGATAGAAGCTCCTAGTTGGTCGTTCGGGCGGGCACAGCGTGACGCCATAACTGGTCCGTTTTGCTCTGTCTTTGTACTGCCACTTATGGACGGTTGGCTTTGCTGTTTTTCAAAAACCACCGGCTATGCAGGTGGTCGTTCACAGGATCTGTTCCAGCACCTTCTCGCATCGCATGGAATTCCTCATCAGTGTCCTTCCGGTCCTTCTTTTTCTGGCGGCGTTGGTTTTGCTAGACAGCTACAAACTGGTGACGCTGCGTTCAATCATTGTTGCGATCCTCTTTGGTGTTGTCAGCGCGCTGGCTGCCTGGCTGGTGAGCTTACTACTCCACGGAGCAATAGAGCTTGATGCCGGTCTTTATCGTCGGTATGGTGCGCCTCCGCTCGAGGAGTTCTTGAAATCGCTGTACCTTCTGTTTCTCCTGCGGAAAGGGCGTGTGGGCTTCATGGTAGATGCGGCGATTTTTGGGTTCGCCGTTGGGGCCGGCTTTTCCATCGTCGAAAACGTTTTCTACCTGCAGGCGCTGTCAAATTCGAACCTCCTTGTTTGGATCATCCGCGGCTTCGGCACGGCGCTGATGCACGGTGGAACGACGGCCATCCTTGCCATTATTTCTAAAACGATCTCCGATCGCACCGAGGCGTTCGACCTGCGCACCTTCTTGCCGGGGTACGCGATTGCCGTCGTGATCCATTCACTTTACAACCACTTCCTCTTTTCGGCGGTTCTTTCGACGGTTCTGATCCTCGTCATTCTTCCGGTCGCGATGACGCTTGTTTTCCAGCAAAGCGAGCACTTCCTGCGTCGCTGGCTCCGCGTCGGCTTTGACACAGACCAGGAGCTCCTGACTGTGCTCACCTCCGGAAGCCTCGGAGAAAGCCCTGTCGGCGCATACGTTCAATCATTGCAGGAGCGGTTCTCTCCGGAGGCGGTCGTCGATATGATCTGCTACCTGCGACTCCATCTTGAGCTGACGATCCAGGCCAAAGGCATTCTTTTGATGAGGGAGGCAGGATTCGAAGTGCCCCCCGCGCCTGATGCTCAGGAGAAATTCGCCGAGCTCCACTCGCTGATGAAATCCATAGGCCAGACCGGCCGGCTCGCGATCCTTCCCTTTCTCCACACCAGTGGCCGGGAACTGTGGCAGCTTCATATGTTGAAGGAGAAATGAGGCCTTCCTCTCCGCCGAAAACGAGAGTGCCGTCAAGCGATCCTTGCCCGTAGAAGTCGGTCACCATCAACCCACTTGTTTCTTCCAGCCCCATTTGGTATCATTCGGCCTGAAACAAACCCTCAAACAGCGAGCCTCCCCAGTGATCGGTCGTACCATCTCCCACTACAAGATTCTGGAGAAACTTGGCGAGGGTGCGATGGGTGTCGTCTACAAGGCCCTCGACACCACCCTTGACCGTGTCGTTGCCTTGAAGTTCGTCTCAACCGCCGCTGTTTCCGATGAGTCCACGAGAGAGCGGCTGGCGCGCGAGGCGAAAGCTTGTGCAGCGCTCAACCATCCGAACATCATGACGGTGTACGAGTTTGCCCGGACCGACGAGCATGACTTCATTGCCATGGAATTCGTTGAGGGGAGGACGCTCCAGGCGATGATCGGAGAAAAGAGATTTGAGCTCCCGGAGGTCCTGGAAACCTCCCTCCAGGTGCTGGATGGATTGAAGGCGGCTCATGACAAGGGGATCGTACACCGCGACCTGAAAGCGTCGAATATCATGCTCGATCCGCATGGTCGGCCGAAGATCATGGATTTCGGACTGGCGAAGCTCGCGCAGGCATCGGTGCTCACGCAGTCCGGCTCAACCGTCGGCACCATCGCGTACATGTCGCCGGAGCAGGCGCGAGGGGAAGAAGCAGATCACCGAAGCGACATCTACAGCATGGGCGTCTTGATGTACCAGATGCTCACCGGACAGCTCCCGTTTCCCTATCCACACCATCTTGCTGTGATGTATGCCGTCATCAACGAAGATCCAAAGGCGCCGCGTGGATTGAATCCCGAAATTCCATCGGCTCTGGAGCAGATCGTTCTCACCGCAATGGCGAAAGATCCTGGGAAGAGGTTCCAAGAGTGTGCGGAGATGGCCGCGAGATTGCTCGAACTTGATGAAGCGCTTGCGCAGGGGACGGCTCTCCGGAAACGATTTAAGCATGTGGCCGCGCAGTATGAGATCCAGGCGGCTGTGGACACGGGCTGGATGAAGCCCTTACCGTCTCCGAGGGCCCGTCTGTATCGCTACGCCGTTCTCGGTTTAGTTGTTCTTCTGGGCATCGGTTTCGGATTGATGAAGCTACTGCAGTCGGGCGAGTCGGAGGGGAGGAAGCGCGCACGCGCTCATGTTGAGCAGGCAATCTCGCACATCAACGCTAACGACGTACAGTCAGCGAGGAACGAGCTTGCTTTGGCCATACAGAGTGACTCGACGTATTCCAACGCATGGGCAACTCTGGCAGGACTCAATTCCCAGTTAGGTCGATACGACCTTGCCATCGAGCAAGGCAGGCGGGCGGTCGCTCTCGATGAGAACAGCAGTAGCGCGATGTACAATCTTGCGTATCCGCTGGAAGAGGTGGGCGATTCGGACGAGGCGATGTTGTGGTATGCGAAGGCGATCGAGCGAGACTCAAGCTTTGATCGGGCGTACTCCGCACTCGGCAATCTCCTCATCGCCAAAGGGAGGCCGCAGGAGGCGATCACGCTGTTGTTGACCGGGGAGATACGAAACCCGGGATCGGAGTACGGCTTCCTTCTATCGAAGAACCTCGGAAAGGCGTATCTCGCTATGCGGAAGTACGAGGATGCACGGAGCGCGCTGGAGCGGTCGTACATGCTTCGAACTGACTTCCCCGAGACGCTTTTCCTCCTTGCCACTGCGTACGAAGCCTTGTCGTTGATGAAGGAAAGCGCCGAGAAATGGCGGCAATACGCTTCTGTGGAGAAGGACAGCGCCAAGCGAGTTGAGGCCCTACGTCACATTGATCGGCTCAAGGGGAGATGAGACGCTTCAGGCTGAACGCCCGAGGACGTACAAATCAAACGGCAAGGGATCTCTCCCTTGCCGTTTTTCTTCCTTCCGAAGGTCAAATACCGGGCTCATGAACCTTCGGAAGGTCATAGGTCCTTATTTCGTGAGAATCATTTTGTTGACCTTCGTGAAGCCGCCGGCCGTGATATGACAGAAGTAGATACCGCTCGGGAGCTTCGCCCCACTCGACGACGTTCCATCCCACCTCGCGGTGTACCGTCCCGGCATCTTAACTTCATCCACAAGCGTCGCGACGAGCTGTCCGACGACATTGTAGACCATCAGCCGGACGTGAATCCCTTCTTGTGCCCTCTCTGAGATGTTGAAGCTAATCGTTGTTTGCGGATTGAAGGGGTTGGGATAGTTCTGCGCGAGATCAAATTCTACCTGCTCGTCCCCTTTCGCAAGATTGGCATCGGCGAGCTTCTGGTTCGGATCCGTTAGCAGTGCAATCACTCGGTTCGCTGCGTATATCAATGCGTCGCCGATCTCGCGCGAGATCACGCCACCCGACATCAATGCTTTCACCTCGTTAATGAACGCACCCAACTGGTTCACTGCAACATGTGGTTTGTTCTTAAGGAGTTGCTTATTGGCTGCGTTCAGCTTCGCAATCAGCGACGTTGCATGTCCTTTGGAGAGCTTTCCTTGAGCTTCAAGTAGCCGAACGTCGGTAATCAGATCCTGAACTGCATCAACCGGTTCGGCGGTCGAGATGTCGATGATTGTTGCCGTCCCGTCTCCAGAGTTCGCCACGACAGCCCGTTGCCCCGCAGCATCAATGACAATCCCTTCGGGCGCTGGTCCGACCTGGATTGTCGCCACGAGTTTCAGCGAGATGTCTGCGGCAACTACAGGATTGCCAGATGCCCGCTGTCCAGTGACCCCCATTGGGCTTGCGCCTGCAGCGTATGCAAACTCGTAGACGGATACGGTGTTCCGATCGTAGTCTGTAATGTAGACAAACATACCGTCGGGACTTACATCGACGTCGCGTGACTCGCCCTCAGTATCGACCTGACCGACGGCCTGGCCAAACGAAGGGCTCTTCGGATACACATCGATGAGCAGGATGTCGCCGCTCATCGTGGTTACGATCGCGATTCCTCCGTCCGGAGTGACCTCGACATCTCGTGTCTCTGTGTCTGTGTCCACCCCTGCGACAGCCGTGTTGTATAGCGATTCGCCCGTGGCAGGATCAGTCGCATTTGGATCGATATTGATGATCGTAAGGCCTGCCGTCCCTGTGACAAAGGCGAGGCCACCGTCCGGGCTGACATCGATGTCTCTGTTCTCGGCATCAGTATCGATGTTCCCCACAGCCTGGTCAAACGTTCCACTCTTTGGATCGGTGTCAATGACGGTTACATCTTTCGACGTGTAGTTTGCTACGTAGACCCGCTTTCCGTCGGGTGTCACCGCCACACCGATGGGATTCAATCCAACAGGGATATCTTTGATGACCTTGTTGTACGTGGAGCTATTCTTGACGAGATCGATGATCGAGAGCGTGTTGGAGCCGTAATTTGTGACATACGCCCGGGTCCCCGCCGGGTTGATCGCTATCTTGAGAGGAGCGTCACCAACGGCGACTGTGCCGATCACCGACGCTGTGTTGAGATCGATCACGGAAACGTTGTCGGCCCCGGTGTTTGTCACGTACGCTATGCCGCCGTCCGGCGTGATATCCGCGTCCTTGCTTTCCTCATCAGCATCCACTCCAGCGACTGCCACATTTGTCCGGTCAGCCACCATCGGCAGTACTTCAAATGGATAGCCGTTGCTCGTCACGCCGTTGACCGTGACAGTCACTGTACATAAGGGATTGGTGAGATTCAGCAACCCCTGCGGCACCTTCGTGGTAATGCCTGTCAGTGACGCCGCAATCACGGGAGCGCTTACGTTGTTGAATAGGACAACATTGTTGGCTGGACTCGGATCGAATCCCTCTCCGGCAATCACAACCTCGACACCGATAATGGCCTTTGGAGGTTCTATGGTGGCAATCGACGGCTTCGACGGCGCTGCGCCCGTCGTGAAGTTCGATGTCATTCCTGTCACCAAGTGGACTCCTGACGCGTCCGTAATATCCGTCGTCAGAACAAGCGTGTACGACGTTGAGAAGCTCAGCGGAAGCAAGGGACGCAAGACAACCCTCGAGTTCTCATAGAGGAACTCAAGCTCTGTCTCCACCGGCACGTTGCTCGCTGACTTCAGCGTTGTATGGGCCCGGATGCTTGCCGTATCCATCGGCTCGCTGAAGTCGACAAAAACGGAGGTGTTCACGCTGATGCCGGTAGCGTTGTTCGCCGGACCCCACGTGAGCACTTGCGGAGCCGATTCAGGAATTGTCGTGAACGTGCTCGTGAACGGGACGATCGGATTCCCCGCGATGTCCGTAACGCCACTCGTGAGAGCCACAGTGTAGGGTACGTTCTCGAGCAGCGATCTCCGTGGAGTGAACATAACCGTCGTCTTGCTCTCATTGAACTCCAGTGTGCCATCGACCTTGCCCTGAGCGCTGCTCAATGAGAAGCTTCCGGCCTGGAAGTCCGTGGACACGGTGAGTGAATTCGGATCGATCGGCTCCGAGAAGACCATCGTTATCTTCGTCGTCACGAAGACGCTGTCCTCGCCCTCCGGCGGGTCAATCTGTGTGAGAACAGGCGCAATCAGATCCGTAGCCTCAGTCGTGAAGCTGCTGCTGAAAACGCTGGCGAGCGCCACTCCGTGGACATCGGTCAGCGCTTCTGTTATTTTCGCGGTGTACGCTGTGTTGAATGCCAACGGGGAGCCGGGTGTGAACAGCGCGTTCTGATTCTTGTTCAAATAGGTGAACTTTCCTGCCACAGCGGTTGGATCCCCCATCTTCGACAAAGTGAAAGCGCCTTCGAGAGCTGCGGGAATGATTGGCTCAGAGAACTTCAGGATGATATCCGATGTCACCTTGACCCCTGTCGAGCCATCCTGTGGAGAGATTGCGACGATCGTTGGGGGAACATTGTCTCTGTTAGTAACAAGATTCACCTGGGGGGTCTCTGTCCCGACTGCAACAGAGACTGGAACAGATAGCGATGGATCATCTGTGTCGCTCTCGTCCGAGCCGCTGTAGAATTCGTGAGGATAATCGATATTTTTGGTGATCGCGTAGATATAGGCACTGATGTTCGAAGGCTTCAGAGGATAACCTTCGACATCCCCATCGAGTGGCTGGAGAGAGACCTTATAGTCGCCAGCGGGCAGCCCGGGTATCAGATAATGACCTGCCGCGTCGCTATAGGCGTGAATCGAGTCGCCGGTTGTGACGTTCGACGCGATGAGCAAGGCACCTGCAACGGGGGCCCCCGGATTATACCCGTCTGTGACCGTACCGGAGATTGACCCAAACGAAGTGCCGTAGTTTGCCTCCTGGTAACGATAGCTTGCCCACGCAATATCGTCGGTGCGGAGCGTCCGCGCATCCGTGCCTTTCTGGAGAACGAAGAACATCGTAGAATTCACTACGCCACTATGTACCAGCCCGACCACGTGGCCAATCTCATGTGTTGCGATGCTTTGGATATCGAAGTAGCTCTTCGCCGGATCGGTCCCGATCGGATACTTCGGATGGTCTATCCATGCCGGATTGAATACGACATCTGCATCCACGATGTGCCCGTTGGCATCACCTTCGGTGACATCGATTGTCTTCGCAGCGACAGCGAGCACACCCGGTGCGAACGGGAATTGGTCATCCTGAAACGTCACCAGGTTGATTCCGTCTGTCGCCGAGGCGTACCGGGCTGATGTGAGACCTCCATCTGTGAAATCGATCTTGGATGTCGGGATGTTTTCCCACGCCGCAAACGCGTTCCGGATTGCATTCAGTTCACTGTCACCGGAAATCGTGGGAACACCGAGACTGTTGATCTGGAACGTCATTGGGAAGTCCCCTGCGGCAACAACCTGACCCACCGTTCCTCCGATCGCCTTCGAGAATTCCGACGTATTGCCGTCCGGATCGGTCGCGGTGGCGGTGATGACCTGGCCGGCGTAGGTACCGATTGAGTATGTCACGTCGAAGCTTGCGTCCCCCGAACCGTTGGTCACCACAGTCTCCGTTCCGAGCAACTTTTGGCCTTCGCCATAGCCGGTTGGATCTGCAAGCTGATTGGAGAAGAACTGAAGTGTGAATTCTGTGTTCGCGATGCTGTTGAGCGCTCCGCTGATGCTGACAGACCCCGAGGCGAACTGCACAGAAGAGAGGCTAGGGTGGTTTTGCAGACTGTTTGGACCGGTGTCTGTGTCATTTACATCATTTGCGGTCACACCGTCTCCACCTAAGTCGATCCCCAAGCCTCCATTCGAATAGATCGAGTTGGAAAGTATCGAGTTGTTTGCCGACAAGGGGTCCCTTACGAGCACACCACAATCAGTGTTTCCTGAGATGGTATTGTTTGGCCCGATGATGTTGTCGAATGGGCAAGGATCTGTGGAGGCTCCACGCTCAATCAAGACACCGTTCCCATTCGGAACAGAATTGGTGCCCTTGACATCAGTTCCGATGAAGTTGCCGAGGACTCTGTTTGCGTGAGCACCCTTCCTCAACACAACGCCGTTGTTGTGGCCCGAGATGACGTTTCGTTCGGCAGCGTTTGTGCCCCCGACAGTGTTGTCCGACGCGGATTGGAGCATGTACACGCCGGCTAGACCACCAAGGGGAGTCGCGCCATCTGCACCTACACCTATGTAGTTCCCTCGGACTTTGTTACGCTTCGAGTCACCGATCAGAACAACACCCGACCAAGCGTTGCCAGAGAATATGTTGCGTGCTCCGGATTCGCTTCCCCCTACGATATTGTCGTCCGAGTCTTGAACCCATATACCCGACTCACCATTTGCCAGACGGTTCATACCAGATGCGTCGGTCCCTACGAGATTTCCCTTGACGAGGTTGCCGTTGCTTTGCTGAATCCTGATGCCAAGCGAGGAGTTGCCCGATATAACATTTCCGATGCCAAGCGTGGTCAAAGTTGTCCCGCTTCCAACGAACACACCCTCAGCGCTGTTGCCGACTGCGCCATCTCCGCCTGCACTTGTTCCGATGTAGTTGCCCATAATTCTGTTTCCAGCGGAAACGAGAGGTGCTGGGCTCGCGATCATAACGCCCCGGCCGGTATTACCCGAGATCACATTTCGCTCGAACTGAGTCGCACCGCCGATGATGTTATTCGATGCGCCGTTTCCAATGAAAATTCCCCCCTCACCGTTGCCTCGACTAACAGCTCCTGAGGCACTTGTCCCAATATAGTTGCCCAGGACCTTGTTGTCCGCCACACCGCTTCCCACGATTACAACACCAGTGCTCTGGTTTGCTGAAATGATGTTCCCTGCTCCGGCGATGGCTCCACCAATAATGTTATTCGGAGACTCTATGTTGATGCCGTCATCTCCATTCCCCAGCGCAGTAGTGCCGTCGGCAGCGATGCCGATGTAGTTGCCTGCAATGGTATTGCCGGTCGCGCTAGAGCCAAGTATATTAATTCCGTCATCGGTGTTACCCGAAATGATGTTCCGGTTCGAAGTGTTTACACCGCCGATAAGGTTTCCGGAAGCATCCTTGATGGTTATCCCAAATGTATTTCCGACCGCGGTCATGCCAGTGGGATCGGTGCCGATAAGGTTCCCTTGAACAACATTAGCCGTGGTGGTTTCTGCATCTTTGTCGATAAGGATGCCGTACCCGATATTTCCGGAGATCACATTCGCTGCGCCTGGATCAGAGCCGCCGATGATGTTTCCCGTCGCGTCGAAGACATCGACGCCAAACCCTAGCGAGGTCGGATGATCGTATCCGTTGCCAAGAGGTGTGGTACTTCCATTGATGTCGAGGCCGATATAGTTGCCCTGGACCAAATTGTTGGATGATTGTGCCCTACCGATTGCCAGGCCATAGTGTGTATTTCCGGAGATAATATTGCGCGCCGCGGATGAAGTTCCCCCAATGATGTTGTAGTGACCCTTCCGGACGTACAGGCCCAGCTCGTTGCCCAGTCTTTCGGTTCCGTTGGCTTTTGTACCGATCAAATTGCCTTGCACGATGTTGTTGTTTGCCCCGGCTCCGGCGTCATCGCCCCAGAGGACGACCCCGTATCGGTTGGCGGAAACGAGATTGTTGATAATCCTGACGTGCGAAGCATTCAGAGCGCAGATTCCAAAATTGATATTTCCGCGTGCCAACATCCCGGTCGCGTCGGTGCCAACAACATTACCCTGCACAAGATTGCCGGTGCCCGAGTTCTCATGCTCAATGTAGATCCCGTGTCGAGGGGGGCTCAGTGAACCATTTGCAGAAACCACGTTGCCGTCACCGGGATTTGGACCGCCGATCATGTTTCCGGCGCATCCGCTGATCTTGATGCCGAAATGCTTGTTCCCCAACGGAGTGTCCCCGTCAGCAGCAACGCCCACGTAGTTTCCCCTTACGCTGTTTCCCGTCCCGGAAAGGTCGATCCAGATACCATTGCCGTTGTTTCCGGAAACAATGTTGCGGGCGCCCGCCATGGAGGCACCGACTCTATTATGGGACGAATTCTGAATCCAGATACCGTTGTTGTTGGGGAGCGCAGCGGTGCCTTCGAAATTGGTGCCGACAAAATTTCCGACCACGATATTGCTGTCCGAGCCGGCAATGATGTTGATTGCGATCTCGTGTCCTCCCGATATGACGTTGCGGCCCGCGGGAAACAAGCCACCGATGGTATTCCCAGAGGAGTTCTCAATCTGAATGCCCCTCTGGTTCGGCCGCGGTAGCTGGCCCGACGCGTCGATGCCCATATAGTTGCCGCGAATCGAATTTCCTCTTGAACCCGACCCGCCGATGTGAATGCCATGCCCTGTTGAGAAGTTGTTGATGACGAGGCCCCGGACGGTGCACCCGCTTGCCTGGATGTCGAGTCCGTGCGCGCCCGTTCCTGCGCTCATTCCGCTGAGTTCAATGATCGGCTTGCCAGAGAAGCCGGGTTGAGTGGTCCCGTCAATGATAACCGGATCGGTAATCGTCGGAAGAGGAGTTGTTGGTTGAATGGTATAAGACGGACCGGGTATGTTGAAGTGGATCAAGTCAAGTCCAGGTATCGAAGCCGCATCTATCATTGCTTGTCGCATTGACCCGGGACCAGCGTCGTTGGTATTGATGACGGTGAAGGTGATTGGCGCGCTTCGCGGTTCACCAAGGGCAAATTCACTGAAACTGGTTAAGCCCGTGGCCTGCGTGCTTGTCGGGTTCTTCGCTCCAACCGTTGGCCGAGTCCATGTCGCACCATCATACTTCGCAACAATGAAGTTGGAATACGTCGCTGAAGGGTCTTTGTCAAGGGCGTCAAACGTAAATGTGGCATCATAGACAGCATTGATGCTGCTTCCAATTAGGCTCCAGTTCCGGTTAACACTCTTGATAGGATTAATACCGGAATAGTCGATGTTTGGGTGATCGCCCGTTATGCTCCGCGCCGTTACGGTCCCGGGTGTCGTGAGCGACGCGACATTCACAGTTACAGGGGTGGAGTACGAACCGTCTCCGATCTCAAACTGAACGCTTCCCGTACTGCTTATGCTCTTCTGCAAATTGCCGATCACGTAGCCAGTTGTACTCGCGACGGTTCCGCCAGAGACGATACTGAGTGTGGATGGCCCTGTCGAGATCTTGTTCGTGCCAAGGTTCAACGTTCCATTCACCGCCACAGGCGCGTTGAGCACAACCGTTCCGGCTGGTTTGCTGAGAGTTAGATTGTGGAATAACAGGGGAGATGCACCTATAGTCTCATCCGCGCTGCCGTTCAGAATGACAGTTCCTGTCGACGGTGCAAAGGTTCCGCCCGCCACCACAAAGTCGCGGGTCACGCCTACATTACTGGAGCCGCCATCAAGTGTCCCGCCTGTAATGGTTACGTGACCGTTCACCTGATGTGTTAGACCGTGCCCGAGGTCGAGTCTGCCATTCGGACCCGAGACGGAGAAAAGACCGGCCGTCACATTCCCGGTGAGCGTGACTGTGCCTGATAACACAGCTATTCCCAATTGGAATCTCCACTCGCCGGTAAATGTGGCAGTGTTATTTGGAGGTCCGGCTGCGATGTTGACATTGAGGCCATAGATGAGCGGAGCACCCGTCCCATTGTAACTTGACACACCAAATGTGAGTTTTTTGTCGGCGATCACAGTCTCGGGGTAGAGGATACCGTTCCCGTAGTCCACGATGATGTTGTCGCCAGGACTCGACGCAAGAATTGCGTTCGAAATCGTCTGCTTCGGTCCGTTGGCAGGAGGGTTGGGTGTGGGAGATAAACCGTCGTAGCCATCCAGCCCGATAACGACGTTTACGTAGAACGTGGTCTGTGCTACGGCAGCGTTGCCGATGGCTAGCACGAATAGGGGGAGGGCTGCAAGTTTGAAGAGAGTATTCATGGTCAATTGATCCTTAGACTTTTGAACATGCTTTCACAATCCGACAGCCGCCCGATGGTTATTTTCGATGAGGGCTGTCGAGTTCGATTCAGGGTCCGCCAATTTCATTTCTTCACATACCCCCGCACCTCTTTGACGAAATCGTCGAGGAAGATCTCTTTCGCGGCCTGCCGCTGTTCTGGCGCAACCTTCTGGAGCTTCCCCGCTCCATCGATTCCGGTGGGAACTCCTCGTACAACCTTCTTACCAGTCTTCTTGTCCACTTCGATCGTCAGCTTCCCCTGCGTTGCTCCGGTGACGAGATTCTTGCCTGAGGGGTGTTGCCAGAGAAACAGGACCATCTCCTCTCCATCGACGAACATCGGCATGTCGGACACTTCGTAGATGGTGTTTCCGACTCGACCGCCCGGGATTGTGACGACGGTCTGAGGGCCAACCTCTCCTTTCAGGGACTGATCGACGCGGAGAGTAACCTCCGTGAAGATCTTGTCCCGCTTTTCGCTCCAGAAGCTTTTCTTCTCCTTACAGGTCCCAACAACGATTGCCGAGGACTCGTCGACCAACTCCTTGGTTGACATCGTGAGAACTTGGCTCGGCGCTTGATTCCAGGCGAAGAGCAGGATGCACGGGATCAAGAGGTGGGAGAATGTTCGGAGTTTCATAACTACCTCCTTCGATGTATTTGGAGTACTGTGAACATCGTACTAAGTTGACTTTTCACTTCCAGCTACCGACGAGGACAAACGGCGCCCAGTAGAACGGGTGGCTGTACTTCCGCTGCTTGATCAATGCGAGTTTTGCCTTTTGTAATGCCTTGACTTTGTCGAGAGAACCTGACACGTTATTCCTGTAGAACGCCTCCATGAGCTGTCCCGTGGATACATCGGATACGCTCCAGAGACTCACAAGAAGCGATGGCGCTCCCGCATACATGAATGCTCGGGTCAGCCCGACAATCCCCTCACCCCGCACCATCTTCCCAAGTCCTGTCTGACATGCTGAGAGAACAACAAGGTCCGCACGGACAGGCAGGTTGAAGATTTCCACAGCCCGGAGGAATCCATCCTCCGCCAGATCTGCGTCCTGCGTCAGGACGATCGACGAGAACTCCGGCTTGCGCTCATTGATCGAGCCGTGAGTGGCAAAGTGGACGTATGTATACTGGGATGTGGTCAGACTCTGTTTGGCGTTCTCCTCCGTAGCGTCAGCTTGCATGAAGACCTTTGCCGCGTTTCCTGGAAAGAGTTGAGCGATCGTGCGCACCTCTGTGCCACTGTGTTCAAGTCGGCCGAACGGCGAGCTGAGTTGATCCTTGAGTGCGATCGCTGAGTCAGACCGAAACCCTGGCGGCGCGTCCCGTGGAACGCTGAACACGGGATCACCAAATGCCAGTAGCGAAATGGGGCCCTGAGCAGAACGCCTGCGATCTTCGCTGACCAAGGTCCTGGCGATACTGGCAGAGGCGCAGTAGCTGATCGCATATGCTTTGCCGAGATAGGGAAGCTCCGAGAACTCGCGACGTGCGCCTTCAGGGATCGGCTTCGTCATCAGCACCTCAAACGGCAAGAGATGGAGCACGTCATCCGGAATGATCAGGAGCCGGTCTGCCCCCGCGATCATTCGGGCCGCCGGTGCCACAAGGTGTTTGTACAGCGTGTGTCCGGCTTTCGTCAAAGCAGACCAACTTTCGACCTGTGGGCTTTGCAGTGCGAAGCGAGCGATGGTCACCTGCTCCTCGAGCGTCTTCCGATCCGGCAGCCGGAAGCACCTGTGGCGGTTCCTCGAAATCACCCAAAGCGCTGAACTGCTGTCGCCGACGAGATATTCGAGAACCACCGTCTTGTCCTTCGCAAGTGTGGTTTGCACGGACCGCAGCGATGCTGGTTCAGGATACTGGAGCTCCGCATAGCGGGGGTTGGCACGACGAATCTCTTTCTTGAGCGCGTTGAATTGATTCTCGAGATCAGATAATCGGGTTTTCAGCGAAATCATCGTCTCGCCGCCAGCGGGTGTGCGGGAAGCTTCTTGCTGGATCGCAGTTTCAGTTTTTGAAATCTGGGCGATCAACTCCTCCTGCTGTTTGAGGAGCGATGGATCGATGCCTTCTCGGATGCCTGCGAGGGCCTCCGCCATGAGATCGAGGAATGCTCTCGCCTTCCCCCGCTCGGCATATTCAAAGGCGAGGCGGTCATATCCCCCCTTCGGCTTCTGTCCATGCAGCAGCGTGAGGACGTGGACAGCGGCCTCGTATACGTAGCGCTGTGTTGCAACGAAGCTCTCTTTGTACTGTGTGCTTTGAATGGCACCCCGTATTCCCTCGATCGTCTGAAGAGCCTGTGCGTACTGCTCATACGCCGCTGAGTAGTTCTTCCGTCGCTCCTGGTTTTCCCCGATCCCCAGGATGGATGGCCACACGAGGCCAGGCGCATCTGTCTGGCGAGAGAGAGCCAGCGCCTGTTGATAGATGGAGAGTCCCTCATCGAGCCGGTTCTCGAAGTTCAATGTGTTCCCCAAGTTGATGAGGTTCTTTATTTCGAGGATCTTGTTCTTCTGACGATGTGCAATCGCTAACGCCTCGCGCGTTGTTGTCTCTGCACTGTCATACTTCCCCAGATCAAAATACGCGAGGCCTAGGTTGCCCAAAGTGCTCACGATGCCCGAGGTATCTTTGAGAGTCTGGAAGGAGAGAAGGGATTTCCTGAAAGACTCTGCTGCCTCCTCGGGCCGATCAAGGTTCCGCAAAAGGACACCGATGTTCATCGACCCCTGCGCTACGCCCCTTGTATCTTTCGCTTCCTCCTTGAGCTTCAGCATATCCTCATAGTGTTGGTATGCCAGCTCGTACTCTCCGAGATCCTTGTACGTGATGCCGAGGACATTCAGTACATCCGCGACCCTTCGCTTGTCACCGAGTTGCTGTCGAATCGCCAGGGCTTCCTGGTAGGATGTCAAGGCGTCTGTGTACTTGCCAAGGCTCCGCTGAACGCGCCCGCAGTCGTAGAGCGCCGTTGCGTACCGGTCTTTGTCCCCAACTTGCCGGTGAAGGTCCGCTGCTTTCCTCTGGTACTCGAGCGCCTGCGGGAGCTGGCCAAGGTCCTCGTACGTCGTACCGATCCGTCCCTGCGTGCGTGCAAGGTTTGAGAGATCCCCAATCTCTTGCCTGATTGCTTCGGCCTGAAGCAGATACTTCAGCGCCTGAGGGTAGTCCTTGAAATAATTCCAGTAGAGGGAAAATCCAATGTCATTGTACGTGTTCCCGATAAGCTCGCGATCATCGACGCGGATGCGGGCAGCGAGCGCTTTCTCGTAAACCGATAACGATTGATTGTACTCTTGATTGAGGAAATGGAGCGCGCCCAATCCGCCGAGAACCGCCGCCTCTCCGCGCTGGTCGCCAATCTGAGTGTACAGGGCCAACGCTTCATTGTAGCACGCGAGGGCTTCGGCGCGTGACTCTTTCTTCCCTCGCAGTTGTGTCCCTTTTTCATTCAGACTATCCGCCCTGAGCTTCTTTATCTTCTGGTCCATTGTCCAGCCGGCAAGCTCGTCTACCGCGAGGACGAGACTCTGCTCGCCGAAGGTCGACTGATGTGCTTGGGCAATCGTTGCGGCGCATGCGCGATCCCGCTGGGCCTTCGTGTTGTCACTCTGCAATTCGGCGCTGATGCTTGAGGTGACAAGCTGCTCTACCAGCGGCTTTGCCAACAGCCGATTATCCTTGATCAGCAATCTCAGCAAAGAATCATCCTTCTGCGCGCAAGCAGTTAGTGCTTTGTCGTTGAATGCGCGCTGCTGTTGCGAGATCTGGGATTAGCTGTGCGTGAGTTGCAGCGTCAAAGAAATTGAAAGAATGAGGAAAGAGAGTGAGAAGCGCGGAACGCGCGGCGTGGTACGCATGGATGGACCTCCCGACGAGGGTGGAGGCATCTTTCAATGGTGCTGTTTCGCTGAGCTGTTGGCGAGCAGGGGAGCTGCCCCAGCAAGGTTATTATTTCTGACTGAGATCGAGTGCTTTTTGAAGTGCGCTGATGGCTTTGTCTTTGAAGCCGAGATCGTTATACAGCTTTCCAAGGACCTCATGCGCTTTCGGTGCGTCGGCGTGGTTTTGGGCAACAGCTTCAAACTTCGTGATGGCTTCGTGGAGTACACCGTACTTCTGGTAGAGCGTACCAAGCAGGAAGTTGCACGTGGTACCGGTTAACTCATCGCGGAACGCCTCGGTCACTGCGCGTTCCTGGCTTTCGAGTTCGGCGAGCTCATCTGAGGAGAGAACACTGAATCCGAAACTTTCGGACGAAGATGATTCTACAAGCCCCAGTCCTTCTACCTTCCAAAAGTATGTCTCGCCAGCGCGCAACGGTTTCTCATCGGATGGGTATTCCAGCATCGTTCTTTCTGTCTCCCGAGCCCAGAGCAATCCCTTGTTGTCGAAAACTCTCACACGGTATTTCCGCACCCCGGAGCCTGACTGCCACGAGAATGTCGGCGCGACCGATCGAACCCTGGAATTCCTCGGCGAGGTCGGCTCGACGGACTTGGGGACGGTCACTGAGCGTAGACCGGCAAGGGCAACGATCTCTCCGGCACTCGTGGTCCGCAAGGTGAGCCCGGAGAGATCAACAAGATTTTCTGAATGGAGACCGCTCAACGTTCGCGATTTCTTCGCAAGGGTCGCGGGTCGTTCTGAGATCGTCAGAGTGCTCCCGGGTCCGACCTCGATAAGATTGTTGTTGGAGAAGAGAAGCGTTGCCTGACCCGAGCCGGACGTCTTGATGACATCGCCGTGATAGAGCTGCGTCCCCCAGAGCGCTTTCTTCAGCTCCCGTTGCTGTGCGGGCTGCACAAAGACATCCCCTCGAACCTCGGTCATCAGCGCGACACAGCGAGGAGTTTGTTGGGTGAACAGCAGCGTTGTGGATGTGATAGTAAGGAAGACAAAAAACGCGAGAGAGCAAATCCTGGCGATGTTTCTCATAGAGGAAATCCTTCTCTGCTCGATGGGTCAATCGTTCTCGTTGGAGCGCAATGCCCTACTGCACAGGTCCCCTCATAAAATACAGGTATGGAGTGCGAAAGTTGGCGGCTGTGTTTCGCCGGAAAAGAGAAGCACTGCAGAAGATGGCGTCCTGGGACGGACCTGCAACACTGCCACGGAAATCAAGATTCCGGAGGTTCGCTCTAACGGAAGACGCTCCATCATCCGCAGGACACGGAATTAGGAGGTTCACGAGGATATTGAGGTCACTACCCTCCTTCTTGACAGCCTAATTTATCTTTCGTCATTCGTATTGTCAAGAGACACGCGGGCCAGCGCAAAAATCAGCGAGATTGGCACGTCGCATTCCGGTACACCGACGGACGGTTCCCAGTAACAGCATGCTCGACCGAGTGAGTGAGGAGCCCGTGACAGTGGATCGCGGATCTCCTCAATGGTGCATGATTCTGATCAGAACTCTGCATGGAATGGAGATGGGTGTACAAGGCCATGGCCCATCGTGTCACAAACCTGCCACAGAAAGTCGGAGAGTCAGTGCGGTCTGCCAAGACGTCCGTGCCACTTCGCTGGAACCTTTCTGCCTTGTGGCATCCCGTACAGAACTCCGGCGGGATATGTGTTCGTCTGTGTTTCCGATTCTCCGTATCTGCCGGAACGTGTTGTGGGAGATCGACTCCATCGATCCAGAAGAAGAGATCGTGTCGAAAAGGCTCAATTGCCAGACGCTGCTGTCGATACGGTATGGGATTCCCACTTCTAGAAACAAGTGTGAACCGGTTCCAAGGCGTTGCCAGCTCGCTGGTAGGCGGATTTCGCAGAGTTGCCTTTCAGCCTGAACTACAGTAGCTTTGTGAGGCAGAAATTCCCACCGTTGCCGTAAGTCCCGATTCCCCACCGAAGGAGGTGCATATGATCGGGGCAACAATATCCCACTACAAAGTCCTTGACAAGATCGGCGGCGGAGGAATGTCCCAAAACGGCCCACGAACGATGTTTGTGAGTGGCTGCCGTTTTGAGGATCCGCCATTTTCTTAGCGGAGGCGAATTCCATGATCGGCCAGACTATCTCTCATTACAAGATTGTTGAAAAAATTGGCGGTGGTGGCATGGGCATCGTGTACAAGGCTCAGGATCTCAAACTCGACCGCGCAGTCGCATTGAAGTTTCTTCCTCCTGAGTTGACGCTCGACCCCGAAGCCAAGGGGCGTTTCGTCCACGAAGCGCAGGCGGCCTCAGTCCTTCAACATCCTGACATCTGCAAGTATAGAAGTCCGACTTCTACATGAGTTGATGTTGAGACGGTCCAACAATTGAACGAGCCAACGAACAAATGACAATGACTCAATCAATCATCCACACTTACTGAGTGACTCCGGCTGGGTCACGTCAGGAAGAAGTACTCGACTCACAGAAAGGAGTACCGCCATGGCAAAGAAAGCGCTGAAGGACGTTCGGTTCGCGACGGTCGGGAGCATTATGAAAAAGAGCATCGTGTCGATTGACGGCAAGGATACCGTCGCCGAAGCCATCAAGCTGATGAGGGACAAGAAGGTCTCAAGCCTGCTGGTGAATCGTAGAGCGAAAGAGGACGCATGGGGAATCATGACGCGCAAAGACGTCGTGAACAAAATCATCGACCCCGGAAAGAACCCGAAGGAGGTCAAAGTCTTCGAAATCATGACCAAGCCGTTGGTGATGGTTTCCCCCGGTCTGGCGCTGAAGTACTGCGCCCGTCTCTTCCATCAAGCGGGCATCCGCCGGGCACCCGTTTTCGATGGCAAGGAGATCATCGGCATCGTGAGCAACACGGATATTTTCAATGCGGTTTGAATATGACAGCCATTCTTCTCAAGAGTCAGTCGGTATCTTCGAGTGCAGGAGGCATTGACCCAGCCGGGTTGCTATTTTCAGTAGTAGAAGTCCGACTTCTACCTTGTAGTCTGAAAACAAGGCGGAGCTAAAATGGCATTTGAGAAATCTCTCTTCCTACTGATCGTCACGCTTCTTGGAACGTGGCAGACGGAAGGGCTTTGCCAGGCCGTCAGGTCTAAAAGACAACCTATCGCAGAGATCAAACCCCACAACGGAACGCCCACCGTGTTTCTTGATGGAAACCCGACCTTCTATGGGGTGTGGTGGTGCTCACCGCCAGAAAAGGATGGCTGGCGCAACGCGGGTCTTGGCCGTGACAATGCCGACTATACCGGTATCCATCTTTATGCCTTTGATGTCGGCGGCGCCGAGTGGAGCGGGCCTGGAGAAGGACGCCCGAGTCACTTCGATTTTTCCACGGTGGAGGATCGATTCAATCAGATACTCAAGGAGGATCCAAAGGCACGGTTTCATCTTCGTGTTTACCTCGAACGACCGTACAGCTGGTGGCTCGACCTTTACCCTGAGGAGGTTGAGATCGTGTCCGATGGGACCAAGGACAGACAGTCCTTCGCCTCAACGGTGTGGCGCGAACAAGCAAAGGAGTTCTTGCGCGCGTACATTGCCCACCTCAAGAAAATTGGAATCGCTGAGAAAATCATTGCCTATCAAGTAGGTGCTGGGCACACGGGAGAGTGGGTGAAGGGGAAGGTGAGCATGAGCTACTGGACCGGCGACTACAGCGCTCCGATGCGGCGCCATTTTCGATCCTGGGTACAGGAGAAGTATAAGGATGACGTCCTGGCGCTTCGGGCGGCTTGGGGCGATTCCACCACCACATTCGACTCGGTTGAGGTGCCGTCCGACGTTGAGCAGTTTCGCACCACACATTGGACGTTTCGCGATCCTCGTCTCGAGCGGAACGTCATTGACTACTACCGCTGTCTGGCCGATCTTTGTAGTGACCTGGTCATCGACTATTGCCGGACTGTCAAAGAAGCGACCGAGGGGAGATCGCTGGCGGGTGCCTTCTACGGCTATCTCATGGACCTGACCTGGAACGCGGGTTTCTTTTCCGAAGGCGAGAGCAGCGAATACTCCACGTACCAACGCAGCGGGCATTTGGGATTTGTCAAGGTTCTGAACTCGCCGTATGTAGATTTTCTGGTTAGCCCGTACAGCTACGGGTTCCGCGGAATCGGGGGCGACGGTTCCGGGATGCTTCTGACCGAATCTCTCCGTCTCCACAACAAGGTCTATCTCTACGAGGATGACACGCGCACGCACACCATGCAGTCGAGTCCATTTCACGGCAGGGCCATGAGCTTGTCCGAGTCAGTAGCATTTCTTCGGCGGAACCTCGCGTACAATGTAATTCGTGGGCAAGGGTTGTGGTGGCTTGTCAATCAGGGACACATCGACGTCGCATCGGAGCCAGCGTTCCGGCTGATGCTCAAGGAGTTCCAGGAACTCGGTACCTTTGCGCTGAACGTCGATCACTCGCCGGGAGCTGAGATCGCAGTCATCGTAGACGACGAAAGCTTTTTCTATGAGACTCTGAAGAACGACCTCGACATGCCGCTCATCTTCAAGCAGCGGCATATCGGTTTGGCTCGGATGGGCGCACCGTACGATCTTTATGTGCTGGACGACTTGCTCAAGGGCAAGCTACCAGATTACAAGCTGTACATCTTTCTGAATGTGATCCAACTTAGCGGAGACCGGCGGACCGCGCTCAAGGGGGAGATCCAAAAGGATGGCCGCACGGCGCTCTGGATCTACGCACCAGGATACATTGCTGATCTCCCTTCCGTCGAGAATATGACCGATCTCACAGGGTTCCGCTTCGCAAAGGAAGAGCATCCGTGGGCTTCGTTTCTGCACATCACGAACTTCAGCCATCCGATCACGAAGGGATTACCTCAAGATCTCTTCTGGGGCACAGACAGCC
>Ga0194111_10002295_pt1:17500-23175 | contig 23175 bp, 18 predicted proteins | sample TA2KigC300mmetaG_FD_146194 | JGI IMG/M metagenome (GOLD analysis project Ga0194111, IMG submission 146194) | Freshwater microbial communities from Lake Tanganyika, Tanzania - TA2015033 Kigoma Deep Cast 300m | ecosystem: Environmental > Aquatic > Freshwater > Lake | place: Tanzania... | reverse complement strand
AACCTTTCTTCACGAACTCGTTTAAAAACTGAACCTCTTCCTCTCCAAGTCGAATTTCTAAACTTTTCATATAATACAATATAGAAGTTCAAATATATAAATGTAACAAAATTAAATTGTCACAACACTAGTTTTTCATTGTTATGGGAAGTTGCATGAAGCTTTAGAATGCTATCATAAAATTTTAGATATTGATCCAAACAATATTGAAACCTGAATAAATGTTGGCGCCATTTTTTATCAAATGGGAAATCAAGAAGCAAAAAAATGTTATGATAAGGCCTTAAAAATAGACCCATACTATATTAAACAAATAAATATTGAAAATGCCCCTAAAATTCTCCAAAAAAATCAGAAAGTATCAGAATATTTTGAAAAATTCATTGATTTTGCATCTTCTGATTCCAAATCTGCCATGGAAAAAATAATGGAGATTCTCAATAAATAAGCGTCCATTAACATTTTTCGGTATTTTACAACTATCTTTAGCAGTATCAACTTTTTTATACTTTATATTCTACTAAATTATATTCTAGTAAATTTTCAATAAATAAAATATAATCAATAAATAAAAACTTTTAGGTTTATAAACAATTTATAGCGGTATTTGCAGCCATTCAAATACTCCTATCATTTTTAAAGCAATATAGATCATTAGAATTATATAAATATGCCTTAACTCTTTCTTAGAGAAATTATAAGCTGAAATTACCCCTATTTTAGCTGCAGGGGTGCTTGAAACAGCTAAAATAACAAATTGCACCAGATTTATATATCCAATTGAATATTGTGGCAATCCAATAGTGTTTAGCCCGTTTAGGATGTAAGATATAATTCCACCTAAGATGAGAAAATTAACACCGCACTTGAAGTCCCCACAGCCTTGTATACGTCAAATCCCAGTATAATAATTAACAGAGGTACCATTAGGACTCCCCCAGCTATACCAAGAAGTCCAGCAAGTGTTCCAACTAAAAAACCACAAAAAACGAAATAAACGATTTTATCTTTTTTTATATTTCCCCTTTCAGGATATCTTGCAAAAAGCATCCATAAAACAGCTACAAGGACCACTAAACCAAAAAGAATTCTGAGTAAATAACTTGGGGCATGAGTTGTAAAATTTCCCCCAATAAAGCTCCTAAAATACTAACTAAACCCATAATTATGGCAGGTTTTATTTATACTGCGTTTTTATGATGGTGGCCATTGTTCCACTTATGGCTGTAGGGAGAATAACAGCAAGACTTTTACCAAAAGCAATTCTTATAGCAATGGTAGGATCAATACCCATTAATTTAAGCAGCCAAAATTGGATGGGAACCATAATGAATCCTCCACCGACCCCTAAAAGTCCAGAAAAAAATCCCACAAATAACCCGGTGCGCAATAAAACTAGAATGTAAAAAATATACGTCTCCATAGCTGACATTCCTTCTTATACAGATTGGGGAAAGATTTCGGATATACTAATAGATTGATGAATATACTTTATAATAACTTTATTATGAAATTTATAAATGCAGAAAGTTAACTTATATTTATTAAAAGACAATGGCAAAGAGTCAATTATTTAAGAAAATGGCGGTTCTGTAAAATGGCCAACGAAAAAATATTGATTGTCGAAGATGAAGAGACCACGGCCATGAACATGAAGCAAGTATTGGAAAAATTAGGTTATAATGTGCTTGCCATCATATCTTCAGGAGAAGATGCTGTGGAGAAAGCAGCTGAAGTTCGTCCTGACCTGGTTTTAATGGATATTTTACTGGAAGGAGAAATGGATGGTATAGAAGCTGCCCAAAAAATCCTCAGTATAGACATTCCAGTTGTTTACATTACATTATACGCAGATAAAGAAACTCTGGAACTTGTATCATTAAAACCCCCCCATGGATATTTAGTAAAACCCATCGATGATAATAGATTGCAGAAAGTAGTGGAAATGGCCCTATACAAACATAAAAAGGAAAGGGAAAGAATAGAAGGGATTAAAAAAGACTTTTTATCTAAAAAAAGATCTAAATTAAGGGATTTTGAAGAGAGAGAGTTTAGAGAAGGTGCAAATATCCTTATTGTTGAGGATGAGGCTATAACCGCATTGAATATTAAGCATATGCTGGAAGATTTGGGATATGTGCCTGCCATGGCATCTTCTGGTGAAGAGGCTTTAAAAAAAGCCGTAGAATTAAAACCTGATCTGGTTTTGCTGGATATTACGCTTCGAGGAGAACTTGATGGAATCGAAACCTCAAAAAATATCTTAGAATTAGATATTCCTGTTATCTTCATTACTGCGCGTGCTGATAAAGAAACATTTGAACGAGCAAAAATAACAATCCCCTACGGCTATCTAATTAAACCTTTTGGGGAAAAAGAACTGCTCAGTAACATTAAAACAGCTCTTCATAAACATAAATCAGAAAAAACAAAAGAAAAAAAATTTGTAGACAGAGTATCATCTAAAGAGAGAGAACTTAAGATGGAAAAACTGGGTGTTGCTCTGATCTCCACCGGTACTCTCGCTTTCATAATATATGGATTGATAAATTTAGATATGACCTGGTTAGAGTATTTATTATTCATTCCAGCTATTTATGGGATAATAATAACGGCTTTAAGTTTCAAAAGACCGGCTCCACCTAAAAACCCAAATTTTAGGCCCTTCGTCAGCATAATCATACCTGCACACAATGAAGAGAATACCATTGAAAGCTGTGTTCAGTCTCTGGCCAATCTTGATTACTTCATTGAATCAGACAGAAATTATGAGATCATAGTGATCAATGATGGCTCCAGTGATAATACCAGGAATGTTCTCATAAAAATGAAAAAGGAATACGATTTTTTGAAGATAGTAAGCCGAATTTCTCCCCGAGCCGGCAAAGGAAAGGGATACGTGCTGAATGATGGATTAAAAATGAGTGATGGAGAGGTGATAGCCGTTTTCGATGCTGATGCCAAAGTAGAACCAGATTTTTTAAATAAAGCTGTTCCATATCTCAGCGATGAAGATGTTGCCGGTGTGCAAACCAGGGTAAAGATGTATAATGCCAACAAGAATTTGCTAACTTCAATGCAGAATATTGAATTTGCTATTTTTGGTAATGTCATCCTGAAAGCCAAAGATATTATGGGTGGATCAGCTTCGTTAGGTGGAAATGGTCAAATAACCCTAAAAAAGGCTATCAAAAAGTTGGAAGGATGGGATGGCTATGCAATCACCGAAGATCTGAATATGAGTGTTAAATTAATGATTGGAGGGTGGAAAATTAGATACTGCCCAGAAACAGCAGTATATCAGGAGGCAGTTAAAGAATGGAAACCTTTCTTCAGACAAAGAGTGCGCTGGGCCATGGGAAATCTGGAAACATTATTTGTCTACCTGGTTAAAATATTAATAGCCCGGAAGGTATCCATATATCGGCGCCTAGACGCCATTCAATATCTGGCTTCTCTTCTCTTTATTGCCTTCGTGATGCTTGGTTACACAGTAGCCATCTTATATGTGGGATTCTTAATTTATTTCCAGTTTTCAGCGCCAATCTTTATAAGTATTATATCTACAATAGCATTTTTCCCTGTGGTCTTTATTGGGATTTATAGGGAAACAGGAAACTTTGCAACTTCTATAGGGATGTCTATAGAATACTGGGCCTACTGTTTATACCTGATCCCTTTATTTTTCGTTGCTTTTCTAAAGTTAATTATTAGGAGGGAGCGAACCTGGGCCAAGACCCATCATACTGGAGAATGAACTAGATAAAAATAATATTAAAGTTTACCTAAACATAATTGAAACAAAAAAAATCTGAAGAATTAAATATTCTCAAAATTAAGAAGTTTTCCAGCCAAATAAATGGTGATAAAGTGGAGCTTACTGAAATTAAAGGTATTGGGAAGAGATTAGCCAAAAAAATCATTGAAAACTTTGGAAACGAAGAACAACTACTAAAAGCCATCCATAATTACCAAATTAATAGAATTGCCCAAATAGAAGGTGTAAGTCAAAGAATGGCAACTGATATAGTAAATCATGTATTGGGAAATCCCGCTGAAGAATTTTTAAAAACTGAAAGATCACATAAGATCTATGAAGACATTATTCAGAGGATTCTAGAATATTCCAATACTGAATATGGAAAAAATCGAATTTTACTTATCAATCCCACCAAAGATAAAGAAAAAATCCAGGAAACCCTAGTTTTTGTAATGAAAGCAAAAGAAATGGTATCAACTCTTCCCGTAAATGATGTAATTAATTTACTTAAAAAAATAGGGCCTGCAAAGAAAGATAGGCCTAAATATGATTCTAGTAAGGCTGTGCTAGTGGAGTCTGTAGGCGACTATAATAGCACAATGGACATGAATTTAAACGAATACTGCCCTATAATAACTTCAGAAGAACTCGAAACCATTGAGAACTATGAATTTATAGTGTATATCTACGGGGAAGGCAAGATAGAACTAAGTGACTCATTTAACATTGTTATGGTGAAAAACGATGCCCAGGAATTTGAAATCGTCCCAGAGGTGGTTCTTTCATATTTCTATGATAACCATGACCTTTTAAACAATATTCTAACTCTAAAGGAGATTTTAGGGCGTGATTCTGTACTTCCAGAGGTTATGGACATCCTGGATTCTTTGAAATTATATTCTGTGGATGAGGCTGTATTTGATGATGTGGTGGAGGCTGCAAAACATAAAGCCGATGAAAAACTACGGCAAAATATAAAAAAGGTCGATCTGAAGGGTGAAGAAGTTTTAAAGATACTAAACGAGGATATGCCTGACAAAATCCAGAAAATATTCGATGATGCCATAAACGATGCGAAAGAAAAGATTAAAGAGAAAACAGGCTATTCATTCGATCCTTTCATACAGAAGTATCCTATTGAAATAGATCAACAGGAATTAGGGAGAATAAAAAAATTAAAAGCAGCCGAAATGCATATAAACGCCTTTGAAAAAAAGGTTGAAGCTGCATCCAGACTTTCAGAGCTTAAATCTGCAGTTGAATACGAAATTGGTGAGATATTGGATTTCGATTATGAATTTGCCCTAGGATGCTTTGCCCATTACTATGATTTAAATCAACCTGAAATTAAAGATGGACCTGAGGATGGATTCTATTTTAAAGATGCAATTCACCTTAATCTGGCATTAAAACCAAATGAAGAGGTTCAAAAAATTGAATATATCCTTAGAAAACCTGAAAATGTAGTTCTACTAACCGGTGCAAATAGTGGTGGTAAAACCACCCTTATTGAAACCATGGCTCAAATTTCCATAATGACCCAAATGGGGCTTCCTGTCTGTGCCCAGGAAGCTGAAGTTAAGATCGTAGAAGAGATTTATCTGTTCTCCCAGAAAAGAACCTTAGATGCAGGTGCATTTGAATCATTTTTAAGGACTTTTATACCCATAGTAACAGAAAAACCGAACAAATTAGTTCTCTTAGATGAACTTGAAGCTATAACCGAACTGGAAGCCGCTTCAAAGATTATATCCAGTTTTATAGATTTCATGAAAGACTCTGATTCCTATGCAGTGATTGTAACCCACATGGCACCGGATATATTGAAATATGTAGATGTTCGTGTTGACGGGATCGAAGCAGAGGGTTTGGATGAGAATTACAATTTAATAGTGAATAGAACTCCTAAAATGAA
>Ga0194111_10002295_pt1:0-7500 | contig 23175 bp, 18 predicted proteins | sample TA2KigC300mmetaG_FD_146194 | JGI IMG/M metagenome (GOLD analysis project Ga0194111, IMG submission 146194) | Freshwater microbial communities from Lake Tanganyika, Tanzania - TA2015033 Kigoma Deep Cast 300m | ecosystem: Environmental > Aquatic > Freshwater > Lake | place: Tanzania: Lake... | reverse complement strand
ACATCTGAGATGGATGCCATAGAAGACGCAGTAAAATCAGCACAATACGCAGAAAAAATAGGAATAGATAGAATATCTTTCTGCCCAGCCACAATCCATAAAGGCACCCTCATGGAACTTTTATGGCGCAGAGGATCATATCAACCCCCATGGATATGGAGTATCCTTGAAATTATAAAAAGAGTTCGCAGTTCTGTGAAAATTCCTGTGATAATGGATACATCAGGATTTGGAACACGGCGGGGTCCATTTAACTGTAAAAAATGTAATTCCAAGTTAAAGAAAATGATTATTGAATCAAACCTAAATCAGACCATCCCTGATGAATTTGAGTGTGAATGTAAGAATAGGTGGACTGTGGATGTGGAATTTTCGAATGTAACAAGATCAACAATATCCCCAATATAAAATAACCTTTAATTATTTTGTCTTTGAGGCTTTTTGGAATAGTATGAAAGTATTAGATAGTTAATATAGCGAACTGTGATCTAATTATGATAATTCACCATACTTTAATTCTTTAAAGGTGATGCTAAATTCTGTGCCATTAGTTCTATCCAGCTCTATCTCACCATCTATTTGGCCTGTTAAGCTATTTACCAGTTGCAGTCCCAAAGAAATTGTTTTACGAAAATCTAAATCCTTAGGAAAACCTACAACGTCGTCGCTAACCTTTAAAACAAATTTTCCATCTTCAGAACGAAATTCTAGGTTTATTTCTCCACTTTTTCCCTTAGGAAAGGCATGCTTCATACTGTTAGTTACCAGTTCATTTACAATTAGACCTAGAGGAACAGCAGTGTTAATATCGAGCATCCCCTCCTCGACGTTTAAATTAAGTTTTATAAGGCTGGGGTCAGGGACCATAGTATGGTAAAGTTCTGTGGTCAAAGATTTAATATAGTTTCCAAAGTCGATTTTTTTAAGATTATCAGAACGCTACAACTTTTCATGGATTATGTCCATGGATTTTGCCCGGTTTTGGCTTTCACGGAAAACATCGAGCGCAGCCTTATCCTTTATATAACTTGATTGAATGTTAAGCAAGCTGGATATGATCATTAGATTATTTTTAACCCAGTGGTGAATTTCTTTTAAGAGCACCTCTTTTTCTTCCATGACCTTTTTAAGATCTTTTTCTGCACTTTTCAGATCAGTAATGTCATTTATGGAGGATGCATATTCATCTGACCCTGGTATTTTGTCTACAGTAATCTGTGCATTTCTAATGCTTCCGTCTTTCGTGATGAATTTGGATTCGTATCTTGATGGGACTGATTCTGGGTCTATTTGCCTTTTTTGATGATATTGCAGCAACATTTTGAGTTCCCTAGGAGGAACAAATTCCATCCACTTCATTTTTCCTTCCACTTCTTCATCTAAATATCCAGACATATTTCCCATTTCAGAATTTTGCATGGTAATAATGCCTTTTGGATCAAATATGATGGTTGCAGCACCCGTATTTTCAAAAATAGCCCTGTATTTATTTTCGGATTCTTTAAGTTTCAACTCAGCCTGCTTACGGTCAGTTACATCCGTCATCACACCAACTATTCCTTCTACATTGCCGGATGCATCATACAAAGGTGCTGCAGAAAGAGAAATGTACAATCTAGATCCGTCTTTTCTCATAGGGTTAATCTCGATTGGAGGAAAAGTTTTTCTTTCTCGAAGTAGCTCCAACTGTTCTATAAACACATCCTTATACTCAGGAGGAACAGTTGGATTAAATCTACCAATTGCTTCGTCTGCAGTCCATCCGAAAATTATCTCTGCTGCTGGACTCCAACGACGCACACGACCATCTAAGTCAAAAACTGCGATTGCTGCGGGTGATGATTCAATGACACGCTCCAGTTCCTCTGTAGTTCGTTGTAAAGCATCTTCAGCTTCCCTCCGTTGTAGGGCTACTGAAGCCAATCTAATCAAAATTTCAAGAGCATTTATGTTTTCTAATTTGCTGCCCTTTTTCAGGAAGATGTTAAGTGTGCCATAAAATTTACCCTTCCATTTAAAACCAGCACCGTAAATATCACCAATATTCAGTGTTACTTCAACTATTCTGGCTAATTTTTGCGGTAATACACCACATAAAAACCTGATATAATCCTCCATCAACTTTAATAAGTCTGCCACTTAAAATTATATTCCTTGATTCTTCATCATAGGCTTCATTAAAAGAGCTAAGGGGAACCGTAACATTAAAAAGACTTACACCTAAAAACTTTCGAGAAAACTCATTTAATTTTTTATGTTGCCATGACAGAACACACATGGAACCTACCAGATGGAACATCGTATAATGTTACAGCGATAATAGAGTTTTTCACAAACTTATTCAATTTTTTAGCTATAAATTCATAAATATCCGCATCAGACGGCAATTCAACCAATTCTAAAACCAGTTGGGATAAAAAACGTTCATTTGTGATTAATTCTTTTGTATCTTTTTCACTAGTTTTTAAAGTAGCTTTTAATTTAGCATTAGATTCCTTTAATCTCTTTAATTCGTCAATAACTTCTTTTTTGGATTTATTCCCATCCGACATCAGAAAACCTTCGATAAATTATAATCAATTACACATGTATTTTGTCTACTCTCTATAATTAAAGATTTCCACCACTCTAAACCGTATTCTGAGCAAATCCTACGTTTATTACCAAGAGTATTATCTTCCAGCGTGTAGACATTAAAATGAGTGTAGTACATCACCCCCAGATCGGTAAAAATTCCATAATGTAATAATAACTATTTTTCAATATAACATCTTTAACCTCTAAGTTTTGAATTCCATTTTAAAAAAAAACATCACAGCATATAATATTTTAATAAGTTTTAACAGATTTTCTCTTAATTAATTAGTTGGAGGTGGTCAATTGGATGCTATTACTTTGGGTATTATTTGTGGTTTAGTCTTTGGAATTGTTGCTGTCTTGATAATGATTCCCATGAGTTTTGAAAGCAGACGAAAAAAATGGGAGGCTTTAAGCGCGGCTTTTGTGGAACGTTTTATGATAGGTTTTCTCATTCCAAATGTTAGTTTAGGCATGAATCCATTATTCACTGGACTGATTTTAGGTATATTTTTAAGCCTGCCTTCTGCAATTATAACTCGCGCATATGCTCCCATAATAGGATTTGGAATTGTTGGTGGGCTAATAATTGGATATATTTCAGGTGTGGTGTTATAGTGAAATCAGATAAATCTTTTGTGGAAGTTTGTATATACGAGGTGAAAACAGATAAAACCGCGGAATTTGAAGAATTAGTTGAAAGAGTAACAGAACACCACAGAAATTTTCCAGGTGTTATTGATGTAAGATACATTAAAAGAACCCATAGACCTGGAAGTTTCTCTGATGCTAAAGCTGGAAAACCATCTATCCATCTTAGGAAAAAACCTAAATTTTACACTTATATTCTCTACTGGGAACTGGATAACGAGATAACACATGGGAAGGCAACTGGATCAGGTCTTGAAAATTTCTTCAAAGAATTTAACAGATGCCTCCCTAAAGCCCCAAAAATAATTCTAGGAGAACGGATCCACTAACTAATTAAATAAATAAGTTTCGGGATGAAATGAAAGATATAACCTTAAATCAGGTTAATAATTTTGTTCTACGAAAACAACATTTAACCCTTGATTCAAAAGTAGATGACATTGGCCAAATAATCAAAGATATATGTGGCTTACATGCAACTGGCCCTAAAAATCCATATTTATCCTTATTTGCAAGAACAAGAAATTTTAAAAGAAAATATCTGGATGAAGAGCTCTATTTGAAAAGAAATTTAGCTAAAATTCGGTGTGTAAGGGGAACCATGTATATTCACCCTAAGGAAATGATACCTATTGTATATGTTGCAACTAAGAGAATGGTAGAACCTGCATCAAGTCGTTACGCACAATATTTAGGCATAAATAAGAAAGAATATGAAAAATTGAGCATTAAAATACTGAACATCCTTAAAGGTAAGGTAATGACAACGAGAGAAGTAAAGAAAGCTCTAATGACACATCAAAACATCTCTCCAGTCCTAAATTTGATGTGTGACCAGGGATTACTGGTTAGAGGTCCCCCAAGAGGTGGATGGAAAAGTAACATCCACACATACCATATTTTTCATGAATATTTCCCCGATATAGAGCTTGACAGTGTAAATGAAACAACAGCCAGAAAAATATTAATAAAACAGTATATTGCTTCTTTTGGACCAGTTAGTGAAGATGATGTTTCATGGTGGACTGGATTTAAGAAAGGTGAAACTAGAAAAATTCTGGATAAATTAAAAGATCAGACAATGCAGCTGAAAATATCCAAGCTTAATGGCAAATACATCATATCGTCTTCAGATAGAAGTTCCATAGAATCACAATCAATCCAACACAAAATGGAAATAAACTTATTACCCGGCCTAGATCCTTATCTTATGGGCTATAAAGAAAGAACAAGATATCTTGATCACAAATATTATGATTATATCTTTGATCCGTCAGGAAACGCCACATCAACAATTCTCCTTAACGGAATGATTATTGGTGTATGGGATTTCATGGAAAAACCTGAACCAAAGATAAAGATTCACCTATTTAAAGAAATAGACAACCCCATTATGAATAAAATATGTGCAGAAGCACTCAAAATAGGTAAATTCATGGCAAATAAAGACATAAAGATAAAAGAATGTGATAAAATGGTTCCATTGAAACAGAGAACCGCGGGTGGTGTAATGACACCATTAAAAGATTGTGAATAATGTAGTGTATACAGTGCATAGAATAATATTGTAAAAATTAGGGATAGACGGTATCTATATATAAAAATAAAGCTCTTAAAAATAAAATTTCAGGTTTTGTCTTTATGATTGGAATAAGGTAACAATAATGTGAGTTTTCGCCTTTTTTCAAAATAAACTTATTTAAAAATTTATATTTATCAAATTTTTACTAACTCTGAAATTATATTAAAAAAGCAGTAATGTAAATATAAAAATAGGAGTTGCCTTCCGGCTACTCATTTATTTATGTATGTAAAAAATAAAACGAAATAAACTAAAACTATTCCAATATTGACGAATAGATGTTGCCAGAATAAATGCCTAAGGAACAGTTAATCTATGCTAAATACGATGATAAATAAAACCACTAGATAGAATCTTAATTGTTGTTTCAACCATTTTTAATCATCCCGTTTTTATATTTTGTTGTTATTAACAATATTAAACCTTTCTAAATATTTTGTAAGAAGACAATAGAAATTTTTCCTATAATCATATAATTAAAATTTGCTAATTTCTAAAAATATCGTAAAAAGTTTCTAATGATAATTGAGGTTCACATAACTTTCATCTATAAGTATTAAATTATATTAGTTTAAATTAACTAGAGGCTGTCCAATAATTATTGTTTTTTGTTTGTTGGCTTGGTGTTATAATATTTTTTGTTTTTATTTATATTTTTGTGTGTGGGGGTTTTTTTGGATTTGGGGGTGGTTATATAACCGAAAAGTTTATATTATAGGTTTTTCTACTATTATTTAGTTATTCATGTGATGGAGTTGGTTTTATGGCTTTAAGAGAAGATAAAATGGGGCAGACTTGGTTGTTACCACCCGCGGTTAGTGATTTTATACCTGAGAACCATATTTGTCACCTGGTTATAGCCCTGGTGGATGAACTAGAATGTTAACGGTGCGGAGAAAAAATACCAGGCTACGCCAGGTAAACCGGCGTATTCACGCCGCATGTTATTAAGATTAGTGATCATGGCATCTGTCGATGGTGTTTGGTCTTCAAGGAAGATAGCGAAGCTGGCATGTGAAAATGTAGTCTACATGTATCTTACAGGCATGGAAACTCCTGATTTCCGGACAATATGCAATTTCAAAATAGAATGCCAAGATTTGATTGAACAGGCCTTTAAAAAGACCGTTACATTTTCAAAATCAATAGGAATGGTGAAATTGGGCCATATAGCTATAGATGGCACTAAAATAAAAGCCAACGCATCCAACAACCACACACTAACAGAGAAGGAAATAGATAACATTAAAAAGATAATTCAAATAGGAATTGATGTCGACGCTGAGGAAGACGAGTTATATGGCGAGGAAAGAGGCGACCAACTGCCACCTGAACTCAACACCCGAAAAAAGATCCGTGAGAAACTAAAAGAAATTGAACGCAAAGAGGATATAAAACTGAAAAAACCCGCCCTAAACCTTATAGAACAACACGCCATCGGTGATGGAAAACAAAAGGAAAAAATCATCCATAAAATCGACCAGGCAGAATACGAACTCCAAAAAAGCGGGCAAGAAGCTGTTAGTCTATCTGACCCTGAAGCACGTTTTATGGATAATAAAAAGAATCTTAAAGAGTTATCATATAATCTCCAGATAGCTGTGGACCATGATTCAGGCATAATCCTTGCAAGCAGTGTCACGCAGGATCCCACAGATCATTATCAATTAAAACCTCAAATAGAGCTGGTTGAGGAAAACTTGGGCAAATTGCCCAAGGGAACTAAAATAAGTGCTGATAACGGCTTTTTCACTGGAGAAAACCTAGAATACCTGGAGAAAAGGGAGTTAGATGGTTATATACCCAACAAAAAACAGGCAGGGGAAATGAAAACTGGTAAAAAGAAGAACAATGAATATTCAAAGGATAAATTCACCTACAATACAGAGGAAGACAATTTCACATGCCCGCACGATGAAATACTCACCAGGAAAAGCAAATACAAATACAACGGGAAACAAGTGTATGCCTATTATGGTGCCAACTGTGCAGGATGTCACTCTCAACTGGAATGCACGGGTAAAGGCCGTAAAAAGGTAATCACCAGCAATGCATACGAAGGAGAACGGCAAAGAATGGCAGCCAAAATGCAAACACCAGAAGGGAAAAAAGAATATAAAAAGCGAAAAGAAACGGTTGAATGGCCATTCGGAAATATAAAATACAATCTGAATTTCACGGAGTTCCTAACCCGTGGAGTATTAAACACAGGGACTGAAAAGACCCTGGTGAGCACGTCACACAACTTAAAACGGATATGGAATGAAATAGCTGAAAAAATAACCAAGATATTCCAAAATCACAGCACCAAACACCCAATACCCAACACTTAAAAACCCCCCCCATTAAAAATAACGTTAAATCCAAAAAAAATTCAAACATTATTTACGAGACAGCCTCTTCATGTGATAAAAATAAACTCAAACTACAACTTAAATAAATTCCAATAATTAAAATTAAAAAAATAATAATTAAGAATATGATATTTAACTATTTTTTTGTCTGATATCTCTTCCTATCCACCAACTCCCTTCTCTTACCAGCATTCCATCCGCCAGACGCTGATTTAGCCCTTCCAACCTGCTGCACATACCCTGTAATCCGGTCATACCATTCAACATCCTCTGTTTCACCGCAGGTTACGCATTGATCGTTGAGTCCTTTCATCAGGGTTTTGCATCTTATGCAGA
>Ga0194111_10002283_pt1 | contig 23231 bp, 19 predicted proteins | sample TA2KigC300mmetaG_FD_146194 | JGI IMG/M metagenome (GOLD analysis project Ga0194111, IMG submission 146194) | Freshwater microbial communities from Lake Tanganyika, Tanzania - TA2015033 Kigoma Deep Cast 300m | ecosystem: Environmental > Aquatic > Freshwater > Lake | place: Tanzania: Lake... | reverse complement strand
GGCCGGCAGAGAACCAGGCATCCCCATATTCATGAAGGATTTGGATCAGGACCCCATGCTCTTGAATGTCCACAACGGCATCCTGGACCTGAAGACCGGTGCTCTCCTTCCTCCAGACCGCAAATATTTGATCACCAAACTGGCCCCGGTAACATATCAGCCTAAGGCCTCCTGTCCATGGTGGATGAGTTTTCTTGACCGGATTATGGGGGGTGACGGGCAGATGGTCGATTTCCTGCAGCGAGTGGTGGGCTACACCCTCATCGGCGACAATCGGGAGAGAGTCTTTTTTATCTTGTACGGGAAAGGCGATAACGGCAAAACCACTTTTCTGGAAACCATCCGGGCACTTATGGGTGATTATGCCCAGGTGGCCGAATTCAGCACGTTCCTTGTCAGAAGATCATCTCAGGTACGCAACGATCTGGCCAAACTCAAAGGGGCCAGGTTTGTCTCGGCCTCAGAAGGGGATAGGGGCGCCCGGTTGAATGAGGCACTCTTAAAATCCATAACCGGAGGCGACCAGATCACCGCCAGACGATTATATGAAGAATATTCCGACTTTGTCCCTGCCTGCAAAATTTTTTTGGCCACCAATCATAAACCTGTGGTCCGGGATACCAGTCATGGTCTTTGGCGCCGGCTTCGATTGATTCCCTTCAACGTGACAATCCCTGCCTCCGAACAAGACAAGACCCTGATCAGAAAACTGACTCAAGAACTCCCGGGAATCCTGAATTGGGCAATACAAGGATGTCTGAAATGGCAAGAACGGGGATTGGAACAGCCTGAAGGAGTGTTAACGGCTACCAGAAATTATCAAACTGAAAGTGATATCATTGGCCTATTTCTGAAGGATTGTACGGTATTGGAACCTGGATTGAGAGTCTCAGCACAGAACTTAAGACAAGCTTTCACGAGATATATGGAAGAGCAAGGAAAAGGTGATGACGTGAAGAATAAGCTGGGGGAATTGAAATCAAGAATGGAGGATATGAACCTGAGTTATAAGAGAACCAGTAAAACCGGAGGATATGAATGGCATGGAATCCGTTTGGTGATGCACTGAATCACTGAATTAACTGAAGCAGAAAACCATAAATTCCCTTTGAATTTTCCTTATATGATGGTTTATGGATTTAGCTTCAGTTCCTTCAGTGATTCAGAGAGTTTTCCATCCTCTCCAGCCTTGAGTTTTTTTCATGAGACCATTCCATGATTCTCAGACATCACCCTATGAGAATTCAATAAAATCCAGCAATCAGAATTCCGACACAGAGATTACCTTGCATCACATATCTTGATGCTTTCTTTTCAGAATTAAACTGCAATTATCTTTTAAGTTTCTCAGAACAAATAAATAGGTAATTATGCCCTTATTAAAATCTCATAACAAGGAGAAAAGAGAAATGGAAGTTCAAATTGACAGCTTTCACCGGTATAGGAATAACACGTTGCAAGGCTTTTTTAATGTTTATTTTCCCGATTCAGGCATGGTCATTCGAGGTTTTTCGTTGCACAAAAATGACAAATCCAAGTGGATTGAGATCCCTGCAAAGCCTCCCACCAATCCTGAATCGAATGCTCCCTGGACGAAGATATTATTTTTTTATGACAAAAGGGAAGAGATTAAGTTCTTGAGTACCTTAATGAAAGCTCTTGATGAATACCTTGGCAAACAACCTGATATCTCATTTGATTAAAGGAGGAGAGGTATGAAAGTCAAGAAGTACGTGCATGGAGTGACATTTTTTGTGTCACCAGAGATGTTAAAATTACTGAAAAAGGTATCAGATCAGAAGGAAATCAGCCTCTCGGAATTATTAAGAGAGATCATCGACCAGTATTTAGTGAAGAGATTAGAAGAAAGGTAGGACGGGAAGAGCTATGTTTTGCGGCCATCTTCTGGCAGCTTGAAGAATAAGCTGAAACATAGCTCTCTCTATGTTCAAGATCAAATCTGTAGAAGAATTATTTAAAAAGGAACCAAAACCCATGAGAAAAACCACCGCCATCAGAGGAATCATAGAAGAAATCTGCTTTCACGACCCCAAACTTAACGTGGTCATTGCAACCTTGAGAGAAGAGCATACGGATGACCTGGTGAAAATCTCCGGATTCAATCTTCCGCTCCCCTATGGAGATCTTTTGGAATTGACGGGAATCTGGCTGATAGATGCAGAAACCGGCCACCAGTTTCGAGTCTCCCAGGTCACCGTCCTGGAATACGCCTCTCTGGACACCACGATCAGACATGTGCGGGCTATGATGGAAAGAAGAAAAGCTGGTGGGGGTCATACCAAAACCGCCGCCGCCACCGTTTAATTGGCAGAAGCGGATTCCTGAGGCCTTGGTGGGGGCCGAAGTTCGGCAATCCGGGCCGCCAGTTCGTCTAATTTGTTCTCATCTGGAAACGTAATTAACTGAATTAATTTCATAAAGAGCCATTTTTTCCTCGCGTTTTCCTTCGGAAAGTGGTAACCTCTTTCAACTAACCGGTTGAATTGGTTTAGAAAGATAACTTTCCGAGGTTGATCTATGCGCCAAAAACGGGACCCGCAACGGAACCTCCTGTATCTTATGGCGAGGAACAAGTTGGCCCGGGAACTGGAGGCCATTTCCCGGGTCCTGGACCTCAATCCGGCTATCCTGGACCTGGTTTTGCGGGACCTGGTGACCTGTCAGCGGACGGATACCGGGCGCCACGGCATGACCGCCGAGCAGGTGCTGCGCTGCGCCATTTTGAAGCAATACCGGGAGTTGACCTACGAGGAGCTGGCCTTTCATCTGGAAGACTCCCTGGCCTTCCGGTCTTTTGCCCGGCTGAAGATGGGTCAATATCCCTGCGGCTCCACGTTGCAGGAAAACATCACAGCCACCAACGCCGAGACCTGGGAAGCGGTGAACCGGAGGCTCCTGGAACATGCGGCCCAACAAAAGGTGGAGAAGGGGCGGGCTGTGCGCCTGGATGCCACGGTGGTGGAGACCCACATCCATCATCCCACCGATTCCACCCTGCTGCTGGACGGTATCCGGGTGATCACCCGGCTGCTCCAGGCCGGCAAGGAGCTTAAGCCCACGCCGTGGTACACTTTTGCCGATCATCAAAGGGCCGCCAAGAAACGGGGCTTGCAGATTCAGGGCGCCCGTAAGGAGCAGGTGCGGCTCAAGGCGTATCGGGAGCTGCTGTCCCTGGCTCACCGGGTGCTGGGCTATGCCCGGCAGGCCGTGGCCGAGCTCCAGGGGTTTGTGGGGGCGGACCTGAATGAGACCATCGCCGCCCATAAGGTCCTGGCACAACTGGAAAGAGCGGTATCGCTGCTGCTGCGGGTGCTGTCGCAGACCGAGCGCCGGGTGATCCGCGGCGAGAAGGTGCCGGCCGGCGAGAAGGTGGTTTCCTTCTTTGAGTGCCACACCGATGTGATTGTCAAGGGCCGCCGGGACACCCGGTACGGCCACAAGGTCTTTCTGAGCGGCGGCCGCTCCGGGATGATCCTGGACTGCGTCATCGCCCGGGGCAACCCCGCCGATGCGGTGATGTTCCCGGATTTGCTCAGCCGGCAGGAGGCGATCTACGGTCGTCCGCCTCTGAAGACTGCGGCGGACGGCGGCTTCGCCTCCCGGGATAATCTGCGGCGGGCCAAGACCCGTGGCGTCAAGGACGTGATGTTCGCCAAGAAGCGGGGCCTGGGGGTGCTGGACATGGTCCGGAGCCTGTGGGTTTACAAAAAGCTGCGCAACTTTCGGGCCGGCATCGAGGCCAATATTTCCCGGCTGAAACGGGCCTTTGGTCTGGATCGCTGTAACTGGCAGGGCTGGCCGGGCTTCCGGCAATATGTCTGGAGCGCGGTGGTGTCCTACAATGTCCTGGTTCTGGGGATGTTGCTCCCGGCTCACTGAGGTGGCCCCACCCCGGGCGTCCTGACCAAGGGAGAGGTCCGCCCAAAAGAGGGGATAATCGGGCAACAATGCCCCGCTAACCGGCAAATTCGTTCTCATAACCTTGGATTAAACCGGCCTCGGCAGCAAATTGTCGCCCCAGGCTCATACGCCACCATAAAATGATGACTTTCTGGATGAGAACTATCTAAAACCGCCAGAGCTTAGCCTGGCGCACCAAGAGGCTCCCTTGACATTTTTTCCCTTGACCTAAGGTGCGTATTCACTTATGATCAGTCCATTTGAAGCAAAGGCACTTCAGGGAACCTCTGACCGTGGGATACAGCCATTGTGCCCGCACCGTATCATATTTGCAACCGTGACATAGGTTTTCACCTACTGAAGGAGAAGGGTTGCTTGCATGGATGCATTCTACCGCAACAAGGTCATCCTCATCACCGGCGCGGCGGGGACGGTGGGCAGAGAGGTGGTGTCCCAACTCTTGCCCTGGGGGCCGGCGGAATTGCGCCTGATGGACAACAATGAGACCGAATTGTTCTTCATGGGGGAAAATTACCGGTCGGCGGGGTGCGTCAGGGCCTTCCTGGGAGACGTGCGGGACGCCGACAAGCTGCGCCTGGTGGCCAAAGGCGCGGACATCATCTTCCACATCGCCGCGTTCAAGCATGTCTATCTCTCCGAATACAACCCCCTGGACGCGGTCCAGACCAACGTCCTAGGCGTTAATAACGTGGTGTTTGCGGCCCTGCGGCACCACGTCCCCTACGTGCTCTTCACCAGTTCGGACAAGGCCGTCAACCCCACCAACGTCATGGGCACTTCCAAGCTCTTGGGCGAGCGCATCATCACCGCGGCCAACATCGTCAACACCAACCAGAACCAGGTGTTCGCCAGCGTGCGCTTCGGCAACGTGCTGGGGTCCCGGGGGTCGGTGCTGCCCATCTTCCTGGAGCAGATCCGCAAGGGCGGCCCGGTCACCATCACCGACGCCCAGATGACCCGGTTCATCATGACCGTGCCGGAGGCGGGGCGGTTGGTGTTGGAGGCCTGCTCGCTGGCCTGCGGCGGCGAAGTCTTCATCACCAAAATGGCCGTGGTGCGCATCGTGGACCTGGCCCGGGCCATGATCGAGCTGCTGGCGCCCAGATACGGGTTCGATCCGGCGGACCTCCCCCTCGCCTATGTGGGCCCCCGGCCGGGTGAGAAGCTTTTTGAGGAATTGATGACCGAATCGGAAGTGGCACATTCCCTGGAATTGCCGCGCCTGTTCGTGGTGTTGCCGGCGCTGCGGGCGTTCTACCAGAAGATCGCTTACAATTATTACAACGATCAGGACTTCCCCAAAGCGGAGCGGGCCTACAATTCCTCCAACGAGGCCTGCCTGCATCTCTCCGCCATTAAGAGGTATCTGGTCCGCTCCGGTGTGCTGGAAGCCATGGGCGCCCCTCCCGCGGTTAAGGAAGGGCAGTACGGCCTGGCGGCGGAACCGGCGGCGCTCTATCAGGTCACCCCCAAGAGACCGGTATTATGAGGGTGTTGATCCTGGGGGGCGACGGCTACCTGGGATGGCCCACCGCCATGCACCTGTCGGCCCGGGGCCATGAGGTGGCCGTGGTGGACAACTATTTCCGGCGGCAGGCCTGCCACGCCCTCAACTGCGAGCCGCTGATTCCCGTCCCCAATCTGCACCAGCGCCGTCGCCGCTGGGAGGAAACCTGGGGGCGGAAGATCCGGGTAGATATCGGCGACCTCTGCGATTACAATTTTGTCAGCCGGGTGTTCCGGGAGTTCAGCCCCGAAGGCGTGGTCCATTACGCGGAACAGCCTTCGGCCCCCTATTCCATGATGGACCGTCAGGCCGCGGTCTTCACCCTGACCAACAACCTGGTGTCCACCTGCAATCTCATCCACGCGGTCCGGGAATTTCAGCCGCAGTGCCACATCGTCAAACTGGGCACCATGGGGGTCTACGGCACCCCCAACATCGATATTGAGGAGGGGTACCTGGAGGTGGAGCATAAGGGCCGGCGCCATCGCTTCCTTTACCCCAAGGAGCCCGGCTCCCTGTACCACCTCACCAAGGCCCAGGACGGGGACCTCCTCTTTTTCTATTGCCGCATGTGGGACCTCCGGGTCACCGACCTGAACCAGGGCCCGGTGTACGGCATGCTCACCCCGGAATCCCGGACGGACGAAGGGTTGACCTCATTTTTCAATTATGACGCCATCTTCGGCACCGTGCTCAACCGGTTCCTGGTCCAGGCCGCAGCAGGAGCGCCGCTGACGGTTTACGGGGAAGGGGGTCAGACCCGGGGCTATCTGGACCTCAGGGACACCCTGGCCTGCGTGGAACTGACGCTTCTCCACCCCGCGGAGGCGGGGCAGTATCGGGTCTTCAATCAGTTCGTGGAAACCTTCAGCGTCATGGACCTGGCCCTGCGGGTGCAGGAGGCGGGGCAGGAATTGGGACTGTCCGCGGAGATCGTCAAGATCCCCAATCCCCGCCGGGAAGCGGAATCGCACTACTACAATCCCGCGCACACCGGTCTGTTGGACCTGGGGCTGACGCCCCACTACCTGACCCGGGCCGGCCTGGTGGAGATGCTCCAGCTGGTCCGACGCCACCAGGAGCGGATCGACACCTCGTTGCTTATGCCCACGGTGACCTGGCGTTAGGAATGCCGCACCGCCGGCGCCGGTTGCCGCTTTGAGAGAAATATGCCGCCTGTCCGTCTGCACCAGCGTCTGAAGGGCAAACTGCTGCTCATGGCGGGAGACGCCGTCATCATCGCCCTGATCACCGTCTGGCAAGTGGCCGACAAAATCTCCGACTACCCGGACCTGCTGGGCGGCTATGCCAAGGTGGGGGTGATCCTGCTGCTCCTGCTCTCCCTGTATCTGGTGAGCAATTACCTGTTCGGGTTATATGATGAAGAGGCCGTGGGGAATGCCGAAAAGGCGCTGCTGTTCACCGTCCTGTCCTCAATCGTGGTGTTTGTCCTGTTCAGCAGCCTTTCCTATTTCATCATCAGCTTGCGGCCGGGAAAGGTCAATCTGCTGGCCACGGTGGGGCTGTGCGCTGTCCTTTTGCTGGCGTGGCGCTTCCTGTATGTCCGCCTGTTTCGCCCGGCTCCCCGGCGCCTCCTGCTCATCGGCAACGACCAGTTGATCGGCGAGATCAAAGAGGAAATTCAGCGTCACGGCGCCGGGAGCTATGAGGTGTTGGGCCACTGGCACCGGTACAGCCACAATCCCACCCTGCCGGACCTGGCCGGCGTGGTCCGGGACCAGAAGGTGGACCAGGTGGTCTATTCGGTCCACTCCCGGATTCTGGACAGAGTCAGCAGCTCCCTGATCAACCTGCAGATGGCGCAACGCCAGATTACCAATGCCTACACCTTTTACCAGCAACTCACCGGCAAATTCCCCATCCGCCATGTGGACGACTTCTGGATGCTGGTCAACAGCCGGCGGGAAATCCTTTTCCCCCGCCTGCGGGCCAAGGTGAAACGCGTCTTCGACTTCCTCTTCGCCTGCCTTCTGCTGCCGACGGCCCTGCCGGTCCTGGCCCTGGCCGCCATCGCCATCAAAGTGGAGAGCAAAGGCCCGGTGCTGTTCATCCAGGAACGCCTGGGCCTTTTCGAGAAGCCCTTTCGCCTGTGCAAGCTGCGCACCATGGTGGATAACGCCGAAGCCCTCTCCGGGCCCACGTGGTCCAGTGAGCGCGACCCGCGCATCACCCGGGTGGGGAAATGGCTGCGCAAGCTCAGGTTGGACGAGCTCCCCCAGATTTTCAACGTCCTCAAAGGGGAGATGAGCATCATCGGCCCCCGGCCCATCCGCCAGCACTTTGCCGACCTTTTGGCTTCGGATATTTCCTATTATCGGCTGCGCTTCCTCACCAAGCCGGGCCTGACGGGCTGGGCCCAGGTCAACCATGATTACGCCGGCTCCGTGGCCGGACAGGCCGAGAAGGTGCAATACGACCTCTTCTATATCATCAACCAGTCGTTCTTTCTGGATGTTTTTATCCTCATCAAGACCTGTCGGGTGATGCTCTGGGGTAAGGGCACCTGACCGGCTGGGGCGGGGCGTTTGAACATTTCGTATCTGATTACCGGCGGAGCGGGATTCATCGGGGCCAACCTGGTGCGCCACCTGCTGGGGCCGGGGAGTTCGATCCGCATCCTGGACAACCTGAGCGCCGGGCGGGCCGGGGACCTGGAGGGCCTGCCGGTGGAACTGGTGGTGGGGGACATCCGGGACGAGGGTCTGGCGGCGCAGGCCGTCGCCGACCGGGACGTGGTCATTCATCTGGCGGCGCACACCAATGTGGTGCAATCCGTGGCCGACCCGGCGCTCTCCCTGGACGTCAACGTCAGGGGGCTGTTCAACCTGCTGCGGGCCTCGGTGGCGGCCGGGGTGCGGCGCTTTCTCTTCGCCTCCACCGGCGGGGCCATCGTGGGGGAGGTGGAGCCCCCCGTGCACGAGGAGATGGCCCCCCATCCCCTGTCGCCTTACGGGGCCAGCAAACTGGCGGGAGAGGGCTACTGCTCGGCCTTCTGGGGGAGCTACGGACTCAGGACCGTGAGCCTGAGGTTTTCCAACATTTATGGGCCGTTTTCCTACCATAAGGGGAGCGTCATCGCCAAATTCTTCCGGCAGGTGCAGGCCGGCCAGCCCCTCACCGTCTTCGGCGACGGCGCCCAGAGTCGGGATTTTCTTTACGTGGGCGACCTGTGCCGGGCCATCGCCGCGGCGGTGATGGCGGACGCGCCCTTCGGCCAGGCCATTCAGTTGGGCAGCGGCACGGAAACCAGCATCAATGCCCTGGTGGAGTTGATGCGGCAGGTGGTGGGGGAAGACCGCTTTCCCGAGGTGAACTATGCGCCGCCCCGACCGGGTGAAGTGCGGCGCAACTTTGTGTCCATCGCCAGGGCCCGGCGCCTGCTGGGCTTTGCCCCGACCACGGACCTGGCCGCCGGCCTGCGGCAAACCCTGGCGTGGTTTGAGGAGCAGGGACAAATCTGAACCGGTCGGCCCGGATGAAGCGAGGATAATGCCGGATAACCGGCAGACCATGGATTATCTTCACGGGAAAAGACATCCGGTCTCGATGATACAGGTACAGACATAATTTCGGGGAAGTGCGCCTCTCCTGACCATAACTCCCAGAAAGGCGACTCCTCTGGAGGAACCCTGCTTTATGAACCAGCATGCCATTCTCCCAGGTCCCCGGATGCGGCTTTCCGTATTCTCGGCGAGGAGGCCGTCATCCTGCATCTGCGCAGCGGCGTTTATTACAGTCTGGATGAGGTGGGCGCCGCCATCTGGAGTCTGCTGGACGGCCGGCGCTCCCTGGCAGAGATCGTCGCCGCCATCTGTCAGGAATACGAAGTGGATGCACCCACTGCCGCCGCCGACCTGGACGAATTCATCCAGGACCTCCTCACGGAGGAGCTGGTCCAATTCCATGAATCTTAAGGGATGCTGCCGGGAAATCAGCCGGCCTGGGGATTTGTGGCTTTTTTGCCGCCTCACCGGACTGATGGCGCTCATGCCTGTGCTCCTGCGGGCCTGGAGCCTGCCCACCCTGCTCCGGGTGTTGGGGGGGCGGCGGGGCGGGCAGAGGGAACCGGACCGGAGGCAATGGCAGCGCATCATCCGGCTGGGCCGCCGGGCGACCGGCCTCTATGCCCGGCTGGGCCGGCATATCTGTCTCATGCGCTCCCTGGTGCTGTTCCATTTCTTGCAGAGGGCAGGCCTGGATGTGCACATTCATTTCGGTTTGATCAACAACGACCCGAAGCTCGGCCACTGCTGGGTCAGCCTGGAAGGCGAACCCTTTCTGGAAAATCTCGACCATGCCCAGGACTATCTCCTGCTCTATTCTGTGGGTTAGGACCAATACTGTTCACTTTAGCCACAAACCCTGTTTCATGTGAAGCAGGCGCCCCCGCCTGCCCTTTTAAAATGAACAGCCGGGGGCGGCTGTTCTACATCCTCTCCTGCTTAAGGGATGTTGCCTGTCGAGATGGAAAGCCTTAAGTGAACAGCATTGGGGTTAGGACCATGCGAGAAGCCCCCCAAAGTGACATCGCCGCCCGGGCCCGGGCCAGATTGATTCCCCTTTACGCCACCCTGGAACTGACGCACCGCTGCAACCTGGCCTGCGTGCACTGCCTGCTGGAGGGGCATTCAGGGGAAGAACTGTCCACCACGGAAGCCAAGGAGGTCATCGACCAACTGGCCGAAGCCGGCACCCTGGAATTGGTTCTCACCGGAGGAGAAGCCCTGCTCCGGCCCGACTTCTTTGACCTGGCGGCCCATGCCCGGGAGCGTCACCTGGCGGTGACCCTGCTGACCAACGGCACCCTCATTGACCGCCGAGCGGCCGACGCCCTCAAAGAGCTGCGCCCCCTGGGAGTGCACCTCAGCCTCTACGGGGTCACCGGGGCCGTCCATGAGGCGGTGACCGGGACGCCCAGGTCCTTTGAGCGGACCCTGGCGGGCATTCATCTCCTGCTGGAATGGGGCCTCAGGGTGCAGATCAACTCCCTGGCAATGCGGCAGAATGTTAAGGAAATTCCCTTGTTGGACCATTTCTGTAGGGAGCGGCGCCTTCCCCTCAATCTCGCTCCCTCTCTTTTTCCCACCATCAAGGGGTCTCTGAAGCCTTACGCTTACCTTCTGGAGGATGCAGACCTGGAAGGGCACCTGGCCTGGGAAGAGGCCAGCGGCAGACGGGGAGGGGGGTTGGAAGGGGTCTGCAATGCCGGCTTCTGCAACGTGGCGGTCTCGCCCCTGGGGGAGGTTTTTCCCTGCAATGCTTTGAGGTTGCTGGCCGGAAACGTCCGGGCAGAGCCTCTGGGCCTCATTTGGCAGGGCTCGCCGGTCTTCCGGTGGCTGCGCCGTCTGACCTTGGAGGATTTTGAGGTCTGTGCCTCGTGTTCCTTGCTGAGCTTATGCCCTCGTTGTCCGGGACAGACCCTCGGGAAGGGGAAAAGTATTTTGTATCCCAGCTCCCAAGCTTGTAAGGTTGCAAAATATCGGGAATTGTTTTATCGTGAGCCTTGATATGTTGCAATGAGCCAAGCGCAAAAGATAGTCGAAACCCGTCCTGACCAAGCACCAGCCCCTGCGGGAGGTGACGATGAGGGCCCTGGCGGCTTCACCTTGCACCTATTGCCACGGCATCCTCAAAGGGAGTGCGTGCAAGTAGCCAGGATTGCAGCACTGTTCCCCGCTTCGAGCGGGAACGCTTTGGACCGAGATTATCCTGGATAATGCCTGCCTCGGCATGATGAAGGGTAAACAGCAGGAGGTGAGTTTCCCCTTTGGCGCTTTTCACTGAGACGGGTTTGCCGGGGGAAGGTGTGGAGGCGTGCCCGGCGGCGTCAAGGTGAGGCTGGTGCACGGGAAATTTTGGGTCTCGGGGAGGCCGGCCGCGCAACCGGCGACTGCAATAAACCACCACACCAGGACCGACAGCGCCACCACTCGGGGTAAGAGCGCCGCAGGTCCCGAGGACCGGCGGGGGGCAGGGGCATCCAGCCACATAATTGGGCCTCCTCAGGTGCCGATCGCCAGGAGGGGCCGAGCTGGGGCGGTTCTGTGACAACCCGGCGGCAGGGGGATGACTGGACAGAGAGGGGTGACAAGGCAATCCTGATTTCCGGCCGGATGACTCGCGGCGGTTCAATGAGCCCCTTCCTGAAGCGTAGGCGCCTTCCTGGCGACGGAAAAAATTCCTTTCCGTTGCACATATCGGCACCATCTTCAGAAACTTGAGTAGCCGGGCGGGGACGTGGCGGGCCGGACTGAGTGAAAATAGTGCTTGACTTGGGTAGAGAATTGCTCTAACCAGTTAGGCAGATCCCTCGATGAGGATAGGGGGCCATCTAATCCTACTACGTTAAGTAGCTCAAAAGTCCTTTCATTCCCCCCCTTTTTCTAAAGGGGGGTCAGGGGGGATTTGTCAGTTTTTGTCAACGGTTAACCAACAATTCCACATAGTAGGGCTAAGGAGAAATCTGCACAAATCTCATGGAAAACCTGATGCTGCAGTCCGCCTCGGAGAAGATCCGAAGGTCACGCCTGGTTCCTTATGGTCTTTACAGCATAATCTGCGCGCTGCTCCTGCTGGTGAGCTCCGCCTGCGGACCGGCCATGGTTGCCGACGACCAGGCCAAACTGCTGGCCCAGGCGGAAAGCCAGAAGAATAAGAAATCCCTGCAGAATCAGCAACTCCTCACCCAGGTGGGTCGGGCCACCTTCCTCAGCTACAAGGATTACCAGGTGGGCCCCGAAGACTTGCTGGATGTGCGGGTCTTCGGCCAGGACAACCTCAACCGGGAAGTGAGGGTCAACGGCCAGGGGGAGATCAGCCTGCCCCTGGTGGGGGTGGTGAAGGTGACCGGCCTGTCTCCTCAGGAGATTGAGAAACGCCTGGCCCAGGAGTATGGCTCCCGGTTTCTGCGGCACCCGCACATCACGGTGGGAGTGAAGGAATACCGCCACCAACGGGTGGCGGTGACCGGAGCCGTGGACAAGCCCGGTTTCTATGACATGATCGGCCCCCGCACCCTGTTGGAGATGCTCGCAGCGGCGGGGGGATTACAGGACAAAGGGGGGAACGCCCGGGCCGGCGATGTGGTGCACGTCATCCGCAGCCAGCATGCCTCGGAACTCACCCGCGCCCTGAAAGAAACCGCTTCGGCCTCCCGCCAATCCTTCTCGCCACGCACGAAAACCATCGTCATCGATTTGCGGCGGCTGTTGATGGAAGGCGCCCTGGACCTGAACATCCCCATCCGCCACGGTGACGTCATTCACGTGCCGTTTGCGGGCAACGCCTACGTCCTGGGAGGTGTGCGGCGGCCGGGCAGTGTGGCGGTGAAGGACAACCTTACTCTGACCCAGGCTATTGCCCAGGTGGGGGGGGCGGACCCGGTGTTGGCCACCAACCAGGTGGATGTGATCCGTTTCGGGGAACAGGGCGCCTCCCAAAAAATCACGGTGGATTTGTCCAAGATCCTGGCCCACGAGCAGCCCGATGTTCCCCTCAAGGACAGCGATGTGGTGGTGGTGGGCCAGAGTGGTCTGCGGAAGGCCCTGTTCATTATCAAGGAACTGATGCCGGGGTCCATCAGCGGGGCCTATCGCCTGACGCCTTAAGGGAAGTTATGTATGGCGCCCCCGGCCAGATGTGGGCGGGGCAACCATGTATCCACCGAGGAAAAGCACGATGCCGGAAAATAACCACCTTCCCGTTCCAGCCCAGAACGCCCCCGTTGCGTCAAGGGAGATCATCGACCTTGTCGACCTCGAAGCGGACAAGAAACACCCGGTCAGAAATTTCTTCCGGGTGCTTAGAACGCGCAAGTGGTGGGTGTTGGGAGTCATGTTCGGACTGGTGGCCATCACCATTCTGGTCATGCTCATCATGACCCCCATCTACCGGGGCCGCGTGTTGCTGCAAATAACGGAGGATAATTCGGTACAGCGGTTGGGTGAGAACGATCCTGTGTCCAGCCTGCTCAACAAGGGGGTGGACCGTTTTCTGGCCACCCAGGTGGGGATTTTGACCAGCCGCTCGCTTGCCTGGCAAGTGATCGAAATTTTTAACCTTCATGAACACCCCGAATTTAAGGAACTGAAAGCAAAAGACCCCACCATCAGCCCCCACAAGCTCAAGAACGACATGATCGACTTGTTTCTAGGGAAAAAGCTTTCCGTGTATCCGGTCAAGGATTCTTACCTGGTGGAGGTTTATTTCAAGTCATCCGACATTGAACTGTCCCGACAGGTGCCCAACGTCATCGCCAAGGAATACCTGCGTCTGGCCATCAATCGGCGGGACGAATCCTATGTGCTGGCGCGGGAATGGTTGGACGCACAGATCAGGAACATCTCGCGGAAGGTCCAGATTTCCCAGAAGAAATTGCATGATTTCGGTCAGAAAGCGGACTTCTTCGGCCTGGAAGACAAGGATAATGTCATTATTCAGAAATACATCGAATTGGGCAACCTGCTGACCAAGGCTCAATCGGAGCGGATGGGAAAGGAAGCCCAATACAAACAGATCCTGGAAAAAGGAGCCGACGCCCCCCTCATCACCAACAATCAGTTAATCGTCGCCCTGCGTCAGGATATGGTGAACCAGGAAGCCAAGGTGGCCAGCCTGAGTAAAATATTTCTGGCGGGCCACCCGGATTTGCAGGCGGAACGGGCCAAGCTCCAGGAGATTCGCGGACGGCTTCAGGGCGAGGTCAATCGCTTAAAGGAGAGCGTCAAGGCTGATTATGAAGCAGCCAAACGGGCGGAACGCCTGGTCACCGACGCCTTCGACAAACATAAGGAGCAGATGGTCACCCTGCAGACCAATCTCGTGGATTTTCAGATTCTCAAACGGGACCTGCAGGCCACCGAAAAGCTTTTCCAGGCCCTCCTGACCCGCCTGGGGGAGACAGCCGTGGCCAGCACCATGGTGCCCAGCAACGTGGCGGTGGTCGACCAATCCGACTTGCCCAGCGAGCCTTATCTTCCCCGGCCGGCATTATTTCTGGCTCTGGCCGGCGTGTTGGGTCTCGGTCTGGGCATCGGTGTGGCCTTTCTGGTGGAATCGCTGGACAACTCCATAAAAAACGAGGGTGACATCGTCAGACACTGCCACCTGGCGCATCTCGGCCACGTTCCCCGCTATGAAGATCTGCAGAAAACCGCAACGCTGTCCTGGAAAGCGCGCCTGTTCTCATGGGTGCCTTTCCTGGGGCGGAGGTGGAAAGCCAAGAAGGCGCCCGATCTGGTTTATTTGAGCGAGCCGTCATCCTTAATGTCCGAGTCTTTTCGTCAGCTGCGGTCCAGCATTATGTTGTCGCGGCCTGAACACCCGCCTCGCTCTCTTTTGATCACCAGCCCCAACCCCTATGAGGGAAAGTCCACCGTGGCCAGCAATATGGCTTACTCCCTCGCTCTTGAGGGACATCGCCGCGTGGTGGTGGTGGATTGTGATATGCGTAACCCAACGGTCCACCGCCTCTTTGACCAGCCCTCCCGGCCCGGTCTGACCAACTACCTCACCGGCAATGCGGCCAAAGAGGAGATCATGCGCTCCAGCTCCCCGGGACTGACCCTGATCCCGGGCGGGCCCGTGGCGCCCAATCCAGCGGAGCTGATCCTTTCCAAGGCGTTTCAGGACCTTTTCGCGGAATTGCTGCAGGATTTTGATCACGTGATCATCGACTCCCCGCCGCTGCTGGGCTTTGCCGACGGCCGCATCCTGGCGCCCATGGTTGACGGCGTGCTGCTGGTCTTCAAGCAGGGCGCCACGTCCCGGGAGGCGGCCCGCCGGGCGCGGAATCTCTTATTCCAGGTGCACGCCAACGTCCTGGGCGGCATCCTCAACCAGGTGAACCTCAACGACGGGGGAGACTATCACTATTACCGCTACTATAGGCGCTACTATGGGAATCGGGGCGATGACGCCCAGGTTTAAAGCCTTCCCCGGGCACTGATGCCGCGGCCGGACCGATAACCTTGTCACCCCGACCATGCTTTCAGCCGCGCTGATCTCCTCTGAAACCCGCGTCTCCACGCTGGAGCGGACCAGGCCCCCCACTTCGCCGTCCGGCCCCTTCGAGCCCCTGCGCCCGGCCCTGTCCCTCCGGCGCAACGTCTCCTGGACCGTGGCCGGCAACGTGGCCTATGCCTGCTTTGAATGGGGCATGCTGGTGGCTCTGGCCAAGCTCGGTTCCCCCCTCCTGGTGGGTCAATTCGGCCTGGGGTTGGCCATCACCGCCCCCATCATCATGTTTGCCAACCTGAATCTGCGGATGGTGCAAGCCACCGACGCCCGGGGGGAATATCAGTTTGCCGACTATTGGGGGCTGCGCCTGTTCACTTCCCTCCTGGCTCTGGCCGTCATCGTCGCCATCGCCCTGGCGGGCGGTTTTTCCCGCCAGACCGCCCTGGTGATCATGGCCGTGGGTCTTGGGAAATTTATCGCATCATTTCAGGATATTATCTACGGCCTGCTCCAACACCACGAACGTATGGACCGGATGGCCCGCTCCATGATGGTGCGCGGCCCCCTGGAACTGGCCTTCCTGGCGTTGGGGATCTACCTCACCGGCGGTGTCCTGGCCGGGGTGCTCGGTCTCTGCCTGGCCCGCCTCCTGGTCCTGGGGCTCTATGATCTGCCGGGCGCCAGGCGCGTGGTAGTTCATCTGGAGGAGGGCAGCCGCCCCTCCCTCGCCTGGCGGCAGATAATTAAACCATCCTGGTCTTACCCGGTCATGGCGCGCTTGGCCTGGCTGGCGCTGCCGTTGGCCTTTGTGGTGACCCTGAACTCCCTCAACGTGAACATCCCCCGCTATTTTGTCAGCCATTACCTGGGCGAGGCCGACCTGGGCATCTATGTGGCCCTGGCCTATGTCATGGTGGGCGGCAACATGCTTGTCATGGCCCTGGGGTTGTCCATCAGCCCCCGCTTGTCCAAGTATTATGCCAGCGACAATATGCCCGCCTTCCGGCGTCTGCTGGTCAAAGGCGTGGCGGGCGTGGTGGCGCTGGGGTCGGGCGGCGTGCTCCTGGTGCTGTTCATCGGCAAGGAATTTCTCACCCTTTGTTACCGTCCTGAATATGCCCGGCAGGTCGATGTCTTTTTCTGGCTGATGGTGGGGGCCGTGGCCGCCTACCTGGCCACGTTTCTGCGGCACGCCATCACCGCCGCCCGATTCTTCCGGGTGCAACTCCCCTCCTATATTCTGTACAATCTGGTCCTGGTGATTTCGTGCCTCTTGCTCGTGCCCACCTACGGTATGCTGGGCGCCGCCTGGTCCACGGGCATCGCCGCCCTCATCATTCTGGCCGTCAACGGCCTGATCACCGCCGTCATCCTCTTTCCATCGGCAGGTCTTAACCGACTGCCCTAGGGATTTTCTTATGGAGCCTGGAAGCATCATCATCATCGGCCTGGATGGAGCCACCTTCAGCCTCATCAAGCCCTATGTCCGGGCCGGTAAGCTGCCCCATATCGGCAGGTTGATGGAAATCGGCACTTACGGGAATCTGCGTTCCACCATCCATCCCATCACCCAGATCGCCTGGACCACCTTCATGACCGGCAAGAATGCCGGAAAGCACGGCATCTTCGATTTTTATGCCAGAAAACCAAACAGTTATGATTTTCAATACACGGCCGGCAGCGGCTGCGGCAGCGTTACTCTCTGGAAGATTCTCTCGGACCACGGCAAACGAGTGGGGTGTCTGAACGTCCCCATGACCTACCCGGTGGAGGAAGTCAACGGCTTCATGATCGCCGGCTTGGGCGCTCCGGGGCGGCACAGCGACTTTGTTTTTCCCTTGGCACTGAAAGACGAAATCCTTCGGGTGGCGGGCGACTACAAACTGCTGGACGCCGACAAGTTCATGAATGACCCCCAGGCCTATCTCCGCTACCAGGTGGAAGCCATTCGCCAGACCGAGGAGCTGTCACTTTATCTGCTCAAGAAATTCCCTGTGGATGTCTTCATGGTGGTGTTCATGGCCACCGACCAGGTGCAGCATCTGTTCTGGCACTGCCAGGATGAGACCCACCCCATGTTCACCCCCGAGGAACACCGACGCTATGGCGGGGTGATCTTCCAGATCTATCAGGAGATCGACCGGGCCATCGGGCGACTCCTGGAGGCCGGGGGGGAGGACTGCACCTTCGTCCTCATGTCCGATCACGGCTTCGGCCCCACCCAGAAGGTGGTCTATCTGCACAAGTGGCTGGAGGAGCAGGGATCTTTCGCCTTCCGGCAGGATGGCAGGTTTTTTCGGAAAAGGCTCAAGCACCTGTTGGGTCGATTCCGCCACCGGGCCATGCAAGTCCTGCCCCGTGCCTGGAAAAACGAGCTGCGTCGCTTCTTCCCGGCCCTGGTGGACAAGTTTGATTCCTACGTGACCTTCGGCAACGTGGATTGGAGCAGAACCCAGGCCTATCCCTGGGGGGCTTACGGCAACATCAACATCAACCTGCAGGGCCGGGAACCCCAGGGCGTGGTTGCCCCCGGCGCGGAATACGAAGAACTCCGCGCCCATATCGCCCGAAAACTCCTGGAACTGAAGGACCCGGACACCGCCCGGCCTGTGGTGGAACAGGTGTACCGCCGCGAGGAACTGTACCACGGCGATTTCGTCCACCTGGCCCCGGACCTCATCGTCGTCTTCCAGGATTACGCCTACTATACGGCGCCCAGCCGCAACCTGGATCCCGGGAAAAAGACTTTTGAGAAAGCCTTCAGTCAGGACATTGACAAACCCTTACGCGCCCTCACCCAACACCGCATTGACGGCATCTGCCTCTTCGCCGGACCCGGGGTCAAACCCCGCCAGGAAATCACCGGGGCCCACATCGCCGACGTGGCCCCCACCCTTCTCCACCTGCTGGACCTGGCGGTGCCCGTTGACATGGACGGCCGCGTCCTCATGGACATTCTGGCGGAGGACCGGCGCTCCCGTCCGGTGCGTTATGCCGACGTCTCGGGGCGGAAGGACATCTCCCCGGACAGTCCCTTCAGCGACGAGGAGCAGGAGGCCATCGCCGGCCGGCTGCGGGCGCTGGGCTACCTGGAGTGAACGCGATCATGGGTTCCGGGGAACTCCACCCTGCCTGGCAGAGGAAATTCTGCTCATGAACCACAGTCCATCCCTTGATGCTAAACCGGCGTGGCCCGTTCCTTTCCATGCCCTGGCCCTGGAGAAGAGGGAGGCGTCCTCCGAAACCGGGCTCGGACTGGTGGCCGGCCTGCTGCTCATCCTGGTGTTTGCCACCATGCCGGTGTATCTCCTCCCTTCCGGTTCCCTCCAGGTGGTGGACCTGTTCATCGTCCTGCTCATCCTGGTCATGGCCTGCAAATTGGGCCCCCGGAGCCTGGCTTCCTCCATGCAGGTCCTGTATCTTCTCCCCTTCGTCATCTATGCCGTGGCCCTCAATACCGTGTATTTCGCCTTCAACAATCATGATCTGACCTATCTGAAAAAAGCGGCGGAAATGCTGTATGTCACCTCGATTATTTTTACTTCCGCCATGGTCTTCAGCAAAATGCTGTTGAAGGGCGAATTTTTTCCTTTCTTTGTAGGCATCTCCCTGTCCGTCATCGTGCCCTTCTTCATCCAGGGAAATTATGACATAGTCTGGATCAGGAACGCCCTGTCCTTTAACAATCCCAATCAGTTGGGCTACTTTACCATTCTCGTGGTTTCTTTCATGTTGCTCATCAAGGAAAATCTGGCGGCCCGTTATGCGCTTTTACAGAAAATGAGATATCGTTTCCTGGTGTGGTTCGTCATCAGCATGGCCCACGTCATGGCCCTTCTCTCCCTCTCCAAAACGACCCTGGCCTCCATCTTCCTCCTGGACCTCTACCTCCTGGTCAGAACCCCCTTGAAGACCACCCTGCCCCTGATTGGAGGGGCCTTGCTCCTGTTGGGGAGCATCTTTGTGTTTATGCCGCAGTATGTCAACAAGTATATGGATTATATCCAGACCAAAGCCAATATGGACCAGTTGCAGGAGCGGTTCAACAAGAACTACTACCGGATCGAGTTCACCGACGAGTGGCAGTGGCTGGTGGGCGCGGGCATCGGCAAGGCTGATCCCACCATCGACGACAAGGAAGTTCACAACATTTTCGGGGCCATTCTGAAAGCCTATGGCCTCATCGGCATCCTTCTGAGCATGCTGTGGTTCGGCCGCCTCATGCACCTCAGCCTGTCCTTGAACGGGGGCGTCATGGTGGTTCTGGCCCTGCTTCTGTACAATTCCTTCCACAACGGCATCCGTTTCCGCTCCTTCTGGATATTGTCCGGTTTTATAGTCATCCTGGCCTCCTCCCTGGCCCAGTCGGCCGACCTCCGGGACGCCCCCCGTGCAGCGGTGGCGCCACCTAGACCTCATGAATAAATGCCCAATGTTTTTGGAGGGTTCATAATGTTCAGGCCGGTTCTGCTGGTCCTGTCCTGGTTCATCATTCTCTGCCCCCGGCCGGCGCCGGCGGATCTATCCCTGAGCGCCAGCGGCTTCCCCGTTTATCGCCTCAATCCGGCCCGGCCCGAGGCCTCGCCGGCCCCCATCGTCCTCAAGCTCGCCGGCAATGAATACGCCCTCTTTCTGCTCCAGGTGGCCGGGGCCGCCCCGGACCAGCTCAAGGTGGAGTTGGAGCGACCCGGCGGCAAACCCGCCGTGCACCTGCACGTCTGGCAACTGCGGCCCCTCCCGGCCCATCTGCCTTCTGACCTGCACGCCGATGCGCTGGTACCCCTGGAGCCCGGCCTGGTCCTGCCCGGCGCCCCCTGTTACCTGGCCGTGCGGCTGAAAGTCCCCTCTGCCCATGCCGGGGGTGAGTTTCCCTGCACCCTGAAGGTGACAGGGCCCGGGGGGACCGCGGCTCAGCCCCTCCACCTCACCGTCCGCCGGTTCAGTCTGCCGGACGACCTGCCCATCACCCTCATGGCCAACTTTCGCCCGTCTCGGGAATGGTTCCGGAGATACGGGGTCGCCGCTCCGGAAGGCTTCACCCGGGTATGGGAGGCGTATCTGAAGATCCTCCGGGAGTACAAGGTCAATGCCATCGCCGGCTTTGCCCCCTTGAACCCCGACGACGTGGGCCCGGGCCGGCCCCTGACTTCGTTTCCGGAATTCACCCGGATGCTGGACAAGATCATCCGGGAGATGGGATATCGCACCTTCCGGCTGCCTGTGGCCGCAGGGGCCAAGGCCAAAGGGCCCGACCCGGAGCGACTCAAACAGCAAATGGCCGGGTATTTCCCGGAAATGCTGCGCTATCTGCAGGACCGGGGCTGGGTGAAGCGGGCCCTGGTGAAGCTCTGGGATGAACCCAAGCGCGAGGTCTTCCCCCAGGTAGCCCAGACGTACAGCCAGTTCAAGGCGGCCCTGCCCCAGGTTCGCACCGAGTGCACCGGCTTTCCCCCTTCTCCGGCACTGACCCGGGCGGTGGATATCTGGACGGTTTCGGCCCGGCTCTATGAGGCCGGAGCCATGGACGCAGCCCGGCGTCAGGGGCAGGAGGTCTGGGTCTATAACAACCGGCTGCAAGGGGCCGACCGGCCTGCCGCGCACCAGCGCCTCATCGGCTGGCAGGTCTTCCTCCACCAATTCTCCGGCTATTATCTGTGGGGGGTGAACGTTTGGCCCGAAGACCCCTGGACCGAGCCTCCCGGCCCCACCGCCAAGATGCGCCGGGGCACCCTGCTTTATCCCCACCCCCGGACCGGCCTGCCCCTGCCCACCCTGCGTCTGGAGGCGATGCGCCAGGGCTGGCAGGATTATCAGTACCTGCAGTTGGCGGAGGCCGCTGCCAGGCAGGGCCGGGTGCCCGATGCGGCCTGGCAGGACCTCCGTCGGCAGGCCCTGGCGCTGGCCGGTGAGCTTACCAATGTCAAGCCCAAGGTGGCCTGGCAGGACCTGGAGGCATTGCGGCTCAAGCTGGGGGACCTGTTGGAAGGGGCCTCCGGCGGGGGGCGTCCCTGAGGGGCCGGCGTGGGGACCACCTCTTCCTCCAGGATCTAAGGCCATGGCACCGCGGATCGCTTACGTCATCACCACCTTTCTCCGGAACGTCAATTACACCCGGCTCATGGCCCTGGCCCGGGACCAACGGGCCCGGGGCCGGGAGGTGGAGATCATCACGGGGCGGAACGCCTCCCCGGAGCTGATGGAGGAAGCCTGCAGCCAGGGGATTGCCGTCACCCCCCTCCCCAGCCTGGGCAAATATATCTACCCTTACCAGGATGCCCTGGCCCTGCGGGAGTTGGTGCGCCTGTACCGGGCGCGGAAATTTGACCTGGTGCACACCTTCCTGGCCAAGGCCGGCATTCTGGGGCGCCTGGCCGGCCGCCTGGCCGGGGTGCCGCGCCTGGTGCACTCGGTGTTCGGGGCCAGCTTCGCCCCCACCCAACCTGCGCTCCAGTATGTGGTCTACCGCAACCTGGAGCGGCTAATGGGGAGAGTGACGGACCGGTTTCTCTTTGTGGGCCGGGAGTTGCGGGATACTTACGTGGCCGCCGGGGTGTGCCCCCCGTCCCGGGCGCTGGTGGTTTACGGCGGCCGGGATCTGTCCCGCTTCTGCGAACTGGCTTCCCTGCCCGCCGCCGAGCGACTGGCCCGCAGGGAGGCGTTCGGGTTCAGGGAGGACACCATCGTCCTGGGCAACGTCTCCCGTCTGGTCCCCTGGAAAGGGCACGGCTACGCCCTGCAGGTGGTGCGCGGCCTGCGAGACAAGGGATTGGATGTCAGGCTCATAGTGGTGGGAGACGCCAAGACGCCCGCCGAACAGAAGTTCAAGCATGAACTGTTGGCGCGGGTCCGGCGGGAGAAGCTGGAGGAGGCGGTCATCTTCACCGGCTGGCAGCCTGACCCGGCCCCGTACTATGCCCTGTTCGATCTTTACCTGCTTACCTCCATGCCCTTCGAGGGCATTCCCGGCTCCATCATCGAGGCCACCATCATGGGCGTGCCGGTGGTGGGCTTTGATTGTTGCGGCGTGAGAGAAATTCCGGGAGTGCGCTGCCGGCTGGTGCCGCCCCGGGAAACGGCCTCCCTGACCGCGGCGGTGGCGGAGGAGACGGCCCACCTGCCGGCCAGCCGCGGCAGATGGGGCGGGGCGCGGCCGGAGATTGAGCAGATCCGGGAACGCTTCAGCCTGGCGGGCATGGTGGCCCGGACCACCTCGGTGTATGAGACGCTCATTTAACGGCCCCAGCCTGCGGCAATAAATTTTTCCCTATCAATCAGGCTCCTAAACTGAGCGATTCCAATTGGACAGTTAAAAAATTGGCATTTTCATGCTTCAAATAAGATCAATTTTTTTGGGAAACCCCTTGAGCCTCTTGCAAAATTCCCAAGAAATGGCTGTCAGTATGAGGCAATGGCGAAGTTTAGGGGTCCGGAACCCATGAAACCTTGCTTTTCTGAACCATTAACCGGAAATTGGGCCCTTTGGGGCGCTGTCAGGACATACCCTTCCCTTGACCTTGCCAAACTCCGGCCAGCCCGGAAGCTCCTCAGCTGATCAGCTTGAGCAACTGGTCGGCAAACAGGGCGATGACGCCGAACATGAGGTGGAGCCTGACCTTCTGGGCCCCACGCACCATGACGGTACACCCCCCAAACTCTTCTTTCAGCCGACTGTTAAACCGCTCCGCCACCGTCCGTTCCCGGTACCGGGCCGCCTCATGGGGCGCCAGGGGGATCACCTCTCGACCCCGGCCGTTTTTGTCGATGATGGGGACGTGTCCCAGGCTGCGGCTCACCTCGTAGATGG
>Ga0194111_10002279_pt1 | contig 23252 bp, 20 predicted proteins | sample TA2KigC300mmetaG_FD_146194 | JGI IMG/M metagenome (GOLD analysis project Ga0194111, IMG submission 146194) | Freshwater microbial communities from Lake Tanganyika, Tanzania - TA2015033 Kigoma Deep Cast 300m | ecosystem: Environmental > Aquatic > Freshwater > Lake | place: Tanzania: Lake... | reverse complement strand
CGGCGTGGATGACCGCAATTCCGTGGACCGTGGAGAGGATCCTGTAATAAGGATGTTGTTCTACCTTATCCTTGATGCGGTTGTAGTAGAACTCGATCCTAGGGTTGAACTCATCGATGATCGCCAGCAACTCGGCGACAATGGCTTTCATCGGTTCCGGGAGATTGCAGCTCTCGATCCACTTGATGCCGTGGGGGCCGAAGATGTAGTGGTATGGAGCTCGGAAGTTATGTTTGGCAAGCGTGACGTGGATCCGGTTTTTGAGTTTGGTTCGGATCTGCAAGAGACGCTGGCGGTGATACAGCAGTTCCCGGAGAGTCCGGATTGCTCTGTCGGGGACATAGCAGCGGGCGATCAGGCCTGCCCGTGTTAACTGCGCCAGGGTCCGAGCGTCATAGGGAGCGCCTTGCCGTAACTCGCGAACTCTTTCGGACATCGCAGAAGTGGATACGGGGCAATGGCCGGTATTCCAACGCTCGCATTGGAATAGTCAGCAAAAACAAGAATGCACTGCGCAACATAGTGGTTCGCCGTGTGTTCACACCCATGAATGAAGAGATCCGTCGAATCATTCTGGATAAACAACACCTCCGCCATGACCGAGATGACACCGACTATCGGACTATTCTCCGACACCTCATCTTATGGTCTGCTTTTGAATCTGCTCTTGCCGCAGGTGAAATCTCAACGTATGACGGAGAAACCCTTCTATCCTTTCCTGCGGACGAGGTAGAGAAACAATCAGCCTCCTGTGAGCAACTTTTGCGTGATCGTCAACTGCTTTGGCAGTCAATCATCAAACTGAGAGAGTCACAACAAGCAATCGAAAGGAAATTGTCGTATGCAAAGACCAAACATAGATGAGCTACTTCGCGACAGGAAAGGCGTGACGGGTAACTACAGTTGCCCAGTCCACATCTCCGTCGAGGCTTGCTTGCATCTGTTCGAAGAGGCGGGCATTGAACCGCAACCCAAAACTGTTGGACGACTCGGTGATGTACTTGAGAATTTTGCACTTTATCTCCTCAGCGATTGGAGTGGTCGACAGATGACTCCGGACGATCTGGCAGACCGACTCAAGAAAGCAATCGGGTGAAATGGATGTCAGCCGCCTGCAGCTAACAGCAGGCACAATCGAGGCTGGCTCCTTTGTCAAGGCTAAGGTGAAGCAATTGGGGCGAACTCAGTAGAGTTCGCTTCACGCTGCAGTCATACACAAGAAGGGTGGAGTGCGGCACGGCGTTGCTCCTGTGGACGTCCTACACAAGCACGCACGACAGGGTGAACAACCCATACTTTCAGAGGTGACAATATGCCAACCAAGATTATCCTGAGTTCTCACGAGACTATCGTTTGTCCAAAATGCTCGGAGAAATTTCCACTGCATCAGGGAATCACCAAACAAACGATGGACAAGTACGAGAAGGAATTCGAGAATGAGTTCGCGAAACGAGGGGAAGAATTGAGGCGGGAGATTAAAAAGGAAGAAGAAAAGAAGGCACGAAAAGCCTTTCGCGACAGACAAGCTAACCTTCAAGATAGGCTCGTTGAGAGCGAGGAAGCTCGCAAGAAAGCGGAATCCGCAGTCCGCAAAGCTGTCAACGAAGCGCGAACCAAGGCTGAACAAGACTTCGAACTCGAACGGAAATCGATGAAGCAGGAGCTTGCGGAGAAAGACTCTGTACTTAAGGATTTCAGAGAGAAGGAACTGGCACTACGGAAGGAAAAGGAAAAGCTCGAGCAGGACAAGCAAAGTCTTGAACTTGATGTGCAGAGGCGCATTGACCAAGAACGCAAGACAATACAAGAACAAGCGTCCAAGACCGAAGCCGAAAAGTTCCGCCTGAAGGAAGCTGACTACAAGAAGAAGCTGGATGATGCTCAAAAGATCAACGACGAACTTTCAAGAAAACTTGAGCAAGGTTCTCAGCAATTGCAGGGCGAAGTGCTTGAATTGGAGGTTGAAGACATACTTCGCGCATCTTTCCCTCATGACAGGATAGAACCCGTTAGAAAAGGTCAACGAGGCGCCGATGTCCTCCAGAAGGTTTTCACACCCACAGGACAATTTTGTGGAACGATTATCTGGGAAGCGAAACGTGCGGAAAACTGGTCGGACAAATGGCTTCAGAAACTCAAGGACGACCAACTCGAGGCCAAAGCCGAGATAGCCGTTATTGTTACTACTGATATGCCTCAAGGTGTCGATGAGTCCTTCACTCTGCTCGGAGATATTTGGGTCGCAAGAGAGCATGTCGTTAAGCCCGTTGCACAGACTCTCCGTCAGATGCTCCTCGAAATGAACAACCTAAAATTAGTCAATACAGGGAAGAGCGAAAAGGTTGAAGCGCTCTACAACTACCTTTGCAGTGCGCAATTCACTCAGCGGGTCCGAGCAGTCGTGGAGACATTTGTCTCAATGAAAAGGGATCTTGACCAAGAAAAGAACGCAGTCCAAAGGTTGTGGAAGAAGAGAGAATCTCAGATAGAGCGAGTAGCTACAAATATGACGGGGATGGTCGGAGAGCTACAAGCGATTGCACACGAGTCGCTCCCACAACTAGAATCAATCGAACTACTTTCCCTTCCAAGCCCAAATGATAAATCAAACCAATGAACTTGCGTGACTGCTATAACACGCCCAACAACGTCACTCCATCATCTGAAGATGGATTACAGTTGTCGCTCCATTGCTTTTGGCGCGAGGGAATTAATCTTTGGTAGCGCCAAAAGCATCGGCGTTGTTGGGCGAGACGCTAGCCGCAAGCACGCTCTACATTCGTGACAACGATCGGACAAAGTAATGATTGAACGAATTAATCTCATTAGAAACGTTGGACAGTTCGATTCAACGTCTCCGAGCTCTATCGTTTTCAAACGCCTCACACTGATCTATGCTGAAAACGCCAAGGGCAAAACAACTCTGTGCGCGATTTTCCGCTCAATGGCTACAGGCGAATCCCTTTTCATCCGAGAACGATCAAGAATTGGCGCGCAGAGTCCACCCCACATAGTTATACAACTGACCGGATCGTCCCCGTCTCACGTTTTCCAGAATTGGAACTGGAATTCTACATATCCGAATCTCGCCATTTTTGATGACCTCTTTGTCGATCAGAATGTGTATTCTGGTCTTGAAGTGACCCCCGCTCATCGACAAAATCTCCATGAAATCATCATCGGATCGAGAGGTGTTGCCTTAGCACGATCGATGGAATCCCTAGCGAGTCAGATCAATTCGTTGACCTCAGAAATACGAAGGAAAGCTGATGCAATTCCAACCGATGTCCGTCAAGGTCTGAGTGTGGACAATTTCTGCGCACTGGCAAACAGACCTAACATTGATGAAGATATTCATGAAGCTGCCTCGCGTCTCACTGCCCTCTCGAGGTCAGATGAGGTTCGCAACACACCACTTTTTGACCCCATTTCACTTCCTACTGTCAACAAGGCATCTATCGAATCACTCCTTGGTCGTACCTTGGGTGATTTGGACGTGGCGGCACTCGAAAGGTTGAAAGAACATTTTACCGCCATAGGATCGAATAGTGAACAATGGATCGCGGATGGCATTCACCGCATACCGGGAGGCTCTACTGCTTGCCCCTTTTGTGCACAAGACCTTCGCAACTCACACGTGTTTTCCCATTACAGAGCATATTTCAGCGAAGAGTACGACAATCTAAGACTGGAAATCGACAGCACTCTATCAAACTTCAAGACTCAAATCGGAGCCGATGCACTTACGAGATTTCTCCGCACGCTTCAATCGCAGATGGACAGACATAGATTCTGGTCGACTCTTACAACCTTGCCGCCTTTGACTGTCGATGCAGACTCAATTACCTCAGTTTGGCAATCCGCACGCGACTCAATCATCTCCTTTATTGAAAAGAAGAAGTTATCACCCCTTGAACCTGTGCAGCTTGATGACAATGCGAATGCGACCATTGACCAATATCTCAACCTCTCGGACCAAATCAATCGATTGAGTGGCGCGCTCCTTGCATCTAATACGGCCATATCACAAATCAAGTCCGAGACTGCATCATTGTCAATCGCTGACGTTTCATCTCAGCTTACGACCCTTAAAGCTACAAAGGCGCGTCACTCGGCTCAAATCACTTCACTATGCGAGGCTTATCTGCAAGCTAAGAACACAAAGGCTGCAAAAGAGACAGAGAAGACTCACGTTCGACAACAACTTGATGAACATCGCCGCAATGTTTTCCCAGCTTATGCCTCATCAATCAATGAATACCTCAGAAGGTTTAGTGCAACTTTCAAAATCGAGGGCGTCGCAGCCTCAAATCCAGCTGGCAAGCCTAGTTCAACATACCATATTGTCATCAACAACAGCCCCGTTAGTCTATCTGGCTCAGTTGGAACCCCCTCGTTTAAGAACACACTCAGTTCTGGCGATCGTAATTCCCTTGCGCTGGCGTTCTACTTGGCTTCTCTTGACCACGATTCTAATTTGCCTAGCCTTACGCTGTTATTCGACGATCCAGTCTCCAGCCTTGATGAGCATCGAGAAGTCACAACGGTACAAGAAATTCGTCGCCTTTCTCAAAGCGCATCCCAAGTGATAGTTCTCTCGCACGATAAGTTCTTCCTCTGTCGAATTCTGCGCCACGCCGATCCGCAAAGCACCGCGACATTCGAAGTTAAGCCATGCCGGAACGGATCAATCTTGGATATCTGGGATCCAACGACAGATGTTCTTACCGAATATGATCGGCGCCACCGCATTCTCAGAGAATATCGTGCTTCAGCCATCGGCGATCCGCGCACAGTCGCAGAGAGCATACGTTTTGTTCTTGAAGGATTCCTCAGAGTTGCTAGACCTGAGCACTTCCTTCCAGGATCCCCTTTCCGAGACTTCTTCAACAAGGTGAGAGAGAATCTCAACCAGCCGTCAGAAATATTGAATCAATCGGACTTCAATGAGCTCTCAAACATTCTTGAGTATGCCCATCTATTTCACCACGATACCAATCCAGCTGCATCGACAGCAACTATCAATGAAACTCAACTTCGCACATTTGTTCAACGTACGTTAGATTATGTTCACAAGAGATAGAAGAACAACCGTGCCTGCGCCTAACAACGACACTTATATATTCACTTAATTTGACGGACAATTGAGTGGTGGCTCAACGGTTTTTGGCGCGTTTTGGCACGCCGATATCAAACGAGAGAGATCTTTCTTAGCACCAAAAACCACTGCGTTACGCCGCAGCCGTTATGTGCCAGCACGCGGCAAGATTGTGCAGATGCGCGAAGTTACTTCCTCCAGTAGAGAGAGGCCAATTCTAGTGATCAAATCTTGTTTCACATTACTCCTCGTCCTGACGAACTTCGCATGCGACCATGGAGCCAATCCTTTTCGACCTATACAAATCGGCGATTATGTTGGTACATTCTCTATTAGGATGGAAAATGGTACTACACAGGCTGGCGGAGCAATCTTCAGGTTTCGTACCAATACGTACTCTAGCACTCCGGAAAAGCTCTACTTGCCACCAAGTGGCGCTGGTTCCTACCGCCTGAACGGAAACACTCTCACACTCACCGACACCGTGCCACATACCGCTGACTTTGACCGGAGCCTGATATTGAACGGCGACTTCACCTACTTCAATGACGCAAACAAGATCACTCTTACTCAAGACGACACCAAGTATCGTCGATACCGTACCATCGAGCTAACGTTGGATCGGTGATAGCACGTCTTCTTGAGCTCAAATGTTCACAGAAGCGTGACAGCGCATAACACCTTATAAAAGGTCAGAGTCAAGAGAAAAGTCGTCGCTGTTGCCTTAGGAGAGGCATCAATCGCAACGTATGCGTGGAGGCCAAGGACAACCTGTACCGACGCTGGTCCTTAAATTTTATGCTGACATGGCAGGCTCCATCTATTGGCTTGGTGATTGTTGAGGAACGATCACCGCATGATACTATGCGAGGTTGCCTTTTCATAATGTAACCGTTATGCGCGAGTGGTTGATGATTGTCTTGTGGCGCACCATGCAAGCACCGCACAGAATGGTTGAGGGATAAAACCCCTCAGAAAGGAGCCATCATTGAAAGCCCTTTTGAGGAGGCCACGCCTTGCCTGAAGAGGATCTGCCGACACTCCCGAGACTACGGTTCATTACCGCAAGACGGAACCGGCGTTCCAGCTTTCCTTCAGCCGTAGGGTAACCATTGGGCTTGCCAACGAAGCGATGACCTGTTGGACTCTCTTGCCCCGTGGCTCCCTCTTAGTTTCCGTGCGCTGCTCGTTTCGGCGCAACATGCTCCCATTTTTCCACATTTCCATTCAGGAGATCCTCGATGAAAACCGATCTCTATACTCGCATCATCCTCACCGTGATTGCTGTTTGTCTCACGCTTATCGCATTCAAGATGTATTTTCAGCCGCAAGCCCTGAACGCACAAAATCCTCAAGATGATGTATATGTAGTTGGAGGCAGCCTCGAGATCGATAATGCTGACGAAATTGCACTGGCCATCTACAACCAACTTGATGGAATGAATGTCCGCGTCACTCGTTAGGGACAGTCGCAGACGGTAGTGCGCCACAAAACTCTGACTATTGTTTTGCACCTATGCATAACAGGCGGCGTAACGACGTTCCCTCTTTTGAAAAATAATATAGTGATCTCAATGGTCTTTGGTGCAGTTTGGCACGCCGAGGTCAAACGAAGGAGATTTGTCGTAGCACTGCAGGGAGTTGGTCAAACGGATATGCCAGAGCAATGAGGTTACCTATGGATGCAAAATTCTCCAAAGGTGATAAGGTCACATTGAAGGCCTTCGGGAACAAGGTAGGCATCATCGATGGCGAACCTAAGGAGAGGAGAGGCAAACTATTTTACCCTATTTCTATCAATCCGAGCGAACCCAGCCCGTACTATCCAGAGGATTCCCTCGAAGCATTTATCCCGCCAAAATCCGTCGAACAGTTGTTGAGAGCAGGCGAATTCTCGCGGAGTGAAGACTTTGTTCTATCGTTGATCTACAAGAAGCTGGAAAGGCCTTTGTCGGACAACCTCTATACTTTCTACGCATCTCGCACCGAGTTTCAGGTACATCAGTTCAAACCCGTTCTCAAGTTCCTCAACACAGCGAAACAAAGACTCCTTCTGGCCGACGAAGTTGGGCTTGGAAAGACGATAGAGGCCGGAATCATCATTACCGAGATCTCTGCGCGGTTGGGTGAGTTGTCGAGAGTCCTAGTTGTGTGCCCTTCAATGCTGACCATGAAATGGGAAAACGAAATGAAGAAGAGGTTTGGGCTGGAGTTTAACGTTTTGAAGAGAGATGACCTGATAAAATTCCTCGAAGGATATAGAGAATACGGTCAAGGACAGAAAGTCAAGGGAATCGTCTCTCTGCAGACTCTTCGGTCGGGTAAAATGATAGAGCGGCTAAAGGAGGTGGCACCGAACCTAGACATAACGATTGTTGACGAAGCACATTATATGAGAAATCCGGAGACCTTAAGTAGTGAACTTGGCGAGATTTTGTCCGAACAATCAGATGCGATGCTCTTTCTTTCCGCCACGCCGTTGCAGCTTGGAACCCCCGATCTGTTTAATCTTCTGTGGTTGCTTATTCCCGAGGAGTTTTCCGATTTTGCTTTGTTTCACAGCCTGATTGAGCCTAATGAGCATATAAACAATGCGTTGCGGAGGTTGTATGATCCGAATGCTGCGTTAGAAATGTTGAGAAAGGTGGAACACAGCTCCCAGCGGCAAAGATTCCTTGGCAATTCTTTCTATCGCGAGGCAACAGAGCTTCTTGAGAAGAACAAAAGCCTGACCCGTGAGCAGGCAATTCGGCTGCAGAAGCTGCTCATCGAGCTCAACTGCTTGTCGTACGTCTTCACGAGGACGAAAAAGAGAGACGTTGAAATTCAGTTTCCGATTAGAGAAGCGAGAGTGATCCGTGTAGAGTTTACCCGAGCAGAGATGGAGTTTTACGATGCTGTTACCGAGCTGGTGGCTGAACGTTTCACAGCAAGGTCTGGATCCCTCCAGGGAATCTCATTTGCAGTCATAATGCCGCAAAGGCAAGTGGCAAGCTGTATTCAGGCCATGAAGGAAACGTTGGAAGATATTATACGCAAAGGAACTGTCAGGGCACCTTCCGGAGATGACGGAGATGTAATCGATCAGTCTGCGGACATTGACTCACCTTGGAAACTCGAGAAATCGGAACTGTCTGCAATCAAGAATCTCAGGGAAAGCGCGAAAAGGGTCGGCAGCACTGACACGAAATTCGAGAAATTCCTTGAGGCTCTACGTCAGTTGGAGAAGGAAGACCCCGAGTCAAAGATGATCGTTTTTGCGTTCTTCAAACGGACCCTGGGATATCTAAGGAAAAAACTGGGCGCGACGGAGTACGCCGATAGAGTAGCACTGATTCATGGCGATATACCTACCAAGGACAGACAACGAACTATCAAAAAATTTCGTGATACAGACGAGATCAAGATTTTGCTCTCTTCAGAAGTCGGTGGCGAAGGTTTAGACTTCGAGTTCTGCAACGTGATCTTCAATTACGACCTGCCCTGGAATCCGATGAGAGTCGAGCAGCGAATCGGTAGGCTGGACCGATACGGACAGCGGCATGAGAAGATCCTGATTTATAACTTCTCGATGGTGGGCACCATAGATGATGAAATCCTGCGTCGCCTTTACAACAGGATAAAGATTTTCGAGCAATACATCGGGGATCTAGACGCAATTTTAGGTGAGCAAATAACGGAGTTGACAAGAGACATGTTTAACACAAAACTTACCCGTAAGCAGAAAATTCAAAAGATTGACAAGGTCGCCGAAAACATAGAAAGAAGACAAAAAGAACTGGAGGAGTTTGAGCGAGAGTGCCAAAAATTCATAGGGCAAGATGAGTATTTCAATCAAGAGGTCACGAGGATACTCGAAACAAAACGTTTCATAACGTCGGACGAGGTCATGTTCCTTCTCAATACCTTCATTAGAAGGAACTTCCCCAAGACGACGCTGCTGCCTCCGAAGAGCGGCAGATCCAGTGTCTACGTTCTGAAATCGGACGACGACTTCCGAAGATTCGTGGCTCGATACTCTTCCGCAAGCGAAAACACGAAAGAGGTCGAAAGAAAATTGTCTTTCGACGGCGGCGCATTGGTGACTTTCAGTGATCAGGAAGCCTGCCGGGACGACTCTCTAGAGTTCATCACGATCCATCATCCAATAATGAAAGCCATCAAACGCTATTACGACGAAGAGAAGCATCAAATCTGCAGCACGGCGCAGTTTCGTTTGAAGACGGACGATCACGGGAAAGGTGACTATCTCTTTTTCATCTTCTTACTGGAGAAGTCAGCCCTCAGGAAGGACCTTGTTCTTATGCCAATACTTGTCAGCCTGGAGGACAACAAAGTTCACATAGGCGATAGGCTTTCCGAGAAGTTCCTGGGCGAAATAGTGAAAGCGGAATCCATTGATACTGAGAACATTGCGAGTTATGAAGCTGACGAGTTCGACAGAGCGTTCAAGGAAGCTGGAGAATATCTGGAGATGATTCGCGAAGAAGAGGAGGAAAAACTGAGGAGAACTAACGACACCTTAGTGAACAACCAGATCGAAAGCGTCAAGCAGGCAACTGCAATCAAGATAGCAAGGGCAGAGGAAACGATCGGAAAACTCCTGAAACAGGGCAAGAGGGAGGATGACCCGATAGTAAGACTTCATAGCGGCAGGATTCGCAACTTCAGGATTTCTATGGAGCAGAAAATACAGCAGTTGGAACTGAGGCGGCCGGTATCCGTCGGTTTCAATCTAATTGCAGGTGGAGTGGTCAGAATCGAATAATAGCAACAGACAGCTACGAAGATGACTGGTATGATTGGCGTGCATTCCTTGATGGGAGCCTCGCCAAATTGAATACAACCAAATCCGTGGAGTATACTCTTCACCCATACTTCCCTGATCCCATTCGAGTCATAGAAGACCGGGCGACAACGTTTGCGTTATTCAGTTCGGGCTGAGGTGAAATCACAACAAAAGCCGGTATTCATTTTGAGGATGGATCTGTCCAGACGCAATCGTACGATCTAAAAATAGAACGCGACAATTGGCCGAAGGGACAAGCCAGACGGGCGCTCCAATCCAACGAGGAACAACTCACTTACCAGGGATTATTCCACGCGAAGCACCCTTGGCGAGGACGAAGTGTGGCACGCTTCGAAAGTCCGAATGCCAACTCTCCAGGCAATCCGCGCGAGGTTGCCTTTTCATAATGCGAACGTTATCTGCAATTGGCTCTCTGGCACCTCGATGATTGACACAATCGACAAGCTCATCGGATTGGTAGTGAAGCCCATAGTTTTCGTCTTCCGTTACCTCCGAGAACAACCGATTATTACAATTTCACTTGTAGGAGAGAAGAGTCTTCAGGGAAATTCAAGAATCCCAGACTGTATCCACCTTAAGTGGTTGCGGACCCTCGTTCTCCATAATGATTCACCTCATCTGGCAAGAGGGATAAAACTCCTATCGGGTCTACCTGAAGGTTGGCAGATTCGGGCCGACATACCAACACGTCTCGAGGCTGACGAGAAGATTAATCTCGAATTGGAGATTGAAACTAATCTCAATCATCAAGAACTGCTGGACCGATATGGGGTGCATCTGCGAGATAAACTCGCAAAGGCATCTTTTCCCGATGTTATCGACGGGGTAGTTCTTGAATTTGAGATCAAGAACGAACGTGGCCGGACTTTCTATCAAACTTCTATCTTTAGAAGAAACAGTACTATTGAATCAACTATTTCAACGAAGCGGGCATACTAGTCGCCAACGACAACTAACGAGCGGCACATGACAAACGCCAAAGCGGCGCCCGCACACTGGATAGGCGATATTGAAGCTCAGACTAGCCAAATGAAATGTGTCCGTTCCATTGCTCGCTGCCACGGAACGAGTCAGTTGATAGTGGCAGCTCGCAACGGCGGTTTGCCTAAACGTTAAGCGCAATGCCCACGAGCGAGGCTACAAATGACACTGCTTGCCAACGAGATTCACGTTCAGGATAGTTTACAGCATACCGTAATTATCTTTGCTGCCGATCGACGGATCACGTTCTTGGGGAGATTCCATTCGCTGGGGAAAAAGATCTTTCCCATCGAGTACCTTAATGCTGGTATCGGATTCTTCGGATTAGCCGAAGTGTTCCCGGGCGGCAAGAAACAATCGATGTCGAGTTGGCTACCTCAGTTCATAACCCGTAACCACCGGATAAGGACTTTGGAAGAGTTCGCCGACACACTACGAGCTGAGTTGGACAACGTCGTACCTCGAGATCTGAAGACTTCGAATCCTTCTGGTTTTCACATCGCCGGATTCAACCAGTCTGGTCTCCCTGAGTTTTGGTTTGTCAGGAATATCGAACATATGGATGCGCATCGCTACATTGACCTACAGGATCACTACTCTGCGACTGAGGATTTTCTTGCCCGTGATGCACGACAATTCGGCTTCGACGGCCACTCGCCTACCGTGGCGCGGCCTTTCACTTGGTTTTACCGAAACGGCGACATTCGCGCCCACGTCGTGGCTTGGGAAAGACTCGACGGCATCATTGCCGACTTTCTATCTCTGCCTGACTTCAAGAAGCTAAACAGTCTCTGTGACTACGAAAGATTCATAGAATTCAAAATGAAAATGATCGCAGCAATCTACAAGGAGTACTCGACCGCTGCGACTATAGGAACACCAATCGACGTGTTTTCAATTGTTCCTAAGTGACCTGATGTGGGCACTGCGCTTAACACGCCCAACAACGACCCTCCATCTGTTGAAAATAGATTATGGTTGTCGCTCAAGGCTTTTGCTCACAGTTTGGTTTGCGGCTCCAGCCGCGAAAGAATTGATTATTGTAGCGGCGTCCGCCGCATCATTTAGTAGTTCGCAAAAGCCCTGCGTTGTTGGGTGATCCGTTAGCTGAAAATTGTTTTGCTGCATTCTACAACTTAACAACTCAAACCAAGAGTCACGATGGCTCCCACAATAGAAGAACTTCGTGCCCAGTCCACTGAGCAACTCATAAAGGAACATGATTCTCATGCTCGCAGTACAGTGGTTGGCATTTCGTACTACCTCGACGAAATTGCACGGCGGCAACAAGCCAATCAGACTGAAGCTATGCTTTCGTACACCAAGCAGATGAGGACAATGACAGTCATCATAACGCTCGCGGCCACACATGACCGTGGAACCCACACCACATCATCAATCATAGAATCCAAATGACAACTTCTGAGTTGCTTCAACTAGCAGGTGTAATCATAGCGGGGCTGAGTCTGCTAAGTGGTACCTCATACGCGGTCTACAAATGGATTCGTTCACGCTTCTTTGCGCTGAGCGTTAGGGTGGTGAATCCGGATGAGAACAGATTCTACATTTCCTCGATCTCAGTAGACCGCGATGGCCCTCCATTCGTGTCCTCCGTGGCCACGTGGCGCGTGATCGAAGTCTACAACCTATCGAGTGAGCCCGTAGTTGTCAAGGAGATCCTAGCCTATGAGCTCGCCACCGAGCCCCATCTGATCAAGGGCCCGCCCCTCAAGTCGGTAGCTTTGCTCAATGAACCTGCGCAACTCGGGGATCACTACGAACTTCCTGTTACTCTCGCAAGCCAACACGCCATCAAGTTTTGGTCTCTTGTTGATGTCTATATACCAAAGAAGCTCGGCATAGTCTTGTTCACGCTTTTTGGCCGATCTGCTGAACGCAATCGCTATTTCGAGCGCTTTTTCTATCATCAAAAAGAGCTGCAAGAATATCTCACGAAAAGCCTGCGCGACGATTTCAAATTCCTCGAGATTGGTGAAGTCTCTCTAGGCGGTCCCAAGATGAGTGATCCGCAAATTCACGTAAATGGCACGACTCTGTCATTCTCGAACCTGTTTGGGACTGTCCCAGCAACTTGTTCCGTTGACGTGATGAACTACTTGATTCAAACGAAACAGGATGCCGCCAATGTATTCGTTAATCCTTACAAACAGTATGCAATCCAGGTAGTGCTCGCCGACGGCAAGCGTGTGACCCAGAAGCTCGCAATCGGGCGAGATGCTCTTTGGCTCTTCCACCGACACCACTAATGTGCGGCACCCGACAAACGGCACACCGGCGCTCGCTGGCAAGTGTTGACAAGCCATCATGAAATGAAAGAGACAAGAAGGCCAATTGTTGTTTGTAGAGAAGGATTAAAGAAATTGGTCGGACGGAGAATCTCTTTGAGTACTCAGCAGGAAACCAAAGCACTCAGCAGAGTTCTAGCGCACGCATTTCGTGCCACTGTGAACTACCTTTTAGGCCGGGCACCTGTCCAGGCGGAAGTCAAGATTGCACATCGAAGCATTTTCGCATAACTTTCATTGGACGAACGAGAGCAGAGCCCGACCTCATATCGAAAACGCAGTCACCGCAACGTAACAATCGCATTCGATAAGATGTGGGGCTGCGTGGTCAAGGATTCCTCCCGTTGGAACAAGAAATGCCTCTGAATAAGAAACTCCTTAGCGAACGCGACATCTGCACCAAGTTCATCAGTCCTGCACTGGAAAGGACTGGATGGGATATTCAGACCCAGGTGCGCGAGGAGGTGAGCTTCACCAAAGGCAAGGTCTACGTCCGTGGCCGACTCGTGAAGCGAGGCCAGCCAAAGAGAGCAGACTACATCCTGTACTACAAACCTGGCATCCCGCTGGCGGTCATTGAGGCAAAGGACAACAACTACCCCGTGGGCGCGGGTATGCAACAAGCTTTGGACTATGCTGGCCGTGAGAACCTGGATCTTCCCTTCGTCTATAGTTCGAACGGGGATGCGTTCCTTGAGCACGACCGCACAAAGACATCTGGCCTCATCGAGCGGGAAATCTCACTTGATGCATTTCCCTCCCCCGAACAGCTTTGGCAACGGTACCGGAAGGCAAAAGGGATCGACGACACCGCCAATGAGATCATCACGCAGGACTTCTACGTCGATCCAACAGGTAAGGCGCCTCACTACTTCCAACTCAAAGCTATCAACCGCACAATGGAGGCAATCGCCAAGGGGCAGAACCGCATATTGCTTGTGATGGCGACTGGCACCGGGAAAACATACACAGCATTCCAGATCATTTGGCGACTTTGGAAAGCAGGCATCAAGAAGCGAATCCTGTTCCTGGCAGACCGGAACATACTTGTCGACCAGACTCGGAACAACGACTTCAAACCGTTCGGCTCGGCGATGACGAAGATAACCAGCCGGAAGGTCGATAAAGCCTACGAGATTTATCTCTCGCTGTACCAGGCGGTTTCAGGAACCGAAGAAATCGATAACATCTACAAAGAGTTCTCGCGTGATTTCTTTGACCTAGTCGTTATCGACGAGTGCCACCGCGGCAGCGCAGCCGAGGATTCGGCGTGGCGGGAAATCCTCGATTACTTTAACTCAGCAACACACATCGGTTTGACAGCAACTCCCAAAGAAACGAAGTATGTCTCCAACATCGAGTACTTCGGAGAGCCGGTGTTCATTTATTCTCTCAAGCAAGGAATCGAGGACGGATTTCTGGCACCCTACAAGGTTGTACGAATCGATTTGGATAAAGATCTGCAGGGTTGGCGTCCAGAACAGGGAATGCTGGACAAGTATGGTCTGCTAATTGACGACCGAGTCTACAATCAAAAGGATTTCGACCGAATACTCGTTCTTCTGAAACGCACGGAACTCGTCGCCAACAGAGTGACAGAGTTTCTAAAAGGCACAAATCGGTTCGACAAGACAATCGTGTTTTGTGAGGACATTGAGCACGCTTCGAGGATGAGGCAGGCCCTCGTGAATGAGAATGCTGATCTCGTGAGCGAAAACGAGAAGTATGTGATGAAAATAACTGGAGATGACAGTGAGGGAAAAGCAGAGCTGGACAACTTTATATTGCCTGAGAGCCGGTACCCGGTGATTGCCACAACTTCAAAGCTAATGACCACGGGGGTCGACGCAATCACCTGCAAGCTCATTGTCATAGATCAGAATATCCAATCGCTGTCCCTTTTCAAACAGATCATTGGCCGCGGAACGCGCATCAACGAGGACTTTGGCAAGCTGTTCTTCACGATAATGGATTTCAGAAAGGCAACTGAGCTCTTTGCCGATCCGAATTTCGATGGCGAGCCGGTACAGATCTACGAACCGAAACCGGAAGATCCCCCTGTCCCTCCTGACGATACTGCAAAACCTGGGTCAGACGACGAAACTATCATTGTTGATGTTCTTCCCCCCAACGGAGGTGAAGGACCGCCGACTCAAGCTCGAATCAAGTTCTATGTGGACGATGTGCCAGTGTTCGTGATCAACGAGAGAGTGCAGTATTACGACAAGGACGGGAAACTCATCACAGAATCGCTCAAAGACTTCACAAGAAGGTCTATACGGAAAGAATATGCGTCTCTGGATGCCTTTTTGAATGTATGGTCGAAGGCAGAGCGGAAGAAGGCTATCATTGAAGAACTAGAGAAACAGGGGATATTTCTCGAAGTGCTGAAGGAAGTCGTAGGCAAGGATTTGGACGCTTTTGATCTGATTTGTCATGTGGCGTTTGACCAGCCGCCGTTGACTCGAAGAGAACGGGCCGAAAACGTCCGCAAGCGAAATTACTTCACCAAGTATGGCGAAAAGGCGCGCACAGTTCTCAATGAACTGCTTAACAAGTACTCCGACGAAGGTATAGAGCACATCGAAGAGATCAACGTCTTGAAGCTCCCCGGATTCGGCAAGTTCGGAACACCAATTGAGATCCTCGAGAGTTTCGGCGGGAAAGAGAAGTATCTAGAAGCCCTAAATGAGTTGGAAACAGCTCTCTACAAAGCTGCCTAGTTCAATCACCAAACGGTTCAGAAGTGAGGTAATTGATCTATGTCAATCAGCACGGTCATAAAGTCGATTCAGGACATCATGCGGAAGGATGTGGGCGTCGACGGTGACGCTCAACGGATTAGCCAACTCGGATGGATGCTTTTCCTGAAGATCTTTGACGATCAGGAGAAAGCACTTGAGTTGATGCAAGACGACTATCGTCCAGTAGTTCCGAAGACACTCCGGTGGAGATCGTGGGCGGCCGATCCGGAAGGGATAACAGGCGAAGAATTGCTCGAATTTGTGAACAACACCCTCTTCAAGAAACTCAAAGAGCTTCCTGTTGCGGGCAACGGAAGGGCAATGATTGTGCGCGAAGTGTTCGAGGATGGCTACAACTATATGAAGTCGGGAACGTTGATGCGACAGGTGATCAACAAGATCAACGAGATCGACTTCAACAAGTCCGAGGATAGGCACCTCTTCGGCGACATTTATGAACAGATCCTCAAGGACCTTCAAAGCGCGGGGAACGCGGGCGAGTACTACACACCACGGGCCGTCACTCAGTTTATGGTTGATATGGTTGACCCCCAACTTGGCGAGAAGGTGTTCGATCCAGCGTGCGGGACAGGCGGTTTTCTTACAGGAACGATTGAGCACGTCCGTAGCCGATATGTGAAGAAGCCATCTGACGAGAAGAAGCTTCAACAGTCGATCTTCGGAGTCGAAAAGAAACCCATGCCACATTTGCTTTGTGTGACGAACATGCTGCTGCACGACATCGAGGTCCCCTCGAACATTCGGCACGATAACACGTTGAGCAGACCTCTGAGAGACTATGGACCGAGAGATCGAGTCGATGTGGTGCTCACGAATCCTCCTTTTGGGGGGATGGAGGAGGACGGGATCGAGATGAACTTCCCGGCGACGTACCGGACAAAGGAAACCGCCGATTTGTTCCTCGTTCTGATAATGCACCTTTTGAAAGACGGCGGACGTGCCGGGATTGTGTTACCAGATGGGACTCTCTTTGGCGAGGGTGTGAAAACCAGGATCAAGGAGAAGCTCCTTGAAGAGTGCAACCTACATACGATCGTACGCCTCCCGAACGGAGTGTTCAATCCTTACACCGGGATCAAGACGAACCTGCTTTTTTTCACGAAGGGAGAGAAAACAAAGCATATCTGGTACTATGAGCATCCCTACCCAGAGGGAGAGAAATCGTATAGCAAGACGAAGCCGCTACGCATCGAAGAGTTCGAGCCGGAGAAAGCATGGTGGAAGAAGAGGAAGGAAAATCAGTTCGCGTGGAAGGTATCCATTGATCAGATCAAAGTCGCCAATTACAATCTTGACATCAAGAATCCGAATGCTCCTGAAGCTGCTCATAGGGACCCAGAGGAGTTGCTTGCTGAGTACAAGGAACTGCTCAGCGAGCTCTCTGAGAAGCGCGAAGCATTGAGAGATGAGCTGAAAAGGTCGCTTGAAGGGAACAAGGTGTGACGACCAATCTACTCATTGCCAACTTCGATCTGCTCGCAGAGGCACCCAACGGTGTTCAGAGATTGCGCGAGCTCATTCTCCAACTCGCCGTTCAAGGAAAGCTCGTGCCACAGGACCCAAACGACGAGCCAGCCTCCGCACTACTTGAGCGTAGTCACTCAGACAAGGTAAAGCTCATCGCGGAGGGGGAAATCCCGAAGGGCGAGTCGTTGCCGTTAGCCACGCCAGCAAAGATAGCGTATGAACTGCCAACGGGATGGGTGTGGACGAAACTGGATCAGGTGTCAAACAAGATCCACTACGGATACACCGCATCGGCTGATCCGATCCTCAGAGACGTTCGGCTACTCCGCATCACAGATATTCAGAACGGCACGGTTGATTGGACCAGTGTTCCTGGATGTGAGATTTCACAGGAGGAATACGAAAATTACAGGCTTGGCAAAGGCGATCTTCTAATCGCCCGAACGGGAGGCACAATTGGCAAGTCCTATCTTGTGAAAGATCTGCCAGTGAAGGCCGTGTTCGCTTCCTACCTTATCCGAGTCATCCCAAAAAGGCACTTCAGTCCTGAGTATTTGAAGATCTTCTTGGAATCGCCGTTGTATTGGAGCCAATTGTACGCCAAGTCAATGGGGACTGGCCAGCCAAATGTAAGCGGCACATCATTGCGGTCACTACTGATTCCCATTCCGCCGGCTGATGAGCAGCGGCGAATCGTCGCGAAGGCCGATGAGCTCATGATCCGTTGCGATGAATTACAGAAACGCCAGAAGGAGAAAGAGCAAGTTCGAGTTACACTCAATGATTCGGCTCTCACACATCTTGTTGAGGCCAGGGATCCCAAGGAGTTCGCCACCCACTGGAAGCGCATTAAGGAGAACTTCGAGCTCCTCTACGACACACCGGAGACCGTGCCAAAGCTCCGTCAGACCATATTGCAGCTCGCGGTGCAGGGCAAGCTGGTTCCTCAAGACCCGAACGACGAACCGGCTTCCACGCTACTCCAGCGAATCAGGGCAGAAAAGGAAGAGCTCATCGCAAAGAGGAAGGTCTGGAAGGCTGAATCGTTGCCAGCGATCAAGCCGGATGAGATACCGTATAAGTTGCCGAGGGGATGGACCTGGTGCAGGCTGGGCGAGATCGGCAACACACGTGTCGGATTGACATATTCTCCGAAGGATGTTGCAAAAACAGGTGTTCCCGTTTTGCGCGCCAACAACATTCGAAACGGAAAAATAGACTTAGGCGGTGTAGTCAGAGTTAACATGGAGATCGACGACAATCTCGCGATAAAGGTTGGTGATATTCTGATTTGCACTCGGAGTGGCAGTAGAGCGTTAGTGGGGAAGGCGGCTTCTGTCATCTCGCTGCCAGAGAGAATGACATTTGGTGCGTTCATGGCAATCTTCAGAAGCGTCTGCAATCCTTTTGTCGAGATTTTTTTAAGATCACCCGTCTTTAGGAAGGTCTTGGATGAGGTTGGGACCACAACAATCAATCAGATTACACAATCGAATCTTAAGGGTTCGCTTTTCCCGTTACCGCCGCTTCCTGAACAGCATCGCATTGTGGCCAGAGCGAAGCATGTATTGGGTCTATGCGAAGACTTGGAAGTCAAACTGGCGGGCGCCGAGAAAGCAAGCGAAGAGTTGATGGGGGCGGTGGTGAGAGAGGTGGCGGGGGCATGATAACTACACCGACCGTCCTTATCCTAGGCGCTGGCTCGAGTTTGATGTACGGATTCCCATCGGGCGCACGGCTGAGAAAACAGATACTTCAGCGATTATCCAGTGGCGGATCGGAAATGCGTCGCACCTACGAGTCAATGGGATTCAACAAACACGCCGTCCAGGTGTTTCACGATGCGCTGCTGAAATCAGGTACTGAGTCGGTCGACGCCTTGCTGGAACACAGGACCGACTTGCTTACAATTGGAAAGACAGCAATAGCGGAAGCTCTTATCCCGTGCGAGAATGAAGCTGCACTGTTCAATGCAAAACGGGACTGGTACGGCTATCTTGCCGACCGACTTGATGCACCCTTTGACCGCTTCAACGAGAATCGCTTGACGGTGGTTACGTTCAACTACGACAGGTCTCTTGAATGGTACTTGTTCAATTCGTTGGGTGCTCGTTTCAGCAAGAAGCACGCGGAGGTCATTCGGCAGCTTTCGAACATCCCAATAATTCACTTGTATGGCACTCTTGGTGGCGTGCCTTGGGATAGCCATTCCCGTCAATATGATCCGACGTTGAACCCGAAAAGCATCCGACTCGCTCGTGATGCTATCAAGATTATTCATGAAGGCGAACGGAATGAAGAGGAATTTGACCGGGCACTCAACGCCCTGCGCACTGCAAAGCGAATCATCTTCCTCGGCTTTGGGTATAACCGAACAAACATATCTCGATTAGAACCCAAAGAATGGAAGAATTGTGGCCAGCCCATCGGCACAGCTGTTGAAAGAACGGAAATGGAAAACCAGGAAGCGGGCCGCTTGATTGGTCACGGCATCACGTTCGGAGATCCCAATTGGGATATCTTGACATTCTTGCGGGAGATGATCACTTTGGATCGCCCCTGACGGGATCACATCATGGCCATTTGCCCTCACCGTGATTGAGCCCAGAAATGCTAGGCAGCTAAAATCGTATCCAACAAGTCAACAGTTCTTGGAGGCGACGGTGAGAGACGTAGCGGGCAGCGGGAAATCATCGAATTGGCTAGGTCGCGAGAACAGAGCAATCGTTCCGGAGTGAATCATGAGAGTGTTCATAAGCCACTCGATGAAAGACACAAATCTCTTAGATGCTTTGAGGTCAATCTGCGCAAGCACGGGCATTACGCCTTTGATTGCTGAACACTCGATCGAATTGCAGCACACGATTACCGAGAAGATCGAGCGGATGATCGACGGCGCCGATTTGGTCGTGGTCGCGTTGACAAAGGATGGCTTCGACTCGCAATTTGTGCAACAGGAAATCGGTTATGCAAAGAAGGCGAAGAAACCTTTCCTTCTATTAGTCGAAGAGGGCCTCCAGCAAAAACTCTCAGGATTCGTCTACGGACGAGACTTCATCACAGTCAATCCAATGAATCTCGGACCCACTTTAGAAAAGATCAAAGTGGTGTTAAGTGTGGAGAAACAACAACGCGATCGCGTCACAGCCACCGCGAGGCAGCAAGCCGAGGCCCGGGAGAACTTCGCCAAGTTGTTATTGCTCATTATCGCCTTCATCTTCCTGGCGGGACTCTCAAAAAGCTAGTGACAGGCCTCGAGCGGTCACAAACGTGACTCAAGAACTGTCCCTCCAATCGAACAGGAAGCGGAGATGCTACCGGAGAGGTAGCCACCCCAATGCCTAGGTCGGCGAATGTCATTAACACCCCTTATGGACCTGCGCCAAGGGTAGAGACACCATTGCAGAGAAAGGCACGCCTATTACAGGGGCACTATCGTCATACGATTTTGCGGTTGCCCATTGGGACGGGTCCAACGCGGAACGCTGAACAACGGTACTGTAATATGCTCAGGAATGGGGAGACAAATGGTGGAAATTTCCTAACGACCGAAGTCTTTGAATACGCAAAGTTCCGATGTCGTGATAAGCGGGACGTTGAAACGATAGATAGATTTCGGCTATTCAACAACATGCTCTCCAGCATGCCAATGTGTTTCAATCTCTTCGTCCCATTGAGATCTGCCGTGCGAAGAGGCCATGCCTATGTTATGAGAGCTTTCCAATATCTACTACCACAGCTTAACATTGGACAACTGATCAATATCGAAATAGAGTTCATTCCTGTTCCAATTGATGAATACATCAATGATAAGTCAGCCTTTGATGTTTTTGTCGAATATCGCACCTCGAGCGGAGAGAAGGGTTGCATAGGAATCGAAACCAAGTACGTAGACGCCCTAGGCAGGAACAATCCGTCCGACATGGGCAAGAAGCACAGGGTGGCAATCGAAACGGGCTGCTTCACGCCCAGTGGTTTGGATTCTATCAAGAGAAGCTGTCCCCAACTCATCCGGAACTTTCTTCTGATTGAGAAGTATCGACTACGACACGGTTTCGTTTTTTCACATTCGCTCATACTTTCATTGAAAGAGGATAACGAGTCCGTTGAGGAAATAGCAGCGCTTAAGAAACTGTTGCGGCGGGAGACTCAATCCAAGATCGTGAAATTGTCGTTGGAGGATTTTGTCGATGCGGTCCAGAGATACTGTCCTGAACTGTATCGACGGTGGATAAATGAGTTCTATCGGCGCTACCTGGATTTCGACGTCGTAAAAGACTACTTGGCAATCGCCGATGACTGAGTGCAATGATCGCACGGAAGGAGTCACCTAATAGCGAGACAGCACAATGGCAAAGAGAAACAAGTCAACTAGAAAAACCCGCAGCGTGGTCGGCAAACTCATTAACTTCCGAGGTCTCGTCTACTCTCCTGTCAATGAACAGGGTGTAGTATTTCTCTTCGGCAAAGTTGCGCAAGACCTCGGCATGTATGTGGAGCTCATACGACCAGGCTATCCGGATTGTGTCGCGAAACGATACATCGGAAAGGATAGATGGGAGAATGTCAACATCGAATTTGAATACAAAAGTAGCAACTACAAGCACGACCCTGCGAAGTGTGATATGATTGTCTGTTGGGAGCATGACTGGCAAGAGTGTCCATCCCACATCGAAGTCATCGAGTTGCGAGAAATCATCAAAGGGTTGCCAAATTCTGTCATCGAAGCTCCAGACAAGCCGACATCAAAAAGCGAATACTCCTTGCAACATCACTACAGCAAAGGCACCCCACTCACAAAGCAACTCTATGACGACCTGATCAGGCAACTGCAGCAGGGAGACGACCAGATCTACAGCAAGCCTGCGAAGTACAGGATCTGGTTCTACTCCCCGAAAAGGGTTTTCGCAGCTATCAAGATCATGAAGAGACAGCTCAACATTCAGCTGTTCACCAACGGCAAGCGGCAAAAAGGTGTCGAAGAATTTCCGGGGGAGTACGGGTTCAAGTGGGGCCGAATGTACGTAGGGTCCAAGGACGAACTCAAACTCGCCGTGAAGAACCTGAGAAAGGCCAAGGCCCTCGTCAACGAATGTATCAGTCGGAACGAACCTACTGGCTGGTATGCTGAGACGGAATGATCATTATGTGAGCCCGACCTACATTTGATCCCAACGGCATGCCCTTAATGTGGGTTTCTTCTGCGACTCCGCAAAAGACCTTACTGAAGCACAAACCCGAGATCCTCACTAGCAAGTACCTCACCGGTTGGACGCCTGCCGACAAGGTTCTGAAGGCAACGGCACATCAGGGTGCGGGCAGATTTATCATCTTTGGCGGCATGGTCATGTTGCTCATTCCCTGAACCGCAGAAAGCTACCGAAATGCACCTTCGTCGAGACGAAAACTCGGCGGAGCCTTGGGATCCGGCTTGGAAATCCATGAACAGTATCCGTTCCTGCGGCCAAAGGAGCGATTGCATTCGTTCAAGAACCTGCAACGCCGATATGCTTCGATTTAGGGCAACCAGGTCGTTTCGCGATTTCAGTCCCCCGCCTGTGCCCTTTTTCCTTCCCGTTTGCTATGTTGGCCCCAAGAGATGATAGATCAAAATCAAAATCTTGTACCTATTTTGTACCAACTTTATCAAAAGAAAGGGATAAACCATCGAGCCACAATAGTTTATCCCTTATCAGTGGTAGCGGGGGCAGGACTTGAACCTGCAACCTTCGGGTTATGAGCCCGACGAGCTTCCAATTGCTCCACCCCGCGATCGTAGAACTAAACGTGCTTCCTTGCCAATCTCCGATTGTTGAGAGCCGACC
>Ga0194111_10002270_pt1 | contig 23269 bp, 14 predicted proteins | sample TA2KigC300mmetaG_FD_146194 | JGI IMG/M metagenome (GOLD analysis project Ga0194111, IMG submission 146194) | Freshwater microbial communities from Lake Tanganyika, Tanzania - TA2015033 Kigoma Deep Cast 300m | ecosystem: Environmental > Aquatic > Freshwater > Lake | place: Tanzania: Lake... | reverse complement strand
CCTCGGCCTCCTGGATGAACCTGGTCGAGCTGTTCTTCTCGATCCTGACGCGCCAACGCGTGCGGCGCGGCAACTTCACCAGCGTTCTGGCCCTCTACAAGGCCCTGCACGGCTACCTGGGCGACTGCAACCAGCATCCGACGCCCTTCCTGTGGGTCAAGACTCCGGAACAGGTCCTGGCCCCATACAACATAGCTATTTCAGGGACTGCACACTAGGTTGGTGGTGTAGGGGCGCGATTCATCGCGCGCCTACGTGACGACGATCTCTCTAGGTTGGTGGTGTAGGGGCGCGATTCATCGCGCCCATGTGTAGCGGCGCCATTCATGGCGCCCGCCCGGGTCGTGAACCTACGTTGAGGGGGTCCCCGATGAGAAAGCTCTATCCGCCTCTACTGACACTGGCGGCCTTCGCGGTTTGTGGGCAGGCGCAACAGCCCGCCGACGCCCCGCTGCCGCCGGGGGTGAAGGCCGTCTGGGATGTCACGAAGGCCTACCGCGAGACCACGCCGACCCGCGAGCGCGTCTGTCTCAACGGTCTGTGGCGCTGGCAGCCCGCCGGGGAGATCGGTAACACGGTGCCCGCCGGCAACTGGGGCTACTTCAAGGTGCCGGCGTGCTGGCCGGGCCTCCAGGACTGGCTCAAGAAGGACTGCCAGACGGTCTTCACTCACCCGAGTTGGCAGAGCGAGGACCTCAGTCGCACAGCCACCGCCTGGTACCAGCGCGAGGTCACCGTCCCTGCTAACTGGGCCGGCCGGCGGGTCACGCTCTACGCCGAGTACGTGAACTCCAACGCCGCGGTCTATCTCGACGGCGCGAAGGTTGGCGACATTCCGTTCCCCGGCGGCGAGGTGGACCTGACCGCCGTCTGCCGCCCCGGCGCGACGCATCTCTTGAGCCTCTGCGTCGTCGCCATGCCGCTGAAGGACGTCATGGCCTCGTACAACGACACCGCCTCGGTTCGGCAGGTGCCGGGCTCGGTGCAGCGCCGCGGGCTGTGCGGCGACGTCTACCTCGTCGGCGCTCCGACGGGCCCGCGGCTGACCGACACCCGGGTTGATACCTCGGTGCGCAACTGGGAGATCATCTTCAGCGCGGGGCTGGAGGGTCTCGCGGAGGCCGCGCAGTACGCCTTGCGCGCTCGGATCGCGGACGGCGACCGCCAGGTCGCGGAGTTCACCAGCAAGCCCTTCGCCGCCGCCGACCTGCAGGACGGCCGCCTCGCCTTCACCGAGAAGTGGAAGCCCGACAAGCTATGGGACCTCCACACGCCTCAGAACCAGTACGGCCTCAGCGTGTCGCTCCTGGACGGCCAGAACAGGGTCTTGGACACCGGCTACCCCGCGCGCTTCGGGTTCCGCGAGCTGTGGATCGACGGGCGCGACTTCTACCTGAATGGGACGCGCCTTTATCTCTCCTCGGTGCCGCTGGACAACGCGCAGATCGGGGCCAAGTGGGCGAGCTACGAGGGCGCGAAGGACAGCCTGCTGCGCCTCAAGAGCTTCGGCATCAACTTCGTCTACACCCACAACTATGACTGCAACCCCGGGTCATACCTGAGTTTCGCCGAGGAGCTGAGGGCCGCCGACGATGTCGGGATGCTCGTCGCGCTCTCCCAGCCGCACTTCGGCAACTACGACTGGAAGGCCGCCGATGCCGACCAGACCAACGGCTACGCGCGCCACGCCGAGTTCTTCGTGCGGGCCGCCCAGAATCACCCATCCGTCGTCTTCTACTCGATGAGCCACAACGCGACGGGCTACAGCGAGGACATGAACCCGGACATGATCGACGGGATCAGCGATCCCCGGGAGTCCTGGGCGGCGAACAACGTCAAGCTGGCCGTCCGTGCGGAAGCGATCGTAAACCGCCTGGACCCGGCCCGCATCGTGTATCACCACTCCTCGGGCAACCTGAGCTCGATGCACACGACGAACTTCTACACGAACTTCGCGCCGATCCAGGAGCTGTCCGATTGGTTCGAGCACTGGTCCACCAAGGGCGCCAAGCCCGTCTTCACGTGCGAGTACATGGTGCCCTGTACATGGGACTGGACGATGTACCGCGGCTGGTACAAGGGCGGGCGCGAGTTCGGCAGCGCGGTCGTGCCGTGGGACTTCAGCATCGCCGAGTGGAACTCGCAGTTCCTGGGCGATCAGGCCTACCAGATCAGCGAGCCGGAGAAGACGAACATCCGCTGGGAGGCCGAGCAGTTCCGCACCGGCAACCTCTGGCACCGGTGGGACTACCCGTTCGAGGTCGGTTCGGAGGCGTTCGACGAGCGCTATCCGGTCATCGCCGCGTACCTCCACGACAACTGGCGCGCCTTCCGCACGTGGGGGGTCTCGGCGAACTCGCCGTGGGAATGGGGGCACTACTGGAAGACCCGCGAGGGCGTAGACAAGACTCGCCAGGAGCTACCGGTGGACTGGGACAACCTCCAGCGGCCCGGCTTCAGCGCGGATTATGTCGACCAGCAGTACGAGCGCGTGGACCTCGCCTTCAGGCCCGAGGACTGGGTCGCTACCCCCGCCGCCCAGGCGATCATCCGCAACAACCAGCCGCTCCTGGCGTACATCGCGGGCAAACCGGCGGCCTTCACCAGCAAGGACCACAACTTCCTGCCCGGCGACACGGTCGAGAAGCAGGTCGTCGTCATCAACAACTCCCGCGAACCGGTCACCGCCGACTGCCAGTGGTCGCTGCCTGAGCCCAGACCCCTGCGCAGCGTGGAGGTCATGCCCGGGGAGCAACAGCGCCTGCCTCTCTCCTTCACGCTGCCGCCGGACCTCAAACCCGGCAAGTGGGAGTTCGGCGTCAAAGTCGCCTTCAGCACGGGCGAGACCCAGGAAGACAGGTTCGCGGTCAACGTCATGCCGCGCCCCTCGCCGCCCCAGGCGAAGGGGAAGATCGCCCTCTTCGACCCGAAGGGTGAGACGGCCAAGCTGCTCGCGGGGATGGGCGTCCAGTGTCAGGCCGTGGAGGCCAACGCGGACCTCTCCGGCTACGATACCCTCATCGTCGGCAAGGCGGCCCTGACCGCCGAAGGCCCCGCGCCGAGCATCGCCCGCGTCCGCGACGGCCTGAAGGTCATCTTGTTCGAGCAGACCTCGGAGGTCCTGGAGAAGCGCCTCGGCTTCCGCGTCCAGGAGTACGGCCTCCGCCAGGTCTTCGAGCGCGTGCCCGATCACCCGCTGCTTGCCGGGCTCGACCAGGAGGTCCTCCGCGACTGGCGCGGCGAGGCGACGCTGCTGCCGCCCCGCCTGAGCTATGAGCCGAGCAATCGGTTCGCCGGCGCGCCGACGGTGCAGTGGTGCGGCATCGATGTCTCGCGCGTCTGGCGGTGCGGCAACCGCGGCAACGTCGCCTCCGTGCTCATCGAGAAACCCGTGCGCGGCGACTTCCTGCCGGTCCTCGATGGCGGCTACAGCCTGCAGTACAGCCCGCTGATGGAGTACCGCGAGGGCAAAGGGATGGTGCTTCTCTGCCAGATGGACGTGACCGGTCGGACCGACAGCGACCCGGCCGCCGAGACCCTCGCGCGCAACATCCTGACCTACGTCTCCGCCTGGAAGCCCGCGCCGACGCGGAAGGCGCTCTACGTCGGCGATCCCGCGGGCAAGCGCCACCTCGAACGCGCGGGCATCGCCGTGGGCGCTTTCACGGGCGACAAGCTCGGGCCCGATCAGGTCCTCGTCGTGGGTGCAGGCGGAGGGCAGGCGCTCGCCGCCAGCGCCGTCGCAGACTCCCTGAAGATCGGCGGCCACGTCTTGGCCCTCGGTCTGGACGAGCAGGAGGCGAACGCCTTCCTGCCCACCAAGGTCGGCATGAACAAGGCCGAGCACATCGCCGCGTACTTCGAGCCTCCCGCCGCGAACTCACTGCTGGCAGGAGTCAGCCCGGCCGACGTCCACAACCGCGCCCCGCGCGAGCTGCCTCTCGTGTCCACCGGCGCCACTCCGGTCGGTGACGGCGTGTTGGCCAAGGTCGAGGGCGCGAACGTCGTCCTCGACCAGCTCCCGCCCTACACGCTCACCAGCGCCGAGGGGGTCGTGCCCTCCTTCGTGATCGACGACAAGGAGGCTCCCGAGGGCAAGCAGAGCGCCCTCGTGACGATGGGCACGACGACCGAACGCGGCGTCCAGTTCGGGCAAGCGGTGAAGACCGCGCCGGAGGTGGGGAAGACCTACACCTTCGCCGCCCTCATCAAGGGCGTGGGCGGCCCAGTGCGCGCACACCTGGAGGTCGAGCGCGCCGGGCGGCCCTGGGACCGCGCGGTGAAGGGCGCGGATGTGCCGGTGAGCGACACCGAGTGGACCGAGCTGCACGAGACCTTCAAGGTAGACAAGCCCTTCGCCGAGGGCTGGCAGGCCTACATCGGCTGCGCCCAGGACGGCGGGCGCTTCCGCGCCGACGCGTTCCGGCTGTACCAGGGCGAGTACGTCCCCTGGCAGGCCGGCGCCGAGGGCCCCCAGAACCTGTTCACCAACGCCGGCTTCGAGGAAGGCCAGAAGCCCTGGTTCTTCATGTTCGGCGAGCAGTACAACCTCCGCAAGACCTTCCGCCGCGCCAGCTTCACGCTGACCCGCCTGCTGGCCAACATGGGCGTCTCGGGCGAAACGCCGCTACTCTCCCGCTTCTCCACACCGGTTGGTGAAGGCGAGGGCGAGGGCAAGCCCGCGCCTTCCGTCGTGCGCAATGGAGACTTCAGCCTGGACGCCAACGGGGACGGAATGCCGGACGAGTGGCAGTTCCAGCCCGGCTCGCCCGAGTCCGCCTGTACCCGCGAGCCGCTCGACGGCGGCTGGGCGCTGCGCATGGACCTGAAGGGCTATGGGGGCAAGGACCGCGCCGACGTGATGCTCGCCCAGCACGAAGTGCCGATGATCGAGGGGCAGTGGTACCGCATCTCGTTCCGCGCCAAGGCCGAGGGTCTGCGCGGCCAGCGCGTCGCCTTCACCATGACCAACACGGAGGTCTGGCGCTCCTTCTTCGAATACCAGTACTTCGCGCCGAGCGAGGTGTGGCGCCAGTTCCGCTACGTGCTGCAGTCCAACGCCTCTGCCAACGCCAAGACGCGCCTGCAGATCTGGCACGGGAACCTGGGCAGCGTCTGGTTCGCCGACTTCAGGATGGAGCCTGTCCCGCCGCCAACCACCGGCCGCTGGGCCTCTGGCTTCTACCTCGACGATCCCGAGGAGTGGGACGACCCGTACCGCTTCTTCCGCTGGTAGCCGTCAGGGACTGTCCAAGTCCGAGCGCTGCTCGCAGAGCAGCGCTCGGACGCATGGACTGTCCCCTGTTTGCCAGGAGGTCCCTCCACCTCCTCTCGGCGAACCGCTTCCCTCGCCATGCCGGAACTGCGAACTGCCAGCCAGACGCCGGTCGTCATCGAGCTCGTCGCGGCGCCCGATCCCGCGGTGGCCTGCGAGCGCCTGCTCGGTCAGCGCGATCCATTCTTCCTGGACGGTGGGCGCGACTTCGAGGGGCAGGGCCGCTACTCGTTCGTCGGGTGCAACCCGTTCGCCACGCTGCGCTCCAAGAACGGGGCTATCCGCGTGTGGCGTGAAGGTGGGGAAGAGCAGGAATTCGGGGACATGACCCAATTCGGCCGTACCGAATTGGGATCGTGTCCCCGAATTCCGGAGGCCAACCCCTTCAACGTCCTCCATGCGCTCCTACAGGAACACTCGCTGACCCTTCCGGCCGCCCCGGTGCCGTTCTACGCGGGCGCGGTCGGCTACTTCGGCTACGATCTCTGCCATCACATCGAGCGCCTCCCTCGCACGGTGGCCGATGATCTCGGGTTCCCCGATCTCGCGCTCGGCTTCTATGACACGGTTGCCGCCTGGGACAACCACGAGCGCCGGGCGTACGTCTGCGCCCCCGAGATGCCCGGCCGCCCGCCCGCGGTTGAGCGCGCGAGGGCGCTCGCCGAACTGATCTGGGCGCCCGAGCCGCCGCTGCCCGAGCCATCCGGGCTCTTGAGCGCCAACGTGACCGGCAACTTCGAGCGCGAGGATTACATCGGGGCCGTCGCGCGCGCCATCGAGTACATCTACGCGGGCGACATCTTCCAGGTGAACCTCTCGCAGCGTTTCTCCGCCGACCTGCTGGTCGATCCGTGGTTGCTGCATCGGCGGTGCCGCGCGCAGAACCCGGCGCCCTTCGCCGCCTACCTCGGCTTTGCCGACGGCATCGTCGCCAGCCACTCCCCCGAGCGCTTCCTGCGCGTCGAGGGCCGCCAGGTCACCACCCGTCCGATCAAGGGCACCCGCCCGCGCGGCGCCACGCCTGAGGAGGACGAGCGCCTTTCCCAGGAACTCCTCTCCAGCGAGAAGGACCGCGCGGAACTCGTGATGATCGTGGACCTGGAGCGCAACGACCTGGGGCGCGTCTGCAGCTACGGTTCGGTTCGCGTGCCCGAGCTACTCACGCTCGAGAGTTATGCGACGGTGCACCACCTCGTCAGCACGGTCGTCGGCCGCCTGCACGATAACCGCAGCCTGACCGATCTGCTGAAGGCGACCTTCCCGGGCGGTAGCATCACCGGCGCGCCGAAGGTCCGCTCGATGGAGATCATCGACGAACTCGAGCCGACTCAGCGCGCGGTCTACACCGGCTCGGTCGGCTGGCTCGGTTTCAACGGCGACATGGACCTCAACATCGTGATCCGCACGTACCTCATCAAAAACGGGCGCGTGCACTGGCAGGTCGGCGGCGGCATCGTGGCCGACTCCGACCCCGTCGCCGAGTACGAGGAAACCCTCGCCAAGGGCTTCGCCCTCAAGCGTGCTTTGGGCGTCTAGCCGCCATCCTGCGAACTTGCCAACTTGGAACTGCCGTCATGGTCATCCTCATCGACAACTACGACTCGTTCGTCTACAACCTCGTCCAGTATCTCGGAGAGCTGGGCGCGGAGCCGCTCGTGTTCCGCAATGACGCGGTCTCGGTGGACGAGATCGCCCGGCGCGCGCCCTCGCACATCGTCATCTCCCCCGGCCCTTGCACGCCGCTGGAGGCCGGGGTGAGTAACGACGTCATCCGCGAGCTGGGGGGCCGAGTCCCGATCCTCGGGGTCTGCCTGGGCCACCAGGCCATCGGCCACGTCTATGGCGGCCGCGTGATCCGCGCGAACCGCCCGATGCACGGGAAGACCAGCCTGATCCATCACGACGGGAAGGGCGTGTTCGCCGGGCTGCCCACGCCGCTCACGGCGACCCGGTACCACTCGCTCATCATCGAGCGCGAGACGCTGCCCGACTGCCTGCAGATCACCGCCGAGGCCGACTCCGGCGAGATCATGGGCGTGCGGCACCGCGAGTTGCCCGTTGAGGGCGTTCAGTTCCATCCCGAGGCCATCCTCACGGAACACGGCCACCGGATGCTGCAGAACTTCGTCGAAATTAGGGACAGGCCCCAATTTTTGAAGTCTAAAATTGGGGCCTGTCCCTAATTTCGACGCACCACCTAGGAGCCCTACATGCCGACCGTCGTCCGCCTCAATGGCCAGAACCTGGAGCCCGCCTCCGCGACCGTCGCGGCGCTTGACCACGGCTTCCTGTACGGGAATGGCCTCTTCGAGACCCTCCGCGCAACCGACGGCCGTCCGTTCGCCCTGGCCGAGCACCTCGAACGCCTCCGTTCCAGCGCCACGGTCATCGGTCTGCCGCTCCCGCCGTTGGACGTGCTTGCGGCCGAGGTCTCCGCCGCACTGGAGACCGCCGCGGAGCCCGATGCATACGTGCGCCTCACGGTCACTCGCGGGCCCGGCGCGCCTGGCCCGGACCCGGCCTCGTGCACCGGGCCCACCGTGATGGTCGTGGTCAGAACTCTTCCCGCGCCGTCCGACCGGTGGCGAATCGAGGGCCTCCGCGCGATCACCTCCGACATCCGCCGCAACAGCACCTCGCCGCTCACCCGCGTGAAGTCGCTCAACTACCTGGAGTGCCTCCTCGCGAAGCAGGCTGCGAAGGCCGCAGGCGCGGATGAGGCGCTCTTCCTTGACACCGAGGGCAACCTCGCCGAAGCCACTGCCTGGAACCTCTTCTTCGCCGAGGACGACCGCCTCCTGACCCCCAGCGAAACCGGCCCGATCCTGCCCGGCGTCACGCGCGCCATCGTCCTGCGCCTCGCCGAAGAGGCCGGCATCGAGTGCGAGACCGGCGCCTACCCTCCGGAGCGCCTGCATTCTGCAACGGAGGCCTTCCTCACGAACTCACTATACGGTATCATGCCGCTCGGCGCTCTGGACGGTCGCCCCATCGGCAACGCCGTCCCCGGTCCGCTGACTGCGCGCCTTGCCTCTGCCGTGGCACGCGCGGCTCGCGCGTGAATGCCGTTTGCGGTAGCACGCGCGGCTCGCGCGTGAATGCCGTCATGCCAGGTAGGTGACTCACCACGCCCCGCAAAGCTCGCACCGCCCCAGCCGGCCCCGCCCGGATCATCGCGGTCGATGACCAATCCGAGGTGCTCGACCTCCTGCGCGACGTGCTGACGCAGCGCGGGTTCGTGGTCGAATGCATGACCTCCGGCGAGGAGGCCCTCGCGGCGCTGGGCAAGAAGGGCGCCGAGCCGCCGAACCTGATGATCCTGGACCTCGACTTCGGCCCGGGCAAGGCGACGGGGCTCGACGTGCTGGCGACGCTCGCGTCCCGGCAGATCGAGGTCCCCACAATCCTGCTGACCGGCAAGGGAACGGTGGAGTCAGCCGTGCAGGCCCTGAAGATGGGCGCGGTCGACTTCCTGGAGAAGGATAGCTTCCTGGAGGAAAACCTCACGCTCAGCATTGAGAAGGCCGAGCGCCTGGTCAACGCGCTCACCGTGCAGCGGATGCTCCGGGAGGAGAACATTGCGCTCCGCCGGGAGCACGACTACATCCGCGAGCGCACCCTCAGCCGCTACGAGATCGTCGGCGAGGACCCGGCCTGGGTCGCGGCGGTGAACCAGGCCCGCGCGCTCGCGTCGGTCCCGAGGCCGGTGCTGATCGTCGGCGAACGCGGCACGGGGAAGGAGCTGATCGCCGCCACCGTCCACTACGAGGGTGAGCGGCGCAATGGCCCGTTCGTCGTCGTGAACTGCGCGGCCATCGCCGAGGGGCTGCTGGAGTGCGAGCTGTTCGGCCAGGAGGCGAACGCCTTCGATGGCGCGCCCTTCAAGCTCGGGCGCTTCGAGATCGCGAACCACGGCACGCTCTTCCTCGACGAGATCGGCAACATGTCGCTGGAGTTCCAGTCGAAGATCCTGCGCATCGTCGAGTACCAGCAGTTCGAGCGCGTGCAGGGGACCGAGACCATCGAGGTGGATGTGCGCGTCATCGCCGCCACCAACGCCGACCTCCACGCCGCGATGGAGGCGAAGAGGTTCCGCGAGGACCTCTACGACCGTCTCGCCTTCCAGACTATCAAGCTCCCGCCCCTCCGCGACCGCAAGGCCGACATCCCGGCCCTCGCGGTCCACTTCGTGCATCGCTTCGCCGCCGAGGTCCCCGGCGTCGAACCCAAGGCCATCGACGAGGACGCGCTGTCAGTCCTGCAGACCCACGACTGGCCGGGCAACACCCGCGAGCTGAAGCGCGTCATCGAGAGCACCCTCTGCCGCTCCACCGGCCCCACGATCACCTGCGCCGACCTCCCCGCCGAGATCCGGACACCCAACGCGCGCCCCGTCTGGACCGGCGACCCCTGCAAGCCCTTCGCCGACCGCATCGCCGAGGTCGAGCGAGCCATCCTCGCCGACGCCCTCGCCCGCTCCTCCGGCGACGAGAGGTCCGCCGCGCAAGCCCTCTCGCTTCCCCTGGCCGAGTTCCGCAAGCTCCGGCGTAAGCACGGCGTGTGAGTCCCCTGCCACAAATGGTGCTGGTGGTGGGGCTACGCATGTAGGGGCACCTGGTCGCGCCTGTGGACGGCGCGGGAGGTAGTGGGTCAGGTAGCAGGCGGGACAGGGCCAGTGGACGGGGCCGGACTGAGGCGGATGGGGCCCGGCGCCAAGTTGGAGCCCTGGCTTGCGGGGCAAAGCATGATCGCGTATACTTGGGGCACCATGGAAGGAGCCACTCGTCGACGTCGAAGCCACCGGGCCCCGGCAGACGCCGTCTCTGCGTTCCTGGGCCTGGCTGACAGGTCCGCGGACCTGCAGAGGATACGAAACAGCCTGGGCCACAGCCTCCTCCATTCGACGCCGAGGGCCCTAGTCGCTCGCGGGGACTCGTTGCCGCTGCTGAGGTCGTTTCCCGACAGATCAGTCTCACTCGTTCTTACCGATCCCCCTTACCATGCCACGAAGAAGAGCAACATCTACGGCGACACGCACTTTGGTGGCGACGAGCATTACCTATCATGGATCGAGACCTACGCCGTAGAGTGGCGACGTATCCTGCGCCCAAATGGCTCGCTATCCATATTCTGCGACTCGTCCATGGCCGCCCGGATCGAAGTCCTGCTTGGGAGGTTGTTCAACGTACTCTCGCGCGTCGTCTGGACCAAACCCAACGACCCCGGTTTCGATGGGTGGAAGGGTAAGATGAGGAAGGAGGCTCTTCGCCAGTGGTACCCCCACTCGGAGCGCATGCTGTTTGCTGAACCCGCGCTCGACGGCAATCTCTTCCGCTCACCGTTGGGCCAGTTCCTGCGGCAGATGAGACTTAGGGCGGGGATGACGATGAAGGAGCTGGCGGAGGTGATCGGAGCCTATGGCAGGGTGAACCACGGCGGGGCTGTCTCGAACTGGGAGGAGGGGCGGAACACGCCCAGCCGGGACCAGTATGAGAAGATCAGCGGCGCCCTGCTGAAGACGGGCAGGATAGCGGAGATGCCTCCTTACGATGACGTTGTTCGGCCCTTCAGCATGGACCGCTCGAAGGAGTTCACAGACGTATGGACCTTCGCTTCCGTTCGGCCTTACCCGGGCAAGCACCCTGCGGAGAAGCCGCTGGCCCTGCTGGAGCATGTTATCGCAGCGGTCACGAGCCAGGGCGACATCGTGCTTGACTGCTTCGGCGGAGGAGGGAACACCGGGATCGCTGCACTTAGGCTCAGACGTCGCACTGTCCTGATTGAGATTGAGGCAAAATGGGCAGACCAGATCGCGAGCCGCGTCAACGCCTTCACCAGAGCAGAAGAGCTATTCGCGCCTGAGATGCCGCGTGACAGCCCCACCCCGCCGAAGGACGCAGAGCGGCCCATTCAGATGGGCTTGTTCGGGTCGGACAGGTAGCCTCGCGAGACGTTGCGATCAAGTACGTCTCTGAGCCATTCCAGCGTCTTCTGAATGCCAGCGTCCCTTACCACGACATTGCAGTGATGATGGCCCCAGGCGACGTTGTAAGGGCGATGGTTGAGTACCCCCATGCGAAGCTCCTCGATGTGGAACAGGTTGACCTGCGTCACCGTGAGGTCTGGCACAGCACGACCCTCCGCCTGCTCCATCCTGGCGAAGAAGCCGTGCGCGGACAGGGGCTCAAGGCAGAGAGGACAAGCGGGCACACCGTCTGCGTCAACGGCCCGCATCCGGACCAACTGCGCTTCCTCTAGCAACCCCGTCTCAGCGCACTCTGCGATCACTCCTGCGTTACGCACGGCAGCGTCGTCCGCGGTCATCCCGTTCGCGGCTGCAGCCTCCTCGGCGTCCGGGCACAGCCAGAAGAGACCCTCCAGTTGCCGTCGGCATTGGTCGTTAGTCTCCCTCGACGCGTATTCATAGGCCCGGATCCCGGCTCCCTTCTGGTCGGTCTGGTTGAAGCCTTGCACGATCTTCTCGCCACCGTGACCAGCGGTGGTTGCCGGTACCCGAGCCACATACTGCCCGCCGAGCGGCGCTCTACGGCTCGACGCGGGTTGCCACCCCAGGCTGCGGGGGTCGTGCGCGTTCCATGCCGCACGTGTCTCATAGAAGACGAGAGCGTTCTCGCCAAGCACCAAGCCATCGGCGCGCAGAGCAGCCTCCCCCCCTTCCGCCCCGAAGTAGGCCTCTGGCTCTATCAACGCGATATAGCCCTCCTCGTACAGGCTTCTGCATCGATCTACCCCCCCGCAGGTGCCCAGGGAGCTGTAGGGTATCAGCACGGTATTGGTCCGCGAAACACGGTTCTGGAAGATGTCGTCGTCATCAGCGCCACGGGTTTGGCCGGTCTTGTAGATCTTCCGGTCCAGGAGTGCCGGCAGAGCAGGAAGCGGAGAGCGTTTTCTCATTCGGCCTCCTCGGAGAAGTCGAAGAGGTCCCTGATGTCTCTGCCGAGGGCACGCGCGATTCTGTCCGCCCCCCCAATAGACGGCGCGTTGACCCCGCGCTCCACCAAGCTGATGAACCCGACCGAGTAGCCCGCCCTCTCGGCCAGTTCCTCTTGCGACAGGCGCGCTGCCCTCCGGAGAGTGGCTATGCGCCTGCCAAGTCGCTTGCTGATCATGTCATCACTCTACCACTAGCAGCAGACGGCGCGCCACGTAGTCAGACTACGTGTGCGTCGTGGGCTGCCGCCATGCGCCCTCGGCGCCTCGGGCCGTTCGACCATGCGATGATGGCTCGCCCGTGGACGGGATCGCTCACCTCCCCCGGACTGACCCAGCGTCGCGCCCGGATTCCGCTTGCCTAACCCCCCTATCGGTGCTACAATCCCGCGCCGTTGGCAGGGGATAGCTTCTGCGGGCGGTTGGGGGACTGTCCTGCGGGCACGGTAGGGAGTCCGTTGATGGCGAAGGATGCGATCATTGTCGAGTCGCCGGCGAAGACCCGGACGCTCTCGCGCTTCGTGGGCGACGGCTACAAGATCCTGGCCTCGAATGGCCATGTGCGCGATCTACCGGAGCGCGATCTCGGGGTGGATGTCGAGCATGACTTCCGGCCCGAGTATGTCGTGCCGCCGAGTTCGAAGCGCGTCATCGGGAAGCTGAAGACGGAGCTGAAGGGCGTCGAGACGGTCTATCTGGCCTCCGACCCCGACCGCGAGGGCGAGGCGATCGGCTGGCATCTGGCCGAGGCGCTGAAGCTGAAGAACGTGCGGCGCATCCGCTTCAACGAGATCACCGAGACCGCCGTCCGCGAGGCTCTGGCGCACCCCACCGAGATCGACACCGACCTGGTGGACGCCCAGCAGGCGCGGCGCGTGCTGGACCGGCTGGTCGGTTACCTCATCAGCCCCGTCCTGTGGAGGCGCATCCGAACCGGGAGGGACACGTCTCTCAGCGCCGGGCGTGTGCAGTCCGCCGCGTTGCGGATGATCGTGGACCGCGAGCGCGAGATCGGCGCGTTCGTGCCGGAGGAGTACTGGAGCCTCGAGGCGACGCTGACGCCCGTGGATCGCGAGGCGCAGTTCGTCGCCGAGGCGCGCACGCGCGATGGCGAGAAGCTGGAGCTGCACAACGAGGAGGAGGCCAAGGCCGCTCAGGCCGAGCTGGAGCAGGCTTCGTTCCGAATCGCCGGGATCAGCAGGCAGCAGCGCCGCCAGAATCCCCAGCCGCCGTTCATCACGAGCACCCTCCAGCAGCAGGCCGCCCGGCAGTTGCGTTTCCCCACCACGAAGACGATGCGGATCGCCCAGCAGCTCTACGAGGGTGTGGAGCTGCCCGAGGGCACGACGGCGCTCATCACCTACATGCGCACGGACTCGACGCGCATCGCCGCGAGCGCCCGCGAGGAGGCCCTCGGCTACATCCGCGGGCAGTTCGGCGAGCGGTTCATCGGGCCCGGCGCCACCGGGGGCGGCAAGAAGGGCAAGCAGAACGTCCAGGACGCCCACGAGGCGGTTCGTCCGACGCATGTTGAGAACACGCCGGAGTCGGTGAGGGACCAGTTGACGCCCGACCAGCTCCGCCTGTACGAGCTGATCTGGCGGCGGTTCGTCGCGAGCCAGATGGCGGCGGCGGTGTTCCATGTGACCACGGTGGATGTGGAGGCGGGGCGGTACGGGTTGCGGGCCGTGGGATCGGTGCCGGTGTTCGCGGGCTTCCGGGCGGTGTACGAGGAGGCGAAGCTGGAGGAGGAGCCCGAGAAGGAGTCGCGCGAGCTACCTCAGTTGAACGAGGGCGAGCCGCTGAACCTCCTGGGGCTCCTGCCCGAGCAGCACTGGACCAAGCCGCCGCCGCGCTACACCGAGGGCACCCTCGTGCGCGCGCTGGAGGAGAGCGGCATCGGCCGACCGAGCACCTACGCCCAGATCGTCGAGACGTTGCGGCAGCGCAAGTACGTGTACATGGACCGGCGCGCCTTCGTGCCGACGCCCCTGGGTATCACCGTCTGCGACTACCTCATCGCCTACTTCCCGCAGGTCATCGACATCCAGTTCACCGCGCGCGTGGAGGATGACCTGGACACCGTCGAACGCGGCGAGCAGGATTGGGTCGCCCTCGTGCGGCAGTTCTATGGGCCGCTGACGGAGTGGATCGATCAGGCCGAGAACGGGGCGGCAAGACCGCTCGGGGAGAAGTGCCCGAAGTGCGGCGGGGAGCTGCTGGAGCGCTTCTCGGCGACGGGGCGCTTCGCCGGCTGCGAGAAGTACCCGAAGTGTGACTTCACGCGGAACATCGACCTGGGGGTTCCCATGCCTGAGCTGCCCGACGTCTCCGGGGAAGCCTGTCCCGACTGTGGGAAGCCGCTGGCCGTCAAGCAGAGCGCGCGCGGGCCGTTCATTGGGTGCACGGGCTACCCCGACTGCCGCTACGCGCGGCCCGTTGAGGGCAACGGCGACGCGAAGCCGAGGGCGGTGCCGACCGACATCCCGTGCGATGAATGCGGAAAGCCGCTCTTCATCCGCCATGGCCGGCGCGGGGCCTTCCTGGGCTGCAGCGGCTACCCCGAGTGTCGCGCGGCGCGGAACCTGACGGCCGAGGAGGCCGCTCGGTACGGGATCGAGGGCGCCTCCACCGAGGAACGGACGGAGCCGGCAGAGAAGCCCGACGTGAAGTGCCCCGAGTGCGGCGCCGACATGGTGGTGCGCCGCAGCCGGCGCGGGCCGTTCCTGGGCTGCTCGCGCTACCCGAAGTGCCGTGGCACCGCGCAGCTTGACGGCGCCGCCTCTGAGGCCCCGAAACGCGCGGCCGCAGAGCCGGCGGGCGAGGACTGCCCCGACTGTGGCAAGCCCCTCCTCGTCCGCGAGGGCCGGCGGGGCAAGTTCGTGGGCTGCAGCGGCTACCCGAAGTGCCGCTACACGAAGGACTTCAGCGGGTGAGCGCGCGGGGGGAGAGCACGTTGAGTTCAGCCGATAGCCCGCAGAACCGCGTGCCCTTCGTGCTGCCTCTGTCCGTGTTCCTCGTGTCCGCCGCCGTGATCTGCCACGAGATCGCCCTCACCCGCTGCTTCAGTGTCCTGCTCCGCTACCACTACGTCTTCCTCATCGTCTCCATCGCCACGTTCGGCCTGGGGATGGGTGGCCTGATCGACTACCTCGCGCTCCGCCGCAGGCCGGGGGAGGCGTGGGGGAGACTGGCGTGGCTGGCCACGATCCTTGCGCCATTGCCCGCCCTGTCGGTGCTGATCCTGTTCCATCGCCCGGTCTCCCATCATCTCACCAGCCTCTGGCTCGTGGCAGCGGTCTCCATGCCGCCGTTCCTGGTCGCGGGGGCCTTCCTGTCATGTGTCTGGCGGACGTTTGCGGGGCTTGGCGGGCGCCTGTATGCGGCGGACCTGGGCGGCGCAGGGATTGGCAGCGTGGCCGTCATCGCCGGCCTGCAGGTCTTCGGCGGCACGGGCACCCCGATGGCCGCCGGGATTGCCGTGGGTCTCGCGGCCGTAGGGATGGCCTGGCAGGCGGGCGGTCTGCCGAGGCGGGCGGCCGCCTGTCTCGCGACGCTCGCTCCCGCCCTGATGCTGGTCGCGAACCTCGCCACCGGCTTCGCCGACCTACCCGCCGTGCCGATGACCGGCGACCGCACGGTGAAGACGCTCTACCAGGAGCTCGGCGACCCGCGGCAGGGCGCCCGGATCATCTACAGCGACTGGAACGCCTTCGCCCGCACGGATGTGGTGCAGTACCACCCTCCCGGCGAGCCGCAGCCCTGGCCTGATCTCTACGTGTATACGGACGGGGATGTCCCGACGAACATGAAGCCGTTCGACGGAGACCTGGCGAAGGTGCTGCCGGACCTCGAGGGCTTCATTGGCTTCCTCCCCTTCCGGCTCCAGCGGCCCGAGAAGGTGCTGCTGATCGGCCCCGGCGGCGGGCTCGACATCCTCCTCGCCTTCGCGGTCGGCACCAAGGAGATCGACGGGGCCGAACTCAACCCGTCGATCCCCAAGGTGATGCGCCGCTTCGCCGATCTCAACGGGCACTTGTACGAATACGCCAACGTGAACATCGCGGTGGACGAGGGCCGGAGCCGCCTGAGCCGCACCTCGAAGCAGTACGACATGATCTACATGGCCCTCACGTATGCCGCCACGACCTCCGGCAGCGCCAGCCTCGCCCTGGTCGAGAGCTACCTGCACACGGTTGAGGCCATCCGCGCATGCCTCGCGCGGCTCACGCCCGACGGGCAGCTTGTCTTCGTGTGCGGCGAGGAGCGCCTGCTCCTGCGGGCCTTCCTGACCGCCTTGGCGGCGATGGAGGCGGAGGGAGTGGCTCGCGACCAGGCGCTACGGAGCCTCGCGGTTGTGGACATCTGGCCCGAGCAGTACGCCACCGGTCCGTACCGCCACATGCTTGTTGTTCGGCGCAAGCCCTTCAGCCAGGCCGAGAGCCGCACGCTGGGCGAAACCGCGATGGCGATGGGCCTTGTTCCCGGGTACTGCCCGGGCGTGTATGAGCCCGCACCCTTCTCGACGCTGGTCGGAGGGGGTAGCGCCGCCGACATCGACCGCCTGCTCAACGCCAACGCCCCGCTCGGCGTGCCTACGACGGTACGGCCGGTCACCGACGACCGGCCCTTCTTCGCCGACCTCACAGTGGGCCTACCGGCGGGCTTCGGGCAGTTCCTGATCGGCGGCGCCGCCCTGCTCCTGTGCATCATGGCGGCGGCCTGCGCCACCCATTCGCTCGCGAGGCGCGCCGCGAAGGTGGGCCCTTCGTCTGACGACGCAGCAGGTGAGGAGCCGCCGGAGTCCGAAGTAGGGAATCGCATCGGGAACCGCACCCCTTCGCGGACCGTTGCGTCTGAGGGATTGGTGCCAACCGGATGGGTGGTCGGGAAGTCGTTCTACTTCGCCGGGATCGGCCTCGGCTTCATGCTGGTGGAGGTCTGCCTGGCCCAGAAGCTCATCCTGTATCTCGGCTACCCGACGCTATCGCTGGCCGTCATCCTGTTCGCCCTGCTGCTGGGGGGAGGACTGGGCAGTCTGCTCACCCAGTCGTGGGCGCGTACCCGGCTCGCGACCGGCGCGGCGGTCGCCGCTGCGGCAGTCGTCGCCCTCGTGGTCGGGCTCGGCCCGGCCCATGGGCTGGACCGTCTGTTCGGGGCAACGCTGGCCTGGCCTATCCTCGCTCGCACGATTGCGGCCGCCGCAGTGCTGTTACCGCTAGGGCTGGCTCTGGGCACGCAGTTCCCGAGCGGCGTCCGGCGCCTGGAGGGCAGGAACGCCGGGCTTGTCCCGTGGATGTGGGCCACGAACGGAACCGCGAGCGTGCTGGGGTCGGTAGGAGCGATGTGCGCCGCCAAGCTGTGGGGTTTTCAGGTGGTCCTGCTCCTCGGCGCGCTATCCTACGTCGTCGTCGCCGCCCTGTCGATGCTGGAACACCTCAGTCTCAGGCCTTCGACCCCTGCCCGGGAACTGCAGGCCGGGACATAGACACCCGACCCTGAGAGGACTCCGCCGATGCCTGTAGCCGCCCGAACCGCCCATGACATGTTGGAGGAGAAGGCCAGGAAGAGCGTGTCCGACCTCATCGACCGCGTTCGGCGCGCCACCATCGAGAAGGCGCACCACATCAAGCTCCCCCCCTACGCGCTCGAGGCCGTGAAGCGCGTCGATCGGAAGTACTTCCAGAGTAGGGTCCTCAAGATCGCCGGGCCGCCGCGCTTCCACCCGGAGATGCAGACCTTCCTACCGATCCTGCTGCTGAGTGACGCGTGCGATCACCGCCGGCTGCGCGACAAGCTCGAGGACTACGCCAAGTACCTGGCGGCCAACTACCCCTGGGCATGGTGCATGTCGCCCGTGACGCTCCCGATGCGGCTGCAAGCCAAGGACCTGCTCTTGCGCGAAGGGGAGTCGGAGTTCGGCGAGACGCCCCTCGCCGCCGCGATGGCGTTCGTGCGGTACCACTACGACATGCTGAAGCTCCTGACCCTCACCGACTTCGGCACCCTCTACAACCGCGCCTACTCGCTCGAGCGCGAGGGCTACTTCAAGAACACGGACCTGGAGGCCACGTCCCACTGGGAGAGCTTCAAGGAGCACCCCGAAGACGAGATGAAGTCCCTCACCGAGGAGGCGGCCGCCGAGAACGCCAAGGGCGAGGAGTGAGGGGAGAGGAGTGAGGAGTGAGACACGGCGGAGGGCCAAGGGCGAGGAGTGACGCGCGAGAGACGACGAACCCGTCGGCCCGGCGGTCGCAACGTGTGCCGGGGCGGCGGCCGTTTTTCACTCCTCTTTCCTCACTCCTCGTCGTCTCCGGCGCATCGCAGTGAGCATGCGGCTCACTTCGTCGAGTAGCGACCTCACCAGGGCCGTCTCCACTTCAGGAAGCCACCTCACCTGCTCGCATAACGTCAGCAGCGTCTCGGTCTCCGCCAACGACCCGTGCGCGATGGACAAAAACTGGGCCTTCTCCCGGTCCGACTCTCTGGTCCAACCCTCCGCGACGTTTGCCGGGATCGATACGGCCGCTCGGGTGATCTGCGCCCTCATGCCGTAGGTCTCCTCACGCGGCAGCATGGGGGCGAGCCGGTAGACCTCCCGCGCGATGGCCATGGCCTTCTGCCAAAGGGTCGTCTGTCGGTAGTGCATCGCTCTGTGCTCCTTCTGTGGGCGGCCTTCGCGCTCCTCGCCGCTCGCTGTCTCTCGCTCCTCACTCCTCTGCCCTCACTCCTCGCTCCACTGCTGCCTTGCTCTCCCGCAGGGCCGGGACCATGTCCGGTTCCTCGAGTTCGAGCGCGAACAGCCCCTCGTATCTCGCATCAACGCACCAGCGCATGATCGCTGGCCAGTTCAGAAACCCTCGCCCTACTGCACGATGGTCGCGGAAGTCGCTCTCCCGCAGGTCATGCAGGTGGAAATGGTAGACCTTCCCACCCAACGCATGCAGTTGCTGTAGCAGCGTCTGTCGGTAGCGTTCAGCTCCCTCCGCGGTGCCTCTCGCATCGACCGGCAGGTAGCCAACAAGGTGCCCGACGTCCACGTTCGCCCCCACTGCGGGGTGGGCAATGTCGTCGATCAGCTGCGCGAACGCCTCAACCCCAACGGGATACCCCGTCTCGATGGTGAGCGTGATCCCCGCCTTGCCTGCGTGGTCCCCCAGCCGGCGGAAGGTGTCCACGATCTCCGGTCGGTACTCCTCAAACGCGTAGCCCGCCTTCTCGCACGCGTGGGCGGTCGTGCTCGATCCCCCAAGGAACGCGGTCGCCTCGATGGCGACGACGATCTGGCGGAACGCCTCCTCACGCACGCCTGGATTCGGCGCAAACAGCGCGATGTCGATGAACGGCGCGTGGGTACTGACGTGCTCGAACGGCGCCACCAGTTCCCGCAGCCGGTCCTTCGCCTGCGTCGTCAGCCGGTCGAAGTAGAAGCCCGCGAGATCCCCCTGCGAGTGTCGGTAGCCGTCAAACGCCAGCAGCTCGATGCCCCGGAAGCCTAGCTCTCGCCCGACGTGCGCTGCTTCCTCCAGGCTGTGATTCGCGAGGCAAGCCGTCGAGAAGCTGAACCTTGACGTGTCGACGTCGCCCATGCCGTTATCCTGCACCCATCCTGCTCATCCTGTGAGCCCGTCTCACGCCTTCGCCGCTGCAATCGCATCCCTCGCGACGTTCAGCGTCTCCTCGATCACCTCATCCGTGTGCGACAAGCACAGGAACCACACGTGCCCGGGTGAGAAGTAGACGCCCCGCCGCACGCACTCGGAGTAGAAGCGCGTGCTCAGCTCCTCCTGGCCCTCGCCGAAGCGCAGCAGGGGCATTGGGCCCATGCCCAGCATCGTCGCCTCAACTGAGGCCTCGCGCATGATCCGCAGCAAGCCGTCCGCAAGGCGCTGCCCGCGCTGCCAGAGCAGCCGCACGCCGTCCTGCTCCTCCATCTCATCGAGCGTCGCCATCGCTGCGGCGCAGCCGGTCAGCTCCCCGTGGAAGGTCGCCGCCACCCACACATCCGCCGCGGGCTCCATGATCTCGCGCACGCCGACGACCGCTGCGAAGTGATAGCCGTTCGCGATCCCCTTCGACCATGTGGAGAGATGCGGGGTCACGCCGAAGTACTCCTGGGCCCCGCCGAGCGCATAGCGCACGCCGGTCTTCACCTCGTCCATGATGAGGACGGCCCCCTGCTCCTCGCAGAGAGCCTTCACGCCCTCCAGGTAGCCGTCCTTCGGGGCCTCCGTGGCTGAGGGCTCGATCATCACGCAGGCGATCTCACCGGCGTTGGCCTTGAACAGGTCGGTGAGCGCGTCAAGATGGTTGTACGGAACCGCGAGGGTGAGGGCGCTAACCGCTGCCGGCACGCCCTTGTCGCCGGGGCGACACCAGTCGAGCCACCCGTGGTATCCGCAGCGGATCACCTTCTCGCGGCCCGTGTGTCCCCGCGCGATGCGAACGGCTGCCGCCGTGGCCTCCGAGCCCGTCGAGCAGTAGGTCACCATCTCCGCCGAGGGGATCGTCCGCACCAATCGCTCAGCCAGCTCGACCTCCAGCACGGTCCCGATGTTGAAGATCGTGCCCAACTGCGCCTGCCGCGTCACCGCCTCGGTCACGCGCGGGTAGTTGTGCCCGAGCGTGATGGGCCCGAACGCCAGCAGGTAGTCGATGTACGCATGCCCGTCGGCATCGAAGAACCGGCAGCCCTCGCCGTGGGTCGCGAAGATCGGGTACCCCGGCACCGCCGAGGGTCGCTTGTGCCCCTGCCCGCCGCCCATCAGCACCTGTTGTGCGCGCTCCCACAACTCGTTCTGCTTGCTCAGTCTGTGCTCCATGCAATTCCCTCGTCCCTTCGGTATCTGGTCCGCCTACGTTCCCGTCGTCCGCCCCCTGGGCCTCCATCCACTCCGGCAGGACGCACTGAGCAGAAAGGGGAACCCGTAGGCCGACTCGACGTCCCTTCGAGGTGATCCCAATGCCACCGCTGTGTCTCGCCGCGGCCCTCTGGGTCGGTACCGCTTCCGCCCAATCCCTCCTCCCTTGGCAGCGCTGGGTCGAGAAGCCGATTGAGGACCAGGCCAAGAGCCTGGAGAGCCTCTTCGACCTCCCCTGGCGCAACTCCGGCGGCAAGGAGGGCGAGCTCTCCATCGCCGAGCAGCCGGGCCCTTGGGGCGGCAAGTGCTTCGACTTCCGTGTGAAGATCGACCACCACAACGAGGGGCAGTACCCTCAGGGCTGGCCCTCCTTCGAGGTGCAGCCCCAGCCGGCGTTGGACTTCAGCGGCTATGACGCGATCCAGTACTGGATCCGCTGCGACACCGAGCGCAAGGGCGCCTTGCCGATCCGGTTCATTCTATGGACCGACGGCCAGGGCCGCCTCAACGAGCCCATCGAGCCCTTCAAGGCCGGCGAGTGGGTCCTACGCACACAGCGCCTGGCGAACGTTCCCACCCTCGACAAGGTGGACCGCATCCACTTCTTCCTCTGCGAGAGCGACTACAACGACAAGGATGAGCTGACCTTCCACATCGGCGGGTTCCGGCTGGCCAACCTCATACGGGAGCCCTCGAAGCTCGGCGCGGACGAGGCTGCCGTCGGCCTCTGGGTCGGCGAGCGCGCGGACACCTCGGAGCGCATCGTCATCCTCGACCGGGGCGCGAAGACGCTGCCGGGCCTGCTCGTCGTCGAGACGGGCGAGACCGCCTCGCTCAAGGCCACCGACTCCCTCTGCGTGAAGCTCCACGAGGTCTTCACCGGGAAGGTCACGCAGAAGGAGCTGCCCCTCGGTCAGGCTGCGGCCGCGGGCACCGTAAGCCGCCTCTCCGTGCAGCTTCCGCTCGGCGACCTCGCGCCCGGCTACTACCTCGTCGTGGCGGATGTGCGGCGCGAGGGCAAGTCCCTACTCGGCGGACGGGTCGGCTGCGATGACCTCTACATCCGCAAGCCCGATGAGACGATGACCTACACGGTCCTCTCCATTCGCACAGGCATGGTCATGTGGATTCGGGATCAGCTCTACGGCGACATCATCGGCTGGGCGGCGGCCGCGCTCCCGCACTGCTATGACCCTCTGGACAAGGCCACGTACCCCGAGTTCCTCCGCGCATATGGCGCCACCACTTGGAAACACACGGAAGGGAACGAGGCCGGCGACACGGGCCTGGCGCTGGCCGCCGAGGCCTTCCGCAAGAGCGCCGACCTGACGCGCTGCAAGTTCACCGAGTGGCTCCTGGACGATAGCATGGACCACATGATCGCCCACATGCAGTCACCCTCCGGCGGCTGCCGTACTACGACCAACGAAATCGCCAGCGCCGGCTACGAGACCGACTGGGGGAAGAACGGTTACTCGTACGACTCGAACCAGATCGGCGAGTGGATGCGCGCCATCACCTACGCGATCATCTACTACAATGGGGTGCCCGGCAAGCAGCAGCGCGCCCGCGAGCTGAGCGCCGCCGTGCGCAAGGCCGCCGACTACCTCGTGGCCCACGCGACCCAGGACCCCGACGGGCTGCCCAAGGTCATCCGCCACCTGGCCCTCAACGAGCGCCCCGACGGCAGCGTCGAGCAGGTCACCTACCACCAGGAGGGCCGCCAGTGCGATGTCTACCTCGGCCGGGCGCTCGCCGGGCTCTCCTACTACGCCTACGCGATGCAGCTTCTCGGCGACAAGGTCCCCGACGACTGGTGGCCGGTGCTGGACAACACGGTGGAGTGGTCCGCCCGTAAGATGAAGCCGAACGGCTGGTTCGACTGGCAGTGCGAGGACATCGTCGAGGGCGGCTGCCACACGTTCCTGGGTAACATCTACATCGCCGAGGGGATGTTCGGCTGCTACCTTGCCGACAAGCTGGCGGGCCGCGAGGAGGCCGCCGCCAAGGCCGCCGAAGCCGCGCGCAAGGCCTATCGCTACACCACGGACGACTGCTGGATCAAGGGCGTGAAGTACGAGTACCCGACCGAGTTCTGGGTCGGGCCCTACGTCTACTGGCTCTTCACCGAGTACCTCGACACCGTCGGCCCGGACGCGGCCTTCGAGGACTGGCTCAAGGT
>Ga0194111_10002261_pt1 | contig 23307 bp, 16 predicted proteins | sample TA2KigC300mmetaG_FD_146194 | JGI IMG/M metagenome (GOLD analysis project Ga0194111, IMG submission 146194) | Freshwater microbial communities from Lake Tanganyika, Tanzania - TA2015033 Kigoma Deep Cast 300m | ecosystem: Environmental > Aquatic > Freshwater > Lake | place: Tanzania: Lake... | reverse complement strand
GAAGCGGTAGCCCTGCCTGCCGATCACCGGCTCGACCCAGGCTTCCTTGCCCGGTTTGGTCGAGAGCATGAAGGTGGAGGCCAGCGGCACGTCCACCTTGCGAAAGGCCGGGTTCGGGCTTTTCACAGTGCGCGCCCAGAGCCATGCGATGACGGTGAGCTTCTGCCCGACGAGGCGTTCTAGATCCTTCCGCTCCTGGGCCATTTCAGCGGTGATCTCGATCTTTGGGTAAAGGTGGCCGATGCGTTTCTCCGCCTCGTCGCGCATCCACTGGCCGTAATAGCGCACATCCTCGGCCAACCCCTGCGCTCCGTGCCAGGTCTTCGTGCCGAGTTGGCCTTTGCGCGACTCCGGGTTCACCGGCGGCCGACCGGCGAATTTCGGAGGGATCTCGATCATCGCCTTGTTGATGAGCACGGCCACGGGATTCAGATCACTCGCATAAGCCTCCAATCCGAGCCGCTGCGCTTCCAGCGGCAATGACCCGCCGCCAGCGAAGGGATCATGGAAAGCGGGGAGTTTGTGCCGGTCGAACAGCTCCTTCGCGCGAGGGTGACCGGCGTTCTCCGCGCAGGCCCGCCGCCAACTCTGCCAAATCTCATCGCGCGCCCGTTTGAGTACGATTTCGTTCGTGGTGTTCTCCCACTGTACAAGGTCTTCGATTATGCCGAATAGGCGGCCGCGCTCGACCTCCGCCAAGATTTCATCGAGGTCGGGTTTCGGGCCTGGCTCCGGCGCACTGATGCCTCCCGCGCGCGCCTTTTCGGCCAATGCCGTCGCTTCCTCCCACCGCTTCTGGCGGGCTTTGAGGATGCTCTCCGCTTGGCGTCGCAGCTTCGGGTCGGACTTGAGGGTGTCCACATACCCTGACGGATCATCGACCATCTGTGCGAAGATGACCGCTCGTGCCGCCGCCAACGGCCGTCGCGCCCACCACAAGTGCAGCGTGCTCGGATGCCCGTGTCGGATCGACTTCTCCCGCGCGGATGCCTTGTTGATGGCCTCGAGTGGGAGCGCGACTTCGATGAGTTTCTTCATGGCACGAAACCGCGAACGGACGCGAATGGAGGCGAATCTTGCGCGGAAGGTCCCCGCTGGTTCTTCTCATCCGCGTTCATGGGCGTGAATTCTGGGTCAGCATGAGAAGAGATCCTGGACCTTGCGCTGGAGTCGGGCAAAGGAGGGAACGACGGCGGCCTGAGCCAGAGAGAAACGCTCGGAGAACAGCGGTTGATGATTGGGCGGGTCGTAACCGGTCGGCATGCGCGCGGCGAGCCATTCCTTGGCGCCCCGGATGGCTTCTGGATCGGCCGGGGCTTCGAGGTCCTCGGGAAGTCCACCCACGGAACGGAGGGACGGGGCCGCGGCAAGAAACCAAGTCTCGTATTCCCGATGGGCCAGCACCACCGTGAACGGGATCTGCGCATGGACCTGCCGCGCCTGGGCGAGCAACCGTGGCCCTAGCTTGCCGGCACAGTCATCTTCGCAATCGAGAAGGATCAAGACGTTGCCGCGTGAGTGGACTTGGGCCTTGCGCGAAGCCAGCTCGACGTATCGGCGGAAGTAGTCCTCATCGTTCAGGAAACTCCCCGCCTTGACGCGGATGGGCGGGTTCACCCTGAGCAGAGCAGGTCGACGACCGTGCCGGCAGAGCCGGTGCAGGAGCTTGGGGACGGCTTCGACTTCTGCTTTGCCTTCGACGATGGGGGCAATGAACACGGCGCTCATGTCTTGGCGAGTTCAAACAGCTTGAGCTGCCGGTCCTTCTCCATCTCGGCCAGCGCAGTGGGGTCGGGAGCGAGCTGGTTCTGGCGCAGCAGTTCGCCCGGCGTAAACAACCGGTCGCGCAAGACCGATCGTCCTGGCTGGTCGAGCGGCGCGATGCGAGTGATGCCCTCCTGGTTATCGACGGCCAGCAAGGATTCGGTGGGGATGTTCGGGTCGTCCAGCAGGTCGGGGCTGTGGCTGGTAACAAGAATCTGCGTGCGGCTGGAAGCGTCGCGCAGGGCCGAAAGCAAGACGCCCGTGGCCGCCGGGTGCAGCGCCATCTCAGGTTCCTCCAAGCCAATGAGCAGCGGGCCGCCTGCTTCCTGGGCGGTGTTCTGAAACAGCGCCAACAGAATGCCAAAGGCGCGGAGCGTGCCGTCGGACATGCTGGAAGCCAGGAAGCGCCACGAGTGTTTTTGGCCTTTGACCCCCTGGCGGAATTCCAGCGTCTCCTGGGATCCGAGAGGCTTGCTTTCCGCATCGGCGATTCCGTGCACGATGCGGGCCAGGTAGCCATTGATCTGCCGGCGGGCGGTCTGCGGGAGGTTCCGAAAGATGCTCGAGGCGTTGCCGCCATCCCGGCGCAGCACTTGTCCTGCGTCCGGCTTCTGCAGGTTGGCAATCTCCTTGGGATTGAGGTTATACACTTCGATGGTGGACAGGGCGTCATACACCGGCCGGAACTGAGGCAAACCCGAAGCTGCGACCAGGTACAGTCTGTCCGCAAACGCGGCGGGGGCCACGTGCACCGAGCTTTCAACCACGCGCCCCTTCTCCACCACGTAGAATTGCTCGTCTAAGCGGCCGGCATTGACGAGCTTGCACTCCTCAGTCTGAACCTCGAAGCCGCCTGACTCTCTCGCCGCGATTTGGAAGCTGTAGTTGCCCATCTGGCCCGAGGGTAGATGGAAATCCAACCGCACGGCGAAATGGTTGGGGTGGCCGCCGGAACGCCGGCGCACCTCGCCGATACCGCTCCGCTCGCGCAGGGCGTGGTCCAGCGAACTATGGAGCGCGTCACTGACAAAGCGCAAGGCGTCCAGAAAGTTGCTCTTGCCCGAGCCGTTCTGACCGACCAGGAAAACGAGGGACCGCAACCGTACCGAGCAAGCAGCGATGCTCTTGTAGTTCTTGAGCACCACGCGCGTTATCAATACTGAGCCATTCATGGGGGGGTTATACTACTTCGCGCAATGCGATTCCAACTGGATCAAGCTGGCGGGCTCGCGCGACTCAGCAGCTCGGCCAGTTCGTAGTTCACGCTCGTCACCGCAAAATCCGGTTCGCGCTGGAACGGCTCGCGGACGTAGCGCGGGTCGGTAACCTCACCGCCTGCCAGCGCAGACAGGTCTACCGTGACGATGGCGAGGATGAAATCGTCCGGTTTGTTGAGCGCCGTCATGATTTCATTGCGCGTGAGGGTCAAAGTGTTCGCCCCTACTGCGCGACCTTTCACTTCCAGAAACCGAAGCTTGCCGGTGTTCGGCACACGCGATTCCACGTCGTAGCCGCGATTCTCGGCACTCACGTCCGTTGGTTCGAAGCCAAGGGCGCGCTCGGCGGCTATGACGGCCTGCATCGCCAACGCCTCGACGCGGCGACGGGCTTCAGCGTCGCGGGCATAGGACGCCGGGGTCTCGCGAAGGCCATGAGCCACCTCCTTCAATTGGCTGGCCGGCACGACGACGGCGCCCCCAACTACGACCGGCGGCAAGGGCGCAAGCTGGGCCTCGAGGTCCAGTTCGCGCAGGCGGTTATGCAGGCGAGCCTGGAGTTCGTCGGCGCGGCGCTGTGCCATGTCGGAATTGAGCCGGGCATTGGTGCGCCCGGCAGCTTCCTCCAGCCGTAGTTGTTGGGCGCGATGGTCCCAGTAGTTGATTTCCTTCGTGAGCCGATCCTGCACGGCAGCGCGGGTGCGGGTAATCAACTCCGTCCGACGGTCGCGTACCTCCATGATGTGGCGCGGGAGCAATTGGGTGATGGCGTAGGATGTGGCGCTGGATTCCAACTGCTGGCTCAGCCACGGTTCGCCGAGCAACTCTTGAAGCGCAGGGAATTCCTCGTCTTTCAGCGGGCGGTAGTCGAGATACGGCGCGTAACCCGCGGGGCGGCACTGGCCCTGGGGGTCAATCTCGACGAACTGCATCTGGCGCGAGACTACGCGGCGATTCCCGGCCCGGTCGATGCGAGCGTCCTGAATGGCGTGCTCCAGGCACAGGAGGGCGCGCGGCCCGGCGTGGCCCTCGCGCTCGTCCACCAGCACCGCGCCGCGCTTCAGCAGGTCCCGATGCCGCTCGAGCGTGACATCGGAGACGGCTTGCAGGAGCGGATGGCCGGGGCTGATGAACTCCGCGAGCGGCTTGCCGGGCAGGGCAATGAGGTTCTTCTCGAACGTGGCGCGTTCGTAGCGCACCAGGATGGGGTCGCCAACGCCGATCTGGCGGTCTCGCTGCCGCAGCACGGCGGGGACATGGGTGATTTCGTAACGGCGCGGTTCGCGCTCGCGAATCATGCCGCCAAGCCCTTTGAAGGCGGCGAGGAAGTAGGCTTCGATGAAATGCGGTTGGAGCCGGCGGGCCTCGATGCGCTCCATCGCCTCGCGGATGCGGCAGACCTTGGTGGCGTCCATCGAATCGTGCGCCAGGGCGCGTTCCTCGATGAGGTCACGCAACTTGTCGTGTTCGAGGGCGTCTTCGACAATCTGGAAGAGCCGCGCACGGACCTCGGGGCGGTCGCCGTAGCGGATGGCGTCCATGAGCAGCTCGCGCAACGGTCGGTTCTCGAAGGTGACTTTGCCCAACACATCGAAGACCTGGCCACCAAGGGCTTCGCGCTCCTCGTCGAGCTTCTCGAGCAACCGCTGATAGACCGCACCTTCGCGGGTCTCGGCGGCGACAAGGTTCCACAAGTGGCACACCTCAGTCTGGCCGATGCGGTGGATGCGGCCGAAGCGCTGCTCGATGCGGTTCGGGTTCCAGGGCAGGTCGTAGTTCACCATCAGGTGGGCGCGCTGGAGATTTATCCCCTCGCCGGCCGCGTCGGTCGCCACGAGGATTTGCACATGCTTGTCCTGGGTGAAAAGCTCCTGCGCCTTGGTGCGCTCCTCGCGGCCAAGACTGCCGTGAATGCTGACCACCGCTTCCGATTGCCCCAGCAAGGTGCGGAGGTTCCCGGCCAGGTAGTTCAGCGTGTCGCGGTGCTCGGTGAACACCACCATTTTGCGCCGGTGGCCGTGGGCATCGAACATCTGCTGGTTGTCCTGCAGTAGCACCGAGAGTTCATCCCATTTTCGGTCCTTGCCGCTCCGGCGGACCTCCAGGGCGACGCTCTCGAGTTGGCGCAAAATGGCGATTTCCTTCTCGAGTTCTGCGATAGTCTGTGCCGCGGTCGCCTGGTCGGTAATCTGGGTTTCGGTGTCTTCGACCTCGGCGTCCGGTGCGTCCTCCAAGTCATCCAGGTCGTCCGACTCGAGAGTGGGTCCGGCGGTGTCGAGCATTACCCCCGCGCCGCGGTGTAGCAGTACCTCCTCACGAAGGCGTTTCTCCAGGCGTTCCCGACGCCGGCGGAGCGACTGGTAAATCGCCTCCGGGGACGATGCCAACCGCCGTTGCAGGCACATGAGCGCGAAGCCCACCGTTCCGCGTCGGCCCTGGCTGGTCAGACGATCAGCCAGGTTAAACTGCTCCTGCACGTAGTCGGTGACTTCCTTGTACAGCCGGACCTCGCCGTCGGACAGTTTGTAGTTGACGGTGTAAGCGATTCGCTCAGGGAAGAGGGGTGTGCCGTCGAACTTGAGCAGGTGTTCTTTAACCATCCGCCGCATGAGGTCGCTGGTGTCCGAGGTGTGCACGCCATCACGGAACTTGCCCTCGAACCGGTCGCCGTCGAGCAGCGCCATGAATAGCTGGAAATCCTCCTCCTTGCCGTTGTGGGGGGTGGCGGTCATCAGCAGGAAATGCCGCGTAAGCCCCCCCAACAGCCGGCCCAGATGATAGCGCTTGGTGTACTTGATTTCGCCGCCAAAGAATGTAGCCGACATCTTATGCGCCTCGTCGCAGACGATCAGGTCCCACTCCGTGTCCTTGATCTTGGATTGGATCTCTTCGTTGCGGCTCAGCTTGTCGAGACGGGCGATGCAAAGTGAATTCTCGCGGAACCAGTTGCCCGTGCGGGCGGCCTCGAGCTTGTCGTTCGTGGCGATCTCAAACGGCAGGTTGAACTTGCGCCAGAGTTCGTCCTGCCACTGTTCGACCAGGTTGCCAGGGCTGACGACGAGGCACCGTTGTAGGTCGCCGCGGATCAGCAGTTCCTTGATGAAGAGGCCGGCCATGATGGTCTTGCCCGCGCCGGGGTCGTCGGCCAGCAGGAACCGGAGTGGCTGCCGCGACAGCATGGCCTCATAGACGGCGGTGATCTGGTGGGGGAGCGGTTCCACCAGTGAGGTGTGGACCGCCAACAGCGGGTCGAACAGGTGAGCCAACCGGATGCGGTGGGCCTCGGACACGAGCCGGAACAGCCGGCCGTCACCGTCGAAGCTCCACGGCCGGCCCGCAGTGAGGACTTCGAGCAAAGGCTCGCGGTCGCGGAAGAGGAGCTCAGAGCCAACCCGGCCGCCGGCGTCCTTGTAGACCACCTCAACCACGTCCGCCCCGTGCCACTTGAGGCTAAGCAGTTCGGTGACCGCGTCGGGGATGATCCCCCTGACGAGCGTGCCCGATGTAAGTTGTTCAAGCTTGGCCATAGCGGGCAACCTTGGTGAGGTAGTCCAAACGGTCGCCGATGGCGTCCTAGCAATTTCGGTCGTTGTTCCGATCCTCCGTGGATGATTCCCAACTGCGGCGGCGAGACAAACGAATGAGCCGGCGATTAAGCCATGTCTCAGTGTAGCCCGCCCGCTTCCTGTCCCTCTCCGGAGGCACTGTTCCCTCTGATGTCCGCCAAAGGGTCATATCCCCAACGGCTTGCGGTCTCGGATCATGTGCGAGTGAGGGCAAAATGCCAGAACAAAACCGCACACTCCTCCCGGCGTTGCGGGTACGGAGGGCTTTGCGGCGGGCAGAGCTCAGGAAACCGGTCCTGGGTGCGCGGCCTGCTTCACGTGCCCCCGGCGCATCCTGGCCCTGCGTTCCCCACTGGCCCCGCGGCCCATGCGCGGGGAAAGCCTCGACTTGGCCGCCGCCGCCCCACCTGGGCGCCAGGCAGCCTGCGCAGGCGCTCGCGCTGCATGGTGGGGTGGGACCAGGCTGGCCCCCGGGATCCTGGCGGGGCGGGCGAGCCTGGCCCCCGCGGCCGTGTTTCGCTGGCCGTTGCGTTCATGAGGAGAGATACGGGGCCAGAAACGATGGTCTGACAAGAAAGTGACGATGACCGCCCACGGCCAAGTCGCCGCGGCCCAGACGGGCAGGACTCCCCGTCGTCATCCCCCGGCCTGGAGCACCACTACCGTTCGCCCCCCCGAGCCACGACATCGCCTTTGAACCGGGCGATTCCGCGGCGCTGCCACAGTCACACCGTCTCGGCGACCGCGGTAGACTCCAACTCCCCGAGGATGTCGCGGTGACTCGCCTGCAGGATATGGACCGCGTTGGAGTTGTCCAGGAGCATTCTGATGGAGCCGCGCACCAGGCACCGCCCACTTGCCGAGCGTGGCGAGGGCCGCAAGCCGCGAGGAGAGTGATTGACGCGTGATCGCGTGCACGGTGAAAAGTAGCCGAGTCGAAAAGGGGCAAGATGATCGCTTGGCAAAGGGATTACACCGCAACCGCCACAGAGCCGGCGGTCGCCAGCCAGGAACCAGACTCCCGATGCGTAGGACATGAGCGATGGTCGCGCGCTGGAAACATACCAGCACCCAAAGACACCCCAGCGCAGGAGTGTTGTGAGCAGTCGTGACGAATGGGTTGTCGCCGGGCGGAGCAGGAGCTAAAGGGGACCCGCGAGCGACCGAAGGTGCCGTTGTTTAGGTCGGTGAGGGCGCTCAAGGCGGGGGGAGGGATTAGGGTGACGGAGCTATCAGGTGGGCCACCCGCGGGCCGGGCAGGCCGCCCGTGCGGTGGAGCGACTCCGGAGCGGTTGTCGCAATTGTCACAGTCGTCACAAGCGGGAAAGACAAGAAGGCCTCTGACTCTCGACCCGAGATGAAGCCTGCCCTCCTTGAAGAGACAGTGACGAGCGTGACATTGTGACAACCGCGGCTTGTCCGCCGGCCATTCGTCACCCCTGTTCACGGCGGCGCCGGTGACGATGCCCGCCTCCGCTGGCTCCACTACAGGCACCCGCAATTCCTGCACGGGGGCAGCGGCCGGTAGAGGATCCGATAGGCGAGCTCGTAGGCCTCTGAGCTTACGAGCACCGGATGGCAGTCGGGGCGCCCCCAGCCGACGAGGTGGTACATGTGCGGCTTGAAGCGCTCTACCCAGAGGCGGTTCGCGCAAAAGCTCGGGGTGGCCCCATCGTCATGCACCTGCCTGATTTCTTCGAGCAGGTATGCCAGGTCGGGTTCGAGGCCCACGAGCTGCGTCCAGGCCAGGGTCCCATCGAATTGTGGTTGAAGCAAGGTACTCATCTTAGTGTGTTGTTAGTTTGTTGTTCTAGTCGGGGAACGGGTTGCTCCCGCTCACCCTGCGGAAAAGTCGCATTGTCTTCCCGCCGCCGGTGGGTGTCACGTCCTCGCCCATAAGCAAACCGTCGCGTTCCATCCGTTCGAGCAGGGCTCGGGCCGCGTCGGCGGTGGCGGCGATCCGGGCTCGTTGGACGTCACGGACGGTCACGTAGCCCACACCGCGACGCTGCTTCTGAATTCGCAAGAAGCTCGAACACCTCGTCCTCGAGTTTCCTGGCTGAGTGGCGCCGGCCCTTGGAGAGGAGGTTGAGTTGCTGGTTTACGAACCACTCGATGAGGTCGATCGCGTTCACGGCGGTTTCGAGTGTGAGTTGATGGCCATGAGCCTGCGCTCCGTGGAGGCCGGCATGGAGCACGAGCGCCAGGCGCCACGCTTGTTCGGCCCACCGGGCGGCGAAGTCCGACACATCGGAAAACTCTCCGCGCCGGCGGTCCACGATCTGGTTGTAGTAAGCGACAAGCCGCGCCCGGGCCTCAGGTGTGGGTTGAACGATTCGAAGCGTGAGCGCTGGAAGCATGATCAGAGGTCAACCTCGGGCTCCTCCAACGGAGCGGTCGGTTCCGGTTCGGGGAGCCGGTAGGCCGTTAAGAGAGCATCGACGAGACTAGCCCAGGCATCTTGCACGGGATCGGGGATCTGGACGGGCTCCCCCTCGATTCGTTCCGGCTGAGCCTGGGTATGTGCCACCAAGCACCTGGCAAGAAAACCACCGTGGTATAGGCTGGCCTCGCCGAGTAGCATCTCGAGAGCGTCAGGTTGAAGAAGCCACAGGATGCTAATGCAAGGTTCACGAAGCGCGACCGGATCCCGGCCTTGGCGGTCAACGCGAACGTGGTCGCCGCTGAAGCCGCACAGGTAAAGGCTCTCGTCGGTCAGCTTGTTCGATGAGTATCGGCCCAGCAGGTTGTCCACCAGCTTCCTGGCGTCCGAGGACGTGCTGAACATCACCTCCCCGTTGTGTTGGAGCAGGACGGCCAGCCTCTCGACGGTTGTGTCCTGGGTTACTAGCAAGGGCGCATTCAACTGCGAGGTGATCTGGTTGCGGCGGGCGAGGAAGAACTCCATCTGTCCACGTAGCCGTTCGATCTCGGTTGGGTCTGATTTCTTGGCGATGTCCCGATCGAGGCGCTTGAGCCGGGCGTCGAGGCTCCGTAGTTCGGCCTGGAGCCTCGGCAGTTCTACCGTCTGCCACCGTTCTTGGATTCCCTCCTGGCGCGCCAGCAGAGGTGTGGCAAGGGCGCGGAAGGACTCGGTCTTCCCGCAGCCGCTCGCTGCGGTGCCGACGATGAAGAGATTCCCCCGCAGAGGTCGCGGCAGGATGCTCTGGACTGCCAGCCCACCGCCGATCGAGGCCGAAACCAGGCCCAGGGCAACGAGAGCTGGTAGTGCCTCAGGCACCCGCTGGACGCGAGCAACGGCGCGGACCATCTGCGCAATTGCAGGAGGCAGGACGTGTGTCGGAAATGGGAGTGAGATACAATCGTCAGCTTCACTATCGATCTCCGCCGGGATTGCATGGGGTGCGAGGCTGCGCGCGGTGCTAGCGTGGAGGTCGGGCGGCAGGGTGAACGGCTGGGCGGCAGCGAGCGCGGCCTCGATATCGGCGCGGGTGGCGCCAGCACGGGACCAGTCATTTGCATCCTTGAAGCGCGCTGGGGTCTGAACCCGAAGGCACGCGCAGCCACAGGCGGACGCAATGGCAGCAAGCCACCTCTCGCCGGGACTGTCGTTCTGGGCGAAGGCGTAGACGGTGGCGGTAGGAGCGCACAGCCCGGTCAGGAGGCGGGCATTCCCGGCGCCACGGGTGATGACGATGGCGGTGTGAGCAGGCGCGGCGATGTGCCACTGCAGCCGGTCCATTACGGCCAGTGCGTCCCACTGGCTTTCCGCCGCCAAGACGCGGCTGGCGGAGAGCAAGTCCCCAACGACCAAAGGGCGCGTGGTTGTACCGAGCGGATGGTACCGCCATGTGCCGTCTTCTCCCCGGCGGTAGTGGCAGCCGATTACGCATCCCCCGGGGCTGTGCACCGGGAGGGCGACGTGTTCGCTCTCGAACAAACCCAGCAGGCCTTGGGCGTGCAGCCAGGCGACGAAGTCGGGAGTGTAGCCCCGCCATTCTGCAAGCTTGCACTGCTGGTCGGCCCCAAAGGCGGCGAGGCAGAGGGACCAGTTGAAGGGTCGCGAGTTGGGTTGTGGGGGATGCAGCGTGAGAGGCTGTGGAAGCGTTTGGGGCGCCGGTGAGAGGCCGGCCAGCCGGATGAACTCGCGGCAGGCGTCGGGGTTCGCGATGCCTCGGACTCGAGCGAGGAAATCAGGTTCATCGCCTGCCCCGCAGCCAGCGTGGCACCTCCAAGCCCAGGCTCCATCCCTTTGCTGGTAGACCGAGAAGCTGGGAGTCGAATCCTGGTGGAAAGGACAACGGGCAGACGTTCTGGCGCGGTCACCATGGCCGAGTTGAGCCATCAACTGCGGCAGTGGTAGCCGGCGTTTGGCCTCCAAGAGCAGCGCCGAACTCACGGAGTCGCTTCCTCCTTAAGGTTCTCCAAGACGGTCCGCCCGTTCATCCGTTCCAGGAACGAGACAAAGTCGGATTCGCGCACGAACGCCTTGGCCCCGACGACAATGGTCGGCAGGCCGGCGCGACGGTACCTCCACAGAGTGACCCGACTCAACCGGTACTTCCGCTCGAAAAACGCAAGCGGCAACGGTGTGTCACGATGATCGAACGGCACGGACATAACCGTCTATTCCTTCAGGAACGGCGAACCTGTTTCGAGCTCAGCCAATCGTCCACGGCGCGGCGTGGGAAGCGTCGGAGCTTCCGGCCCAAGGCGATATACGGCAATCCCCTGGCCATCAAGTTGCAGACGGTTCGCTCTGAGATGCCGAGGCGGTGGGCCAGTTCCGCTTTGCTCTCGTACTCCGGCAGGTTGGCCTGGCCCGCGCCGGCGGCGGGCGACCTGAAATCAGTCATCTTCGCAGTTGCGCACGCTCGCTACCGTCGGACGCGAGGCAGAGGCCAGTCGAGGCTTCACCGGATCCGTCCGGTTCTCCGCCGCGTTCACCCTGTTGCAGGTGCGCGGTCGAGCGGAAGGTCCGCGATCGGTTGGCGGTCCGCTGCCCAGATGTCGGGACACCCCGGGAGCGTGTGAATCTGGGTTGACGGATCTACTGAGGAAGGAGGCCCAACTTGGAGCGGCGGCGCTCTTGATAGGCTTTGTAGCGGGCGAGCCGCTGAGTGTCGGTAGCGGGTATCGGAAGGCCAGCGGCCTTCTCGATCTCGGCGAAAGTGTCCTTCTCGCTGGTGCCATCCAGCCGGCTTCTGGCGATTTGCCACGTGTAGTAATGGCTCATTGCCTTGTCGAGTCTCCAGCCGCTTTGGTTGGCATAGCACTTGCGGCGGTGTTCGCAGATGTCGACCACGAAGGAAGTAACGCGATGCGCGTCGTCCGCGAAGCTGTCTTTCTCCAGTTTCCGAAGGAACTCCTGGGCTCTCGAAACCGAGCAGAAATCGAGATCGGCGAAGAAGATGCCACGGAGGGCAGAAACGATCCGTTCTCGGTAACGTGCGGCGCGGTGGATTCGACGGTAGAGAACGCGAGCCTGTTCGTCTTTCCCGGCGAGCCGTTGGACGCACCGCCTTGTGAATCTGCGCAGCCGCTTCGTGTCCTTGGCCCGCAGCCAGCGCAGGTGGGCGAGCACCAACCACCGGATCAGCTTTCGCAGCCGCACCTTCCCGGCGGGAAGATCAAGGGCCGTGAAGAGGCAGGACTGCAGAGAGCGGTCGAGGTACGAGGATGGGACTGGTTTAAGCTCCTCGAGTGGTCCCCCGACGAGCAGGCCCACACCGAGCTGTTCAAAGTGGAATGTCTCGCCGTGAACGTGACGGCGGGTATGACGGCGGGCGATGTCTCTCCCCAATTCCTGCCGCATCACGTCCTCGTTGAGGATCTCGTCTTTCCGCGGGTGTTGCGCGTAATAGTCATCCTCGACCTCCTCTGGCCAAACGGCTTCAGACGGTTGGCTGGTCAATTGCCGAAAGACGGCCTTTCGCATAGCGACCGGATCGACGGGAGATGGTGTTTGGGTGGGAAGCGAGTCAGGCAGGTCGGGCCGGTTCTGGACCCACAGGCTCGGTCCAGGGCCTCGGAGGCCAACCAACCTCCGGTAATGGCGGTTAAGAGAGTCGAGCTGGCGGTCTGGCGCGAGCGGAGCGAGTTGATCGACGAGAGCCGCAACGTAGCGCTCGCGATGGGCGGACGACTCGCGAGTGAGTTGTGCGCGGAGCCGTTCGCGACCTCTCTCGGGGAGCCGACGGATGTTGGGCGGGTAGAGGCTCTGTCTCCGTCGGCTTTGGTACGTGTCCGGTTCAAGATCGAAGCACTTACGGACTTCCAGGACAATGCACCCTTCGGCCAACCATTTGGCGAAAGCACCACGGAACTCAAGGTTGTCGCGCCCATCCGCCAGATGAAGGAATAGGTCGCGATAGCTGGGCCGACGACGCAGATTCAGGGGCTCCCGACCCCGCTGGGGGGCTTGCTTTCGCTCTGGCGACTTGGCCTGACCGGCCCGGGACTTGCCCGGTCTCCTTGCTCGTGCCATGGGCTCATGCGCTGGGTTGAGCAGCGGGAAGAGATGCAGGCGGAGGCACGGTCTCACCGGCTACCGCGGAAGGCGCCGAGCCTCGGTCGGCAGCGGCAGCCGGTAGCGGGATGATGCCAGCTCCGTCTCGTGTGAGTGGAGAAAGCCCGAACCACTCGCGGGCTGCGGTTTCCGTGACCAATTGACGGTAGTGCTGGAAGACCATCTGGGCAGAGTTGCCCGCTTCGAGGCTAACCTGGTGAACGTTCTTGATGAGCGCGAGCCGATACGAAATGAACGAGTGCCGCAGACCGTTGCGCTTCCACTCGATCCCCGCCGTCGGGGCCAGGAATTGGTAGAGCTGCTTGTCTCGCCGCGAGAACGGTACGACAGGGCCAGAAGACTGCGCCTGGGGGCCAAGCCAGGCCGCCAGGTTGTCCGTCACTGGAACGATGCGGCGCGAGGCCGTCTTGGATTTGGCCGCCTTCACCTCGATGAACCGCTCCGGCCCGCACAGGTGAATCTCCGACCAATCGAGCCGGGCAATCTCAGCGGAGCGAAGGCCTGCAAACGCCGCGATGGTCAAGTAGGGGATCATCTCCTCTCGAGTGCGCGGCACGCCGCGTTCGACCACGGGCGCCGCGCAAGCCGCGAGGAGCCTGCGCAGTTCAGCCGGCGAGAAGACCTCGATGTCGCCGCTATCATCATCGGCACGTTCGACACCACTCATTTCATCCCAGTCGCGCGGCAAATAGCCACGGCGTTTCGCGAACTGGAAGAAGGTGTTGATGATCCGCCGAAAGTTGTTCTGGCTCCGTCCGGAAAGGCCAAGCCCGTGAATCCACTCGCCGATCTGGCGGCCGGTGACCGAGCCGATTGGGACAGCGAAGGACCGGGCGAATCGCCCCAGCCGTTTCTCGAGCTCGTAGGCGTACTCGTCGCTGCGGCCGGCGCTCTTCTTCGCGCTGACCAGCTCATCGACGACCTGAGGAACGGTCTTTTGCGGGAGGCCGGCCGGGTGGCGCCTGAGGTATTCGCTGACCGCCTGGTCCAGGCTCACGCCGTCGGGCAAGCACCGGGCGGCGCGGATATGGTCCGAGACGGCCTGAGTCAGGGTGATGCTGGGCTTCCACTCTCGGAGCTGCCGAAGAGCCTCGACGTAGGTGGCGCGGTCCAGACCCGTGAGCTTGAGCGCCTCGGTTTCGCCGCCGGCGAGCCTGATCGCAGCGTTGAGAGCCTCCGCTCGCGCACGGGCAAGGTCGGTGAACTTGCGCTTAACGCGCCGTGCGCCGGCGTAGAAGGCGACCGTGAATTGGGGGTGCTCGGCAATCAACCGGCGTTCGCCCGTGCCTTGCTCGCGCCGGTAGATTCGGTTGACCGTTTGGTAGATCGGCACCCGAACGTTACCCTGCTTGACGACCTCGACCGGGCCTTTCCCGGTGTCTCCGGCATGCGCTTTCATGCGCGGAACTGTCCCGTATTTGTCCCGTGAAGTCAAGCAATTCGCTAAAACTCCTTATTTCGCTGGTGGAGGCGGGGGGAGTTGAACCCCCGTCCCTGACAGAAGTACCAGCCGCGACTACATGCTTAGTCGGATAAGAGTACTCGGCCGGCGGTAACGATCCGACGCGACCCGCGCGGCCCAGCCCGCTGTCAATGTTTCGGCTAATCGCGCAGCCGGCGCCACGATCCACCTAACCTGCTGTGGCGTTCGTCCACCCTAGCAGGTGTCCGGCGGCGAACGTCGCGGCGTTAGGCCGCGAGAGCTAATTCTTCGTTAGCTGTTTTGTTTTGGTCCGATGATTAACGAGGCCAACGAACCATCCTCGGCATGCCGCCTCTGGCGCGTCTCCCAGGTCGAAACCAGTACGCCCCCATGCCAGTGCTAGCCACGCGCGTAGTCTCGTCGATCGGTCCGTGCGGGTCAAGCCCCGCGACAGGCCCGCGGCGGGCTTCGTATGGAGTGCGACCGCCGGGCCGACGAGAAAGTCGGCGGTGCGCGCATCGCCGGTTTTCGAACCGGCATGCCGTTTTGGGTGGCTCGCTCGACACGCGAAACGACGCTCAACCCCAGACGTGCACGGTGAGGTTAGGACCTGACGCCATTGCCGTTGGCGGATTCGTCTTTGCGTTCCCAGCGGCGCGGGGCGCGGGCCGGCAAGGCGGGGTCCACCCGGGGGTAGTAGGTATCGGGACCGAAGAGCTGATCGACGGCTCGTTGCAGCTCGAGCGAAGGGGCGACGCGGAACTGTTCGTGGGTGGAGATGAAGACCACCTCGCCACCGGGTTGGACGACGCGCAGGTAAAGCGGGCACTTGCCCGGATGCCGCGTGGCCAGATCGCGCGCCGCCGCGAGCTTGGCGGCCGTTAACTGCGCGCTGCGGAGTCGGAATTGGACCTGTTGGGTGAACCGCCGCGGGACCTCCTCGAGCGGCAGGATTTCCTGCGGGAACAGCTTGGGTTTGTCGTCGCCCAAGTTGACTTCGGCGATGACGAAGACCCGGCGCTGGGGAGTGAGCAGCTCGCGGTACTTGGTGAAGTTCTCGTTCACGCACAGCATCGGCACGGAGCCGTGCAAGTCTTCGAGGGTGGCCAAGGCGTACGGTTTGCCCGTCTTCTTGGCTACGCCCTGCTGGACGGCGGTGATCAGGCCGCCCAGGCGCGTTAAGGCGCGGTTCCCCACTTGGTTCAGGGTGGCCGTGGTGGCGAGGGCGTAACGCTCGAGCAAGGGGGCGAACGGCTGCAAGGGATGGCCCGTGACATAGAAGCCCAGTAGCTCCTTCTCCGCCGCCAAGCGCTCCGCCGGCGGCCACTCGGGCAACTTCTGCGCCGACTCGACCGCGGGCGACGCCGGACCCTCGAGCAGGGCGAAGAGCGAGGTCTGACCTCGGGCGCGGTCCTGGACGACGCTGGCCGCGCGGGCGAGGGTGCGATCAATGGCGCCCCAGAGCGTGGCGCGGGTCTCGTTGAAGCCATCGCAGGCGCCGCTCTTGATGAGGGCTTCGAGCACTTTGCGGTTCACGGTGCGGGCATCGACGCGCTCGCACAGGTCGGCCAGGGAAGTGAACCGGCCGCTGGCTTGGCGGGCGGCGAGCAGGCTCTCGACGGCCACTTCGCCGATGCCCTTGACGGCCGCGAGGCCGAACCGGATCGCGGTGCCCTCGCGGGCGGGGGCGAAGCCGACTTGGCTTTCGTTGACATCGGGAGGGAGCACCTCGATGCGGAGCAGGCGGGCTTCCTCGATGTAGTCGCCCAGTTTGTCCGTGTCGGCCATGTCGTTGGTCATCATGGCGCAGAGGAACTCGACGGGGTGGTTGGCCTTCAGATAGGCGGTCTGATAGGCCACCACGGCGTAGGCCGCGGCGTGCGACTTGTTGAAGCCGTAGCCGGCGAACTTCTCGAGCAAGTCGAAGATGCGGTTGGCTTGGTCGGGCGGGATTTGGTTGACGCGGGCGCAGCCCTGGACGAAGGACTCCCGTTGTTTGGCCATTTCCTCAGGCTTCTTCTTCCCCATGGCGCGCCGGAGGAGGTCGGCGCTGCCGAGGGTGTACCCGGCGAGGACCTGGGCGGCCTGCATGACCTGTTCCTGGTAGACCATGATGCCGTAGGTCTCGCGGCAGATCGGCTCGAGCAAGGGGTGCTCATACTCGATGCGCAACTGGCCATGACGGCGCTGGATGAACTCGGGAATCAGGTCCATCGGCCCCGGCCGATACAGGGCAATCAGGGCCGTGATGTGTTCGAGCGAGCTGATCCCGAAGCGGCGGCAGAGGTCGCGCATGCCGCCCGATTCCAACTGGAACACGCCCAGAGTCGTGGCCTGGTTGAGGAGCTCGTAAGTGCGGGCATCGTCCAGGGGCAACTGGTCGATCGGAATGTCGATGCCGCGGGCGGTTCGGACCAGTTCGCAGGTGTTGCGAATGACGGTCAGGGTCTTGAGCCCGAGGAAGTCCATCTTGAGCAGGCCCAGGTCGCCGACCGGATTCATGGCGTACTGGGTGACGATGGCGTCGCCGTCGTCTTTCTTGAGCGGCAGGAGCCGGACCAGCGGCTCATCCGCGATGACCACGCCCGCGGCATGAACCGAGGCGTTGCGGGTGAGGTCCTCGAGAATGAAGGCGACATCGACCAGGTCGCGCGTGGCCTCTTCGGTTTCGTAGGCTTGGCGGAAATCCGGGGACTGCTTGAGGGCCTTCTCGAGCGTCATCTTGAGCTCGTTGGGGATCATTTTGGCCAGGCGATCGCACTGGCCGAAGTCCAAGCCCATCGCTCGGCCCACGTCGCGCACGACGGATTTGGCGCCCATGGTGCCGAAGGTGATGATCTGAGCGACGCAATCCCGGCCGTACTTCTGCCGCACGTACTCGATCACCTCCGCCCGCCGGTCGTCCGCGAAGTCGATGTCGATGTCCGGTGGATTGATGCGCTCCGGATTGAGGAACCGCTCGAACAGTAAACCGTACCGGAGAGGATCGACGTTCGAGATCTCGAGCAAATAGGTCACCAACGACCCCGCCGCCGAGCCGCGCGCCACGCAACTGATGCCGCGGCTCCGGCCGAACCGGACGAAATCCCCGACGATGAGGAAGTAGCTGACGAAGCCGGTCTTGACGATCGTGGCCAGCTCGAGCTGGAGCCGATCCAAGATTGCCCGGATGGTGGCCGCCGCGGCGGGATCGTCGAGCGTGGAAGGCGTTCCGCAAAGCGCGGCACCCCGATCCCTGCCTTCTGCCTCCTGACCTCCGCCGCCCGGCTGCTGGCCTCCGGTCGGATGGTACGTGGGCAGGCGGGCGGGGTCAGCGATGGCCTCGATGACGAACTCGTGTTCGGCGGCGCGGACCTCGAGGCCGTAGCGCTGGCGCAGGCCCTCCGCGAGGAGTTGGCGCAAACAGGCCTCGCGAGTGGTGCCGGTTGGCGGGGTGAAGGCGGGGTAGTGGAGCCGGTTAAACTCGAGTTCGACGTTGCATTTCTCGGCGATCTCGAGCGTGGCCCGAATCGCCTCGGGCACCTCCACAAAGAGGGCCTTCATCTCGTCCGCCGATCGCAGGTAGAACTGGTAAGGCTGGTACCGGAGCCGTTTGGTGTCCTCGAGGGTGGTCTGGGTGCCGATGCAAATGAGGGTGTCGTGGGCGTGGGAATGGTCGCGTTCCAGGTAATGAACGTCGTTGGTGGCCACCACCTTGAGGCCGAACTCGGCCGCCCACTCGAGCAGTTGGCGGTTGACCTTGGCCTGCTCGGCCAAGCTGTGGTTCTGGAGCTCGAGGTAGAAGTTCTCCGGGCCGAAGATCTGCTTGAACCAGTCGAGGGTCTGGCGGGCCTTGGCCAGTTGGTCGTTGGCGATCAACTCGGGGATCTCGCTGGCCAAACAGCCCGACAGAACGATCAGGCCATCCCGGTGGGCCTCCAGCAGCTCCTTATCGATGCGCGGTTTATAGTAGTAACCCTCGAGGTGACCGGCGGTGACCAACTGGATCAGGTTGCGGTACCCGGTGAGGTCTTTGGCCAGCAACAGCAAGTGGTGATAGGCGTCGCGCCCGCCGGGGGCGGCCTTCCGCTCGAACCGGCTGCCCGGAGCCACATAGACCTCGCAGCCGAGGATGGGTTTGATGCCCTTGGCGCGGGCGGCTTGGTAAAAGTCGATCGCACCATAGAGGACGCCGTGGTCGGTGATGGCTAGGGCGGGGAACCCGAGGTCCTGGGCCTTGTCCATGAGCCGGTCCAACCGACACGCGCCGTCGAGCAGCGAATACTCGGTGTGCAAGTGCAGATGGACAAACTCCGCGTGCGACATCGACCGACTGTAGTTCGGGGGGGGAACGGGCTGCAAGCGTCCAGCCGGACCGATTCCCTCGCCTCAAATATCCAGAGCCTTCGTCGCCGAGGAGGATGATTGACCTTGGCGAGTTGGCAGAAGGGGCTTCTGCTCTCGCCAAAACCCTAACCCTGGAAATACAGGTAAGCGATCAGGATCAGGAGCAGGACGGCGCCCGAGGCCACCACTTCCGGCCACCCCCAACTCGCGCGGGAGGTGGCGCGCTGTTCTGGCGTCGTGGTGGCAAAGGTCAGACCCTGGATCTGCTTGGCCGACGGCGCCTCGGTCGCGTAGCTGACGCCGATCATCACCGCGGCGCAAACCACGAAGATCAGGATGCTGAAGTACTGAAAATAGATGTTGTTGACGATCCAGAGGAACGAGCCCGCCGGATAACCGTTGGCGTAACCCTCGAGCCCCAGCGTGATCGGCGTGTCCACAGCCAGCCGGAAGATGCCCAAGGCGAATCCCACAATCAACGCCGCCAAACAACCCTTGCCATTGAGCCGCTTCATGAACACCCCTAAGAAGAAGACCACGAAAATCGGCGGCGCCAAGTACCCCTGCATCGCCTGGAGGTAGAAATAGAGCCCCTTCGACCCCTTGATCACCGGGATCCACATCAGCCCAATCAGCACCATCGCCGTCGTCGCAATCCGCCCCATGCGCACCAACTCGTGTTGCGTCGCGCGCGGGCGGAACTTCTCGTACAGGTCCACGGTGAAGAGCGTCGAACTGGCGTTGAACACGCCCGAGAGCGAACTCATCAGCGCCGCCAACAACCCCGCCACCACGATACCCCGGACCCCAGCCGGCAAAATGTGCGCCACCATCAGCGGAAAGGCGGCCTGGGACGCGTCCCGCTCCGCCACCTGTCTGCCCCCCTGGTCCACCAGCAGGCTCTGGAACTCCGGCACCTTGCCGCTCAACGCCAAGGCAAAGCAGATCATGCCCGGGATAATGAAGATAAACACCGGTAGCAGCTTCAGGTACGACGCGAAGATGCACCCGCGCCGAGCCTGCTGTTCGTTCGGCGCGCCCAAAGCCCGCTGCACGATGTACTGGTCCGTGCACCAGTACCATAGCCCGATGACCGGTGCGCAAAAGAGCATCCCCAGCCAGGGAAAGTTGCCATTGAAATACCAAGCGATTCGGTTCGCCTCCTTGACCGGCGCCCAGGTCCCTTCCATGCCCGCCGGCACCAGCGGCTTCCACAGGTTGAACATGTCCTCCGGCAAGGCGGCACGCAGCTCGCTCCATCCGCCCAGCTTGGCCAGGCCAAACGCCGTCACCAAAATCGACCCCACCACCAGCACCACCGTCTGAATCGCCTCCGTGTACGCCACCGCCCGCAACCCGCCCAGGACCGTGTAAAGACCCGTCGCCGCCAACACCGCAATCGACCCCACCCAGAAACTGTCCAGCGTCACGAATCCGAGGTCCACCCGCAACTCCGGCAACAGCGTGCCAAACACAATCCCCCCCGCAAAAATCCCTACGGCGATCTTCGTGAGCACATACGCCACCAGCGAGATGATCGAGAGCACCCAGCGTGACGCCGGCGAAAACCGCTTCTCGAGAAACTCCGGCATCGTGTACACGCGCGACCGCATGTAGAAGGGCACCAGCACCCAAGCCAACACCAGCAAACACCAGGCGTGCAGTTCGTAGTGCGCCATCGCCACGCCATCCGTGCAGCCCGACCCCGCCAGCCCCACCAAGTGTTCCGACCCAATGTTCGACGCGAAAATCGATGCCCCCACAATCCACCAGCCCAAGTGGCGTCCGGCCAAAAAGTAATCCTCCGCGGTGTCCTTGCGTTTCTTGACTGCCCACCATGTCACACCGAGCAACACCCCGAAGTAGAGCACGATCATCAGCCAATCGACCCCCGCAAAACCCGGTGCTCCGGCGGCAGCAAAGCTAGGCGTGAAATCCATCATGACGATCTCCAGTGAATCTGGCGACCCTACGGGGATTCGAACCCCGGCCGCCACCGTGAAAGGGTGGTGTCCTAACCACTAGACGATAGGGTCATTCAGGCGCGACCACTATAGAGCCCACGCAAGCCTTGTCACGTGGAAACTCGACCCACTCCACCTTCGCCGGGGAGTCAGCCGCCTCGGAGAACGTGCAGACGCGCGCCGGCTCACGGTCGGCAGAGCTGACCCAGCATCGCCGCCCGCCGGGCGCCCGTGGTGCTGGGGATGTTCCCGGGCAAGCCGCGCCAGCGGTAGAACGCCAGCAGGGCGAACGCTGCCGCCTCGATCGCCTGTAACGGCCAACCCACTTCATCGCTCGAGAGCACCCGTATCCTCCCATTCCACGCGCGCAACTGGTGTGCGATCCGGTTCAACAACTGCGGATTCGCTGCCCCGCCGCCGGTCAGGATGACCCGGGTCGGCATGCCGCCCAAATGTAGCCGGTAGTTCAGTGCTACCGAACGCGCCGTGAATTCCGTGAGCGTGGCTACCAGGTCGTAGCGCGTCAGCTTCGCTCGCACGCTCGCCGCCAGCGCGTCGCGCCAGAACGGTTCGCCAAACAACTCGCGTCCGGTGCTCTTGGGCGGGCGCATCCGGAAGAACGGATGCGCCAACCATCGCTCGACGAGTCCCTCGGCCACCCGCCCCCGAGCGGCCCAGGCGCCCCCACGGTCGAAGTGCCACCGGCCTCGCGTGAAATGGCGCAGCGCGAGGTCGAGCAGCACGTTCGCCGGCCCCGTGTCGAAAGCTTGCACCCGAGGTTCCCGGCCGCGCCGCCAATCTAACGCTGTCACGTTGCTGATGCCTCCCAGGTTGTTCACACACACAAACTCGCCCGGGCACGCAAATGCGACCCGATGAAACTGCGTCGCCAATGGCGCTCCTTGCCCGCCGGCAGCCAGGTCGGCGGAGCGGAAGTTCGCCACCACCGGCACGCGCAAGGCTTCGACTAGCCAGGCCGGTTCGCCAATCTGCAGCGTGGCCGGGCTGCGCGGGTCCGGATGATGGAACACCGTCTGGCCATGCAAACCCACCAGCGCCGGACGCGGTTGCCGTGGGCCCTCCTTCGCCCCCGTCGCGTAGAACCGGCCTAGATCGTGATGCAGTTGGCCCAGCTCCCACGCCGAGGCTGCCCCACGCGCCGCCCCATGCAGGCGCCGGCGCAAGGCCGCCGGGAAACCCACCTGCCAGTGTCGCCAAAGCATAACGCTGGTCTCGGTCACCGCGCACAGGGCGTAATCGACACTGTCGATGCTGGTACCCGACATGATGCCCAAGACCAGGGTCGGATGTTTGGATGTCACGGCCGACATGCGAATGCGAATCGGCTCATCCTGAAGCTCAGCCCAGCGGCGTCCAGTTCCAACTGCAGCCGCTCGCCACGCCGAATTCCTGGCGCGCGCCTTGCCCACGGCCAGGGTGGGTGAGATCGGGCAGCCGCCTGGTGGGGTGCGGGGCGCCTCGCCTGAGGCCCCGAGGGCAAGATGCCCGCGCCCCTTCTGCAACGGATAGCGGCCGTCTCGCCCGCTTGCCCCAGCCAAGATGCCGGCGCATCGAGCTGGACCAGCCGACAGCAGGCACCAGGATTCGAGGACTCCAACAACGGCACGTCACCCAAGCTCTGGATTTGACGCGGGGCACAACTGCGTCTTACTTGCACGCTAGCGCGTCGGCGCCAAGCCGGCACAGACCGTGCCAGGCAGGGCACTCTGGCAGTCACGCTGGAACCGATAACGAATTATGAACAAGCTCATTGCTACGTCGCTGATGATCATGGGAATCGGAGTCCTCGGTCTAACCGCTTGCTCGAAGAAGAGCCAAGACGCCGTCGACACCACGAAAGTCGAGCGGAGTTTCCAGACCGCGCCCGAGGCCGAACAGGGCCAGGCCGAGAAGATCGTCGCCGCGGTGAAGTCCAGGGACTACGCTGGCGCCCTCGCCTCGTTACAGACCCTGGCAGGCCAGGCTGCGCTGACACCCGATCAAAAATCGTCCGTCCAAGACCTCATCGCCCAGGTGCAGGAACAGCTCACCGCCGTTGCCGGTCAAGCCGCCCAACAAGCCAACCAAGCCGCTCAGGAGGCGGCCCAGGCGGTCAAGGGCGCAGCCGATAAAGCCGCCGAGGGAGCGTCGAAGGCTCTCGGCGATTTCCAGAAATCGCTCAAGAAATAGCAGGCTCACTGGCCGACAGCTCACTCGCCCGCAACCGGCCGGCGATCGGCCGTCAGTCGCTGCGCAAGCTGCAGGTCGGATGTGCCGTCCCAGCCCGCTGACGGCAGATTCGCTCATCCCCGGATTGCCAGTTGCCGAGTCGACGGCTGCCACCCACCGTGCGCGCCACCGGTGCCCTTTGGCCGGGTACCCCCACACTCACGAAATGGCCGCCACCCTCAAATCGCGCAGCGCATTCAGATCTGCTAGCGGTGCCCCCCCACCCCGTATCGGCCGCGCACCACTCCGCCGCTTCGGCCCGAACCGTTCCCGATGAGCCAGCCACACCGCGTCCACAAACCCCTTCGACCCCAACACCACCCCGTCC
>Ga0194111_10002260_pt1 | contig 23310 bp, 16 predicted proteins | sample TA2KigC300mmetaG_FD_146194 | JGI IMG/M metagenome (GOLD analysis project Ga0194111, IMG submission 146194) | Freshwater microbial communities from Lake Tanganyika, Tanzania - TA2015033 Kigoma Deep Cast 300m | ecosystem: Environmental > Aquatic > Freshwater > Lake | place: Tanzania: Lake... | reverse complement strand
TTCGTCATCCTCCGGGCCGGTCCGACACTCGACACCTGACACTCGACACTTGCCTCTCGACACCGTCCTCCCTCGCCCCTCGCCCCTCGCCCCTCGTCAGGGCTCAACACCCAACACCCAACATCCAACACCCAACAGCCAACAGATTGGAACCTTGAATTCGAAGTCGCGCGCCTGGCGCCGCTCTGGCTCGTTCTTCGCTCTCATTCGGTTGCCCCCATTCGTTTGTCATCCTCCGGGCCGGTCCCCGACACCCGCCACTCGCCCCTCGACACTGTCCTCCCTCGCCCCTCGTCCCTCGCCCCTCTCGTATCTTGGAGGGCCGAGCTATGCGAGGCCGCGGAGCGATCACGGATCCAGCGTCCGGGCTCGCGGTAGCTCGCCCCTCCACGACCTGGTTCCATATCTTCTGCCACTGACGTCCATCCCCATTCGTTTGTCATCCTCCGGGCCGGTCCCCAACACTCGACACCTGACACTCGACACTTGCCTCTCGACACCGTCTTCCCTCGACCCTCGTCCCTCTCATGTGCTGGAGGGCCGAGCTATGCGAGGCCGCGGGGCGATCACGGATCCACCGTTCGGGCTCGCGGTAGCTCGCCCCTCCAGGATCTGGTTCCATGTTTTCTGCCGCTGACGTCCATCCCCATTCGTTTGTCATCCTCCGGGCGGGCACCCGACACTCGCCACTCGCCCCTCGACACTGTCCTCCCTCGCCCCTCCACGACTCGGGCATCTCATTGCGGGGTCGGCGGCAGGGGCAGCCGGCATCGGCTTCGCAGGTCGCCGCATCAGGCCGAGATGATCATCCGCCCAGCCCCCGGAGCGCGGCGCCGATCGCGTAGGCAACGGCGGCGGCAAGGCCGCCGACGGCCAGCATTTCGACACCTCCGCGCATCCATCGGACGCCGGTGACCAGGGTCTTCGCGGCGCCGAGGCCGAAGAGCGCCACGGCGGTCGAGGCGACGGAGAGCCAGAACTTGGATGCGGCCGGGATGTCCACGGCAAGGCCCGCGAGGTAGACGAGGAGCGGCACGGCGCCGGCCACCGCGAACGCGGTGAAGGTCGTCAGCGCCGCCTTCAGCGGACGGTGGTCCTCGCGCAGCATGCCGAGTTCGTGGACCATCATCATGTCGACCCACAGGCGCCGGTCCTTGGACTGGATCCGCACGAGGTCGGCCGCATCCTGCTTCGAGAAGCCCATCGTGAGATAGACCTCCTCCAGCTCGGCGCGCTCGCCCTCGGGGAAATGCTCGACCTCCCACTCCTCCCGCGCCCGCTCGCGCAGGTAGTACTCGCGGTCGCTGCGGGCGGACAGAAACGCGCCGGCCGCCATCGACAGGCCGTCCCCGAACAGGTTCGCCAGCCCGAGAATCAGCACGACGCCCGTGCCGAGTTCGGCCCCGGCGACGCCGCTGACGACGGCGAAGGTCGTGATGATTCCGTCGAGACCGCCGTAGACGACCTCGCCGATGTAGCGGCTCGACTCGCCGCCGTGGCGCTCGACGGCCTTCGCAATCCGATCCCGCGAATGCGCGACCGACGACGCGGACTTGTCGCCCCGCCGGTACGCCTCGCGCGCCTCGTCGAGCCTGCGGGTCCAGCTCATCCGTGCGGTCGCGTCAGGCCGACGCGCACTGCTCCTTCATCGTCTTGAGCGCGCGGGCAAGCTCGTCCTCGACGGGCTTGCCCCACTTGCCTTCCACCGACACCCCGCCCTGGTAGCCGATGGCCTTGAGGGCCTTGAAGTACGGGCGGAAGTCGTCGCCCTTCGTGCCGGGCGAGGTCCGCGACTCCTTCTCCGCGATGTGGCAGTGGCGCAGGCGGGCGCCGGCCTTGAGGATCGACTCCGGCCCCTCGTCCTCGCGGAGCATGTGGTAGATGTCGGCCAGGAGCTGGATGTTCGGATGCGCGATCGCATCGACGAGGCCGATGCCCTCGGCAACGCTGTTGAAGAAGTTGGTCTCGCTCTTGTTCAGGGGCTCGAGGACCACGGTGACCCCGTGCGGCGCGGCCAGCGGGCCCATCTTCCTGCAGATGTCGACGAACTGGTCGCGGGCCTTCGCGGGATCGAAGCCGTCCGGGATCTTCCGCGCCCCGCCGCTGCCGAGGACGATGAAGGGCATGCCCACCTTCTTCGCGCGCCGGAAGCAGGTGTCGGCGTGCTGGAGAACCTCGTCGATCTTCACGTCCGGCCCGGTCAGCTTCATGGTCCCGGGGAAGAAGCCCGTCGCCGAGCGGATCGGCAGCGCGACGGGGCCCATCGTCCCGACCTTGGACTCGAACTCCGTCTCGGGGGCGGACGGCAACAGGAGGCTGGCGACGCCCAGTTCGACGAAGTCGTAGCCGGCCGCCTTCATGGCCGCGGCCTTCTCCGCTCCCTGGCAGGCCCCGAACAGGATCTTCGGCTCGGCGGCGCCGGCCGGACCGGCGAACGAGAGAGCGGCGGCCCCGGCGAGAGTGTGCGCGAGAAAATCCCTGCGGGTCGGACGAGCTGTCATGGCGTGTCTCCTGGGTTGGCGCGGGCGAGGATGCGACGCCGCGCACCCGCCGGTCAAGCCCGGCGGCCGGCCCCCGGGGCGCCGGGACGCATGTCCGAGCCCGCACGGCGCAGGTTCCGCGCGCGGGCGCAGGTCGACATCCTCACCGGCCGCACCCGGCCTCGACCATGGCCAGGATGTTGGCGGTCGGAACGTCGGCTTGCAGGACATGGCATGGAGAGAGAATGTAGCCGCCGCCCCGCCCCAGGATGCCGATGCGCCGGCGCACCTCGGCCTTCACCTCATCCGGCGTGGCCCGCGGCAGCAGGAACTGGGTGCAGATGCCGCCGTGCAGGCACAGTCGCGAACCGTACCGGTCCTTCAACACCTGCGGGTCCATGCCCTCGGCCGCGGCCTGGAGCGGGTCGAGGATGTCGACGCCGAGCCCGATCAGGTCCTCGATGAGCGGCAGGATCGCACCGCAGGAGTGGAACAGGAAGCGGACGTTGTGGGCGTGCGCGAGGTCCACCAGCCTCTTCAGGCGCGGCTTCACGAACTCCCGGAACATCTCCGGGGACATGAAGAGCCCCTGCTGGGTGCCCAGATCGTCGGCCACCCGCAGGATGTCGATCCGCCCCTTCGCAGCGGTCAGCATGCGGTCGAAGTACTCGACGTAGAAGCGGGTGAACCGGTCCATGAGGTCGTGCGCCATCCCGGGATCGGCGGCCATGTCCATCAGCAGCAGGTCGATCCGGCGCAGGAACGTCGCATGCTGGAACACGCTCGGCCCACTGGCCATCACGGCGAAGTCCCGCCACGGCTCGAGCCGCCCGGCGAGGTCGCTGAAGTCGAACCAATCCGCCTCCGGCCAGCGGTGGCGGGCCAGGTCGTCCACCGACCGGGCCTCCGCGAGCACGAAGTCGACGAAGCTGTCCTCGGGGCCGGTCGCCGTCTCGACGACCTTCTGCCTCCAGCCCCAGAGGTTCTCGCGCACGCCGTCGCCCAGGTCGCGGGAGAAAGGAACCGGACCGCGGTACACGGGATCGACCACGCCGCGCAGGTCGACGACATCGCAATGCAGCCGCTCCAGCAGCTCGCGGTGCGAACGGGTGCCGAGGTCGCGGTGCAATCGCTCCGCCACCCACCGGTTCGGCAGCAGGTCGATGGGCACCCGGTCGGGCTGCTCCCGCCGGATCGCGGTCAGAATGCGTTCTTTCGCGTTCATGGTCCCCGCCCGACGCGGGCCGGCACCGCGCCGGATCCCGCGACCGTGTTCCGCGTCCACACCGCCCGCCTGCAAGGCCAGCCCCCGGCGGGTCAGCCCGCGACGGGCCGCACGGAGACCGCGCACGGATGCCCGTTGAGGTCCGTCGTCTCGGCGCCTTCGGGCGCGGCCTCGGCCGCGAGGCACTCGACGGCGAGCGTCTCGGCCATGATGGTGTCGCGGTGCCGCGCAAGCGCGTCGAGGACGGCCGCATCGCCGTGGCAGACGATGCGGATGCGCTGGCTGACCTCGAAGTCCGCCGTCTTGCGCAGGCCCTGAACGCGGTTGACGAGTTCGCGCGCGAGCCCCTCGGTGACGAGGTCCGGCGAGAGCTGCGTCTCGAGCATGACGACCCAGTCGCCCTGCGACGCGACGGCGAGCCCCGGCCGGGGCACGCGTTCCACCTGGACCTCCTGCGAGCCGATCTCGACCGCGCGGTCGCCGACCTGGATCGCGACCTTCTCCCCGGCCATGATCCGCTCGACGTTCTCCGCGGGGAGGTTCTGGATGATCGCCGCCGCCTGCTTGATCGCGGGACCGAGCAGCGGGCCGAGCACCTTCCAGTTCGGCTTGACCTTCAGGTGCGCGAGCTGCCGCTCGTCGCTGCCGAACCAGACCTCCTTGACGTTGAGCTCGTCGGCGATGACGTCCTTCAGCGCCGCGACGCGGGCGAGGTCGTCCACGCGGTGGCAGACGACGTGCAGCCCGGCCAGCGGCTGGCGGACCTTGAGGTCGTGCTGCACGCGAAGCTGGCGGCCCAGGCCGGTGACGGTCATCACGGCCTCCATCTGCGCCTCGAGCTCGGGATCGCGGCGGGCGCCGTCGCTGACCGGGAAGTCGCACAGGTGGACCGACTCCGGCATGTCCGGCGTGCGCAGGTTGCGGTGGATCGCCTCGCTGACGAACGGCAGGAACGGCGCGGCGATGCGGGCGAGCGTCGTGAGGACCTCGTAGAGCGTCGCGTAGGCGGACTGCTTGTCGGCGTCGTCGTCGGACTTCCAGAAGCGCCGCCGGCTCCGCCGGATGTACCAATTGGTCAGGTCCTCGATGAAGCGCACGAAGGGGCGCAGGGCGCGCTGGAGATCGTAGACGTCCATCGCGGCCACGACGTCCTGCGCGAGCCGGTCGAGGGCGCTGAGGATCCAGCGGTCGAGCAGGTGCCGCCCTGCGGCCGGCGCGACGGCGGCGCCCGGGCGCCATCCGTCGACGCGCGCGTAGGTGACGAAGAACGCGTAGGCGTTCCACAGCGGGATCAGCAGCTCGCGGAGCGAGTGCTTGACGCCGTTCTCCGAGAAGCAGAGGTCCTCGGCGTGGACCACCGGCGAGTTGATCATGTAGAGCCGCAGCGCGTCCGCGCCGTAGGTGTCGAGCATCAGGGTCGGATCGGGGTAGTTCTTGAGCCGCTTGCTCATCTTGCGGCCGTCCTCGGCGAGGATGAGGCCGTTGACGACGACGTTCCGGTAGGCGCTCTTCCCGAACAGCGCGGTGGAGAGGATCAGCAGCGTGTAGAACCAGCCGCGGGTCTGGTCGAGCCCCTCGGCGATGAAGTGGGCCGGGAAGAAGCGGTCGAGGTCCCCTCCCCGCTCGAACGGGTAGTGCTGCTGGGCGTAGGGCATCGCTCCGGACTCGAACCAGCAGTCGAGGACCTCGGGCGTGCGGCGGTAGGTCTTGCCGTTGCGCACGAAGGTGACGGCGTCGACGTGGTGCTTGTGCAGGTCGGTGACGCGGACGCCGGAAAGCGCTTCCAGTTCGGCGACCGAGCCGACGCAGATGGAGTCGGACCCGTCCTCGGCGATCCAGACCGGGAGGCACGAGCCCCAGAAGCGGTTGCGGCTGATGTTCCAGTCCTTCGCCTCGCGCAGCCAGTTGCCGAACCGCTTCTCGCCGACGGACTCCGGCACCCAGTGCACCGTGCCGTTCGCCTCGACGAGGCGTTCGCGCAGGTCGTCGACGCGGACGTACCACGCGTCGATCGCGCGGTAGATCAGCGGCGTGTCGGTGCGCTCGCAGAACGGGTAGCTGTGGACGAGGGTCGACTGGTGCACCAGGCGGCCCTCGGTCTTGAGGCGCTTGATGATGGCCTTGTCGGCGTCCTTGCAGAACTGCCCGCGGTACTCCGGCACGCGGTCGGTGAAGCGGCACTCGGCGTCGAGGAGGTCGACGAGTTCGATGCCCGAGGCGCGGCAGACGCGGAAGTCATCCTCGCCGTACGCCGGGGCCATGTGGACGATGCCGGTGCCGTCCTCGGTGCTGACGAAGCCGTCGGCCAGCACGCGGAACGCGCCGGGGTGGCCGGCGAGATGCGGGAACATGGGCTCGTAGGTCCAGCCCGCCATGTCGCGGCCCTTGAAGCGCGCGACGACGGCATAATCCTCCGCCTTCTTGTAGTAGGCGGCGAGGCGGCTTTCGGCGAGGACGTAGACGGAGCCGTCCGCCGCGTCCTTCACGGCGACGTAGTCGATGTCCGGCCCGACGCACACGGCGAGGTTCGCCGGGAGCGTCCAGGGGGTCGTCGTCCAGATCAGCAGGCTGGCGCCGGGGGCGGCCGCCGGACCGCCGCCGGTGAGGCGGAGGCGGACGGTGATGGCGGGGTCCTGGACGTCCTGGTAGTTGCTGCCGGCCTCGAAGTTCGAGAGCGGGGTCGTCAGCTTCCACGAGTAGGGCATGATCCGGTAGGACCGGTAGATGCGGCCCTGGTCCCAGAGCTGCTTGAAGACCCACCAGATGGTCTCCATGAAGGAGGGGTCCATCGTCTTGTAATCGTTGTCGAAATCGACCCACCGCCCCATGCGCGTCACGGTCTTGCGCCATTCGGCGGTGTAGGTCAGCACCATGGAGCGGCACGTCTCGTTGAAGACATCGATGCCGCGCTCGACGATCGCGGCGGCGCCGGAGAGGCCGAGTTTCTCCTGCGCGAGGGCCTCGATCGGGAGGCCGTGGCAGTCCCAGCCGAAGCGGCGGGCGACGTAATGGCCGCGCATCGTGTGGTAGCGCGGGACGATGTCCTTGATCGTGCCGGCGAGCAGGTGGCCGTAGTGCGGGAGTCCGGTGGCGAACGGCGGGCCGTCGTAGAAAACGTACTCCGGCGCGCCGCGCCGCTGCTCCAGCGACTTCCGGAAGACGTCCGCCTCCGTCCAGAAGCGGAGGATCTCCTCCTCCATCCGGGGGAAGTCGACCTTGTTCGAAACCGGGTCCAGCATGGCGGCGTCCTTTCTGACGGCGAAAGCGAAAACCTAGTTTTGTCGGGCGTCGGATTCAAGTAGTATGCCGTTTTCTGCGGAGGATGGCGACGTGAGCGCAACGACAGACATGGCGGGCGGCGGGCGGGTGGATCGGGCGGCGGCGGACCTGGCGTCGCCGTCGGCCGAAACGCGCCGGGCGGCGGTCGAAACCCTGGCCGGGGCGGTGGAATCCGGCGGGTTCCGGGCCGAGGCCTCGACGGGCTGGGTCAACCTGCACTGCCACACCTTCTTCTCGTACAACCCCTCGGGCTGGACCCCCTCGCAGTTCGCGTGGCTGGCCCTGCGCCGGGGCCTCCGGGCGGCCGGCATCGTGGACTTCGACGTGCTGGACGGGGTCGACGAATTCCTCGACGCGACGCGATGCCTGGGCCTCCGGGCCGCGGCGGGCATGGAGTGCCGCGTCTTCATCCCCGAGTTCGCCAGCCGCGAAATCAACTCGCCCGGCGAGCCGGGCGTCTCCTACCACATGGGCATCGGCTTCGCCTCGTCGTCCGTCCCGGCGCCGCTGACCCCCTTCCTCGCGCGGCTGCGCGAGATCTCGTCGGGCCGGAACCGCACGATGGTCGGCAAGGTCAACGGCCACCTCGCGCCCGCGGTCCTCGACTACGACTCGGACGTGCTCCCGCTGACGCCGAAGGGCAACGCGACCGAGCGGCACATCTGCCTCGCCTACGCGCGGAAGGCGCATCACGTCTTCGGCAGCCCGGCGGCCCTCGAGACCTTCTGGAGCGAGAAGCTGCGCTGCAACGCGGCGGAACTCGACCTGCCGGAGGGCCCGGCCCTGCAGAACCGGATCCGCGCGATCACCATGAAGGCCGGCGGCGTCGGCTACATGAAGCCGGACGCGGGCTCCTTCCCCACCCTCGCGGAGACGAACCGGTTCATCCTCGACGCGGGCGCGATCCCGCTCGCGACGTGGCTCGACGGGACCTCGGCCGGCGAGGAGGCGGCGGACGAGCTTCTCGACCTCCACGTGGCGGGGGGCGCGGGCGGCGTCAACATCATCCCCGACCGCAACTACAAGCCGGGGGTCAGGGACCGGAAGCTCGAGAACCTCCTGGCCATCGTCGAGAAGGCCCGCGCGCGCGACCTCTTCCTCGTCGCGGGAACGGAGATGAACAGTCCGGGCAACAAGTTCGTCGACGACTTCGCCACCGCGGAACTGAAGCCGCTGCTGCCCGAGTTCGTGCGCGGCGCGAACATCGTCCACGGCCACACGATGATGGCCCGGGCGCTCGGCATGGGCTACGTCAGCGGGTGGGCGAAGTCGGCGTTCCGGAACCGGGCGGAGAAGAACAACTTCTACGAGACCGTCGGGCTGGTGGTGGAGCCGGCGCGGACCGATGCGTTCAGCGAGGTCGATCCGTCGTTCAGCCCCGGCCAGGTCCTCGACCGCGTCCTGTGCGCGGTGAACTGCTGCCGGAGGATCTGAGCGCGTCGAGGATCCGCAGGTCCGCCCTCGAGAAGGCGCGATCGCCGGCGTCCGCCGGGTCGATCCACGCCACGGCCGAGCAGTGGATCGGGCGCGGCCTCCCGGATTCGACGGCGCACAGGTGCGCGTGCAGTTCGATCGTGAAGTGGCTGTAGGCGTGCCGCACCACGACGAGCGGCCGGCCGACGGCGACGGTGACACCCATCTCCTCGATCAGTTCCCGGCGGATGCACTCCGGCAGCGTCTCGCCGGGCTCGACCTTGCCGCCCGGGAACTCCCAGAGACCGCCGAGCATCGCGTCGTCGCGCCGGCGCGCGATGAGCACGCGACCGCGGCGGTCGAGCGTGACCGCGGCGCCGACGACGTAGTGCGGGATCCTCCCCGGCGCCCGGGCCGCGGGGAACGCCGCGGGATCGCCGTGGCGGAATCCGCGGCAGGAGGGCCGAAGGGGACAGAGACCGCACCGGGGCTTGCGCGGGAGGCAGACGGTCGCCCCCAGCTCCATCATGGCTTCGTTGAACGCCGCCGACCGTCCGGCGGGCAGCCGCGCGTCGGCCAGCGCCTGCCATCGCGCGGGCGCGGCCGATTTCAGCGCGTGCAGCCGGGCCAGCACCCGCCGGACGTTCCCGTCCACGACCGCCGCATCGCGCCCGAATGCCAGGCTCGCGACGGCGGCCGACGTGTAGGCCCCCATACCGGGGAGCGCCGCGAGGGCCTCGCGCGTGTCCGGAAGCCGCCCCCCGTGCCGCTCCACGACGACGGAGGCCAGCCGGTGGAGGTTCCGGGCCCGGCGGTAGTACCCGAGGCCCTCCCATGCCTTGAGGATGTCGTCGACCGACGCGCGGGCCAGGGCGCGCAGGCTCGGAAAACGCCGGAGGAACCGCCGGAAATAGGGAATGACGGTCTCGACCCGGGTCTGCTGCAGCATGACCTCGGACACGAGGACGCGGTAGGGCGTGCGGCTGAGCCGCCACGGAAGATCCCGACGGTTCCGCTCGAACCAAGCCAGGAGGGGCTCGCGATCGACGGATCCGGTGCGGCGTCGCATGGCGGGGGCGGAAAGAAACCGGGCCCCGCGCCTGCGGACAGGCGGGGGCCCGGCTCCGGCGCAGACTAGATCTTGCCGACGAGATCCAGACCCGGCTTCAGGGTTTCCTTGCCCGGGGTCCAGTTCGCGGGGCAGACCTCGCCGCCGTTCTCGCGGACGAAGATCGCGGCCTGCAGTTTCCGGTGGAGTTCCGCGGCGCTGCGGCCGATGCTGTTGTCGTGGATCTCGAAGGCCTTCAGGACGCCGTCGGGATCGACGATGAAGCTGCCGCGCAGCGAGAGGCCGACGCCGTCGATGTAGGTGCCGAACTCGCGCGAGAGGTTGCCCGTGGGGTCGGCGACCATCGGGAAGGCGATCTTCCTGATGGCCTTCGACGTGTCATGCCAGGCCTTGTGGACGAAAACCGTATCCGTGCTGACGCTGAGAACCTCGGCGTTCTCCTTCACGAACTGCGGGTACAGGTTCGCCATCTCCTCGAGTTCCGTCGGGCACACGAAGGTGAAGTCGGCCGGGTAGAAGAAGAGAATCAGCCACTTGCCCTTGTAATCGGACAGGCGGAGGGTCTTCACCTCCTCGGCATGGAATGCTTCGAGCTCGAAATCCGGAATGACGTGACCGATCTTGACCATGGCCTTCTCCTTTTGGTTAGGGATCTGCAGACTATACAGCCGACCGTACCGCTTTCAACTCCCGCCCCGGAAACGGCAACGGCGGCCGGGGGGCCGCCGTCGTCGTTCAGCCCGGCATGGGCTCTCGCGTCAGATGACCTCGACCACGACGTCGTCCGCCGCCTTTTCGGTCGGCTTCGCCTCGGTCTGGATCGGCTGGTAGGTCGGCAGGAAGCGGTAGTAGACCATCAGGCTGAGCGCGGAGAACGTGGTGCCGTAGACGGGGCCGTTCTCGGCCTCCTCCTTGCCTCCGGAAACCCAGCTTCCGTCCTCGTTCTGCGCCTTGACCATCTCGCGGGCGAAGGTGTTGTTCCACCGTTCCCACATGCCCTTGCCCTTGTGGAACATCGCCTGGGCGACGTAGTACCACGCGTACAGGGGCCGCCCGGTCCCCTCCGGGCTGGCGTAGTTGGCCTGGTAGCTCTCCATCGACTTGAGGCCGCCGTCGACTTCCTTGCTCTCGTGATGGCCGAGCAACTGGAGGCAAAGGATGCCGATGCCCGTGCACGCCAGCGACGCGTTGCTGCCCTCGTCCTTGCCGGGCTGGGGCGCGTAGCGGAACTTCCCGCTCTCCGGGATGTAGTTCATCTTGAGCCCGTTCACGCAGCGTTCCATGGCCTCCTTGAGGCCCGGCACGTCCGCGCCCGCGATGTAGGCGGCCTTCATCGCCTGCGCCTGCCATCCGGCGACGGAGGTGTCGCGACGACCGTTCTTCTCGTAGCCGTACGTGTAGGCGCCGGTGTCCTGCTGGCCGCGCACGATGCGCGCCACACCGCTCTCCATCGACGTCCGAAGCGAGGGGATGCGGGTCAGCGCGTACGCCTCGGCAAGGGCGTAAACGGCGATGCCGTTGGCGTAGGAGTTGCCGTCGAACGATCCGTCATCCTTCTGCTTGCTGACGAGGAACTTGATGGCGCGGTCGACGGTCGGCCCGTAGCGCTCGGAGGTCGCGGGCGTCTCGCCGTGGGCCAGGAAGCAGAGGAGCGCCAGGCCGGTCATCGCCGGCGCATTCTTGGAGGATCCCACGCCCGACCACGACCCGTCCTGAAGCTGATGATTCTTGAGCCACTCCAAGGCCTTGATCACGGCGGCCTCGGTCGCGCCCCCGTAGCGACCGGCGTACTTGCCCAGCGCGCTCGCCCGTCCGCCGGCGGACCGTCCGGCGAAAAGCCCCTTCATGATCAGGGGGCTCTGCGCGTCGGACGTGATGTCCAGGGCCGCAAGATCCTCCTGCGGCTGCGCGGTCGGGTTCTCCATCTCCGGCGGCTGCTCGGAGACCATCTCGGCCTCCGGCGGCTTGATATCGATCTCGATGTCCTTGAGCTGCTCGAGTTCCTTCTTGAACTCCTCCAGCTTGGACTCCTCGGGCTCGATCACCGTGACCTCGATCTCGGCCTTCTCGAGCTTCTCCGGCACGAGAACGATGTTGATCAGGAGGATGACGATGAGGATGTGAAGGATGACCGACCCGGTGGGGCCCCACACGTGGTCGATGATCCGCTGGATCCGCGGATCCAGCCGCGGCTTGCGCGGCTCCTCGGCGACGGCTTCCGGCTTCACTTCAGGTTCGTCTGCCATGGTCTTCCCCGCGGTTTCCCGCGGGCTCCCGTTCGCACCCCTTCTTCCGGCCGGGGGCGCTTGTTGGACATCGAAACCGCCTGCCGATCCCATCCCGAGGGCGTCAGTTCGTGCTGATGACCGAAAGATTGGCCAGCTGGTGCTTTCCGCACAGGTTGAGGACCTTGATCAGCATCTCGTGGGGCGCGGCCCCGGAGCACATGATCAGGATCGTCTGCTTCCGATCGAGGTCCGCGAGCTTCCCGATGAGGTCGTCCAGCGCCGACTCCGGCACCGGCTTGTCGTTCATCGCGAAACCGTCGTAGAAGACCCCGATGCGGATCAGGTTCTTCGGAACGTCGAGCTTCTGCTGCTGCGCCTCCGGCGACGGCCGGGAGACGTCGAGGTGGGCCATGACGTCGATCGGCTTGATCGTCACGATGAAGTAGATCAGCAGCTGGAACACGACGTCGATCATCGGCGTCATGGGCAGTTCGGCCGCCGGCGCGTCGTGCTTCTTGCGTTTGCGTGCCATGGGTCCCGTCGCCTCCCGGCGCTACGCCTTTTCCTTGATCGCCGCGAACTTGATGCGCCAGAGCCCCGCCTCGGAGCAGGTGTCGATCACCCGGCGGATGTACTCGTGGCGCGCCGACAGGTCGCCCCGGATGACCACCGGCAGGGTCTGGCCGTGCCGGTTGACCGACTGCCGGAGGATCGCCCGCAGCGCCGGAAGCGAGAGGCGCTGCCGGGCGATGTAGATGCGCCCCTCGTCGTCGACGTCGACGTTGATGGTCCGCGGATCCTTCTTCTCCACCGCCTTGCCGTCCGGCGCCATCGCCAGGCGCAGCTCCATCTCCAGCTCCTTCTGCTGCTGGGCGATGGTGACGACGAAGAAGATGATCAGCTGGAACACGACGTCGATCATCGGCGTCATGTTCAGGCCCATCTCCTCATCACGTTTCCGCATGGTCGTTCCGTCCCGGTTGGAGGATTGCGATCGGTGCCGAGGCTATTCCTCTTCCTGGACGACCTCGACGTTGCGCAGCGACTTGATCAGGTCCATCGTCAGGCCTTCCATGCCCAGGATGATCTTCGTCGCCGCGTTCTTGAAGTACGTGTAGAAGCTGACCGCCGGGATGGCGACGATCAGGCCGGCGGCGGTCGTCCACAGCGCCTGGCCGATGTTCTTCGCGAGCATCGCGGTCTGCGCGGCGCCGGCTTCCTGCAGCGCGAGGGTCATGAAGGCGTAAATCATGCCCTGCACGGTGCCGAGGAGGCCGAGCATCGGGGCGAGGTTCGCGCAGACGTTCAGGTAGGCGACGCGCTGCATGAGCTTCTCGCTCTCGAGGTCCGCGGCGACGCCGACGACGTCCTGGATCACGTCGAACCCTTCCTGCACGTTCGAGAACCCCGCGGTCAGGATGCTGGCGAGCGGCGTAGGATTCCCCTCGCAGTGCTTGATCGCCTTCATCACGTCGCCCTGGGCCATGGACTCCCGGACGTCCTTCACGAGCGTTTCGGGCGAGATCTTCTTCTCCTTGATCGTGATGAAGGAGTCGATGATCAGGGCCGCCGCCGCCACGGAACAGGCGCCGAGCGCAAGCCACAGGATTCTGCCGAGCCAGCCGCTGCTGGTGATGACCGACCAGAAGCCCATGCCGCCGGCCTTCTTCGCCGCCGCCTCGGCCTTCGCGGCCTCCGCGTCGAGCACGGTGGCGCCGGCCGCCGGAGCGGCTGCCGCCGCCGCCGCGGGTTTCTCCTCCGGCTTGGCCGCCTCCTGCGCCTTTGCCGCGAGTCCGATGCCCAGAACCGCCACCGCCATGGCCAACACGCCCCAACGCATCCACATCTTCATGACCTGCATTCTCCTGTTTCGCTGTCGCCCCGGCCCCGTGGCTCCGACACCCGGGGACCGCCCGCCCAAGGAACCCGCATCCTAGTCGTCCGCCTTCCGGACTTCAACCCAAACCTCAGAACTTGCCCTTGGCCAGCGCGGCCTCGGGCGCCTCCGCATACTCCTCCGCCAAGCGCCGGTAGAACTCCTTCGCCCGCGGATCGCGCAGCCTCTCCAGGCCCTGCGCCGCCCGCAGCAGCGCCAGCGGCATCACGGTGGCCTCGCGTTCGAAGAAGAGGATCGTGCGCAGGTAGTCGCGGATCGCGACCTCGGGCTTGCCCTGGGCGGCGTTGATGTCGCCCCGCATGACCTGCGCCCGGGCGGCGTCGGTCCGGTTCTCGCTGGAGACGAGCTTCGTCAGCATGGGCTCCAGCCGCGCGTACTGCTTCGCGCCCAGGATCGCCTCGCGGTAGGCCCAGCCGATCTCGACGTCGGTCTCGAGCGCCGGGTAGTCCTTCATGAGGCCGTCGTAGGTCCGGATCATGTTCTCGAAGTCGCCCTTGCCCTGGTGGGCCTTCGCCAGCGCGAGCCCCGCCGCCTTGTCCCATTCCAGGAACCGGAGATCGGTCATGATCTTCTGCAGGGCGGGGATGGCCTCGTCGTACTTCTTCGCCTGCACGGCGGCGACCGCGGCGTCATAGGTCGCCGGCTTGTCGGCGACGGCCTGGACGTACTGGTCGCGCGTCAGGGTGAACTGTCCGCCCTGCGTGTCGATCAGAACGATGCTGCCGTCCGCCTTGGCGCGGAGGCTTGCCCCTTCGCGACGGCGTCCGTCCTTCAGGACCACGTACGGCGCCGCCGTCGCCGACACCGTTGCCGCCGCCACCACCATCAGAATCCATCGGTTCATCGCGTTCATGCTCCTGCTCAAGCCTTTCCTCTGCTGTCTACGGCGCCGGTTTGGCCGCCGCCGGGGCGCCCGGCGCGGGGGCCGGGGCCGGCGCGGGGGCTTCCGCCGCCGCCTTCAGTTTCAATCCCTGCTGCCGCCGGCGGATGTCCGCCGCCGCCGGGTTCTCCGCGAACTTCGCCAGGTACCGGTCGCAGGCCTCGACGGCATCCTTGAACCGGGCGCGCTCCTCGTACACGTCGATGACCTCGCGGAGCGCCTCCTCGATCATCGGCCGCAGCTTCTCGTTGCGGTCGTCGGCCAGGAGAACGATGCGCTCGTAGGAGGCGGTGGCCTGGCCGAGCGACTCGTCCGCCGGGCCCTGCTTGTTCTCGAGCTTGAGCTTGCGCGCGAACTCCCGCTGGACCCGGGCGAGTTCCATGTTGGCGCGGTTGATGTCCACGGGGTCGTTGGCCACCTTGAAGATCTCGTTGAGCGTCGCCACAGCCTCGGGGTACTTGCCCGTCTCGCGGTAGGCCTTGGAGAGCAGCGACCGCGCCTCGTAGAACAGGCCCGAGCGCGGGTACTTCTGCATCATGTCCTCGAGCTTCTCGATCGCCTTCTCCTTGTTCCCCGTCTCGTAGGCCGCCACGCCGAGGCCGTAGAGGCTGCGCTCGAGGATCGTCCGGTCGGTCAGGCCCGGGACCGCGAGGACCATCTCGAAGGCCTTGACGGCGCTGCCGTACTTCTTGCCGTCCTGCATCCACTGGCCGACGCGGACGAACTGCTCGGGCGTGTAGAGCTTCGATGCAACGCCCGGCTTCTCGGTGGCCATCATCTTGCCGAAGGCGTCCTCGGCGATGTCGTAGCGTTTGATCTCGATCGCGGCGCGGATCAGCGAGAAGAGCGCGCTCTTGCCGTCCTCCGAGGCCGGCCACTTCTTCCCGAGCATCTCGAAGGTCTTCGCCGCCTCGTCGGACTTGCCCAGGTCGAGCTGGATGGCGCCGACGAGGTTGATCGCCTTGGGGGCCAGATCCGACTTCTCGTAGTCCTTGGCGAACGCCTCGAGGGTCTGCACCGCCGCGGCGCGGATCTTCGGCTTCATCTCCCCCTCGGCGGGCATCTTGAAGAGGGAGTACCCGACGTAGAAGTGCGCCTTCTCGAGGAGGTCGGCCGCCTTCTTGACCTCGTCCGTCGTCTTGAAGTACGGGTTGTTCTCCTTGGGCGTGAGCCATTCGACGACCTGGCCGTAGGCCTTGGCGCCCTTGTCGAACTGCTCCATGCGGACGTAGCAGTCCGCCAGGCTGAACAGCGCCAGCATCCGGTTGTGGACCGCCGGGCTCTCCTGCACGAAGCGCTCGAACGACTCCGCCGCGCCCTTGTAGTCCTGCGCCTCGTAGCGGTCCCATCCGAGCATGCTGAGGGCCTTCAGGAAGAACTGGTCCTGCGGGTAGTTGTCGATGATGCGCTGCAGGGCCTTCCGCGCGCCGGGGCCGTCCCCCGCCTTCTTCATCATGCCGGCCATCAGGAACAGGACCTGCGGCGCCCGGTCGTGCTTCGGGAACGCATCGGCGAAGACGCGGTACATGCGGATGCAGCCGGCCTCGTCCTTCTTGTCGTAGTAGTGCTTGGCCAGGGCCAGCAACGAGAGCCCCGAGGTGGCGTCCGCCCGGCGCGTCTCGGCGATGTAGTCGACCGTCACGTCGAGACTGAGCGCGTCCTTCGTCTCGGCAAACGAGATGATGAGCGGCGTGAACAGCGGCCCCGCCTCCCCCACCGTCGGGAAGGAGTTGAGAACCTTCAATACGCCCTTGATCGTCTCCGGGTACCGCTTCTGGATGAACATGTCATCGATGAGCCGGTACTGCGCCGCCACGGCCTTCTGGAGCAGGGCCGGGGGGATGGGGGTCTTGATTTCCTTCCCGAAGTCCTTCTTGATCCGGGCCTTGAGGGCCTCGGACCGCGCCCCGGCCTCGGCGGCCCACTCGCTCTCGGCGTACTTGATGAACACGTTGACGTACTGCGTGAAGGCCTCGACGAGGGTCTTGAGGCCCGCCTCGGTCTTGCCGGCCTTGACGGCCTCCTTTTCGTAGAGTTCGCCGAGGAGGAACCGGGCGTAGGCCAGGGGGCTTTCGCTCAGGGGCAGCTTCTCCTGCTTGAGGAACTCGTCGACGCCCTTCATGAGGTCGAGGTTCTGCCGGATCAGCTTCGCCGCGTTCTCCGGTTTGCCCCGGAGGATGTCGATGTTGGCCATCGTGACGATGGACTGGCAGAAGGCGATGTCGATGCCCTCGTTGCCCCACTGGATCTCCTCGCAGAGCTTCCATGCGCGCTCGAACAGCTTCTTCTGTTCCTCGCCCTTGGCCGCCTTCCCGGCGTTCACCAGGAGCAGGCAGAGGTCGGTCTTGATCCTGCGCGCGACGCCGGCCTCGGGCTTGGCCTTGAGGATGTTCTCGTAGGCCGCCACGGCGCCGAGGGGGTCGCCGGCCTTCTCGAGCATCTGGCCGAACCGGTAGGCGGCATCCATGTAGAAGCGCTTGAGGTCGGGGTCGGTCGGGACCGTCTTGTATTCCTTGAAGAAGTCCTGGTACTGCTTCGTCGCACGCTCGACCTCGCGGCCGCGGTACATGCCGTTGGCCAGCGCAAGCCGCGCCGCCTGCGTCTTCGGGTTGCCCGCGGGCATCGTCTTGAGGACCGCCTCGGCGTCGTCGAACTTGCGGCGGGAGGAGAGGATCTCGACCTGCAGCACCTTCGACCGGTCCTTCTGGTCCGGGTTGAGGCGCACGATCTCGTCGACCAGCCGCTCGGCGTAGTCGGCGAAACCGATCTCGACCAGCTTCGAGGCGAACTCGAACTCGCGGTCCAGATCCGCCTGTTGCGCCGGCGCGGCCGCCGCCCAGCCCATGACGGCCAGCGCCGCGACTCCGCGAACCCACCCCGCATGCAGCAAACCCATGGCAAGCTCCCGAAAAGGCGCCCGCCGCCGACGCGACGGGAACGAATTGAGCGTCGGTGCTATCCTAGCCCCTGCCGTGCCCGGGTCAAGTTGTTCCGCACGGCAACACGCAAAACCGTTGCGCCCACCCCGTCCGTGTGGTATCCATCCGCCCGGCGCGGGAGTAATTCAGTGGTAGAATGTCAGCTTCCCAAGCTGAACGTCGCGGGTTCGATCCCCGTCTCCCGCTCCACCCCTACCGCTGAACGTCCAACTGCCGCAGCGCAAAGGCGCAGGCGCCGATCGCAACGGCCTCACTGGTTCCGAGACGGGACATGCCGACCGGGATCCGGGGCGTCGGATCGTAGACGATCGTCCGCGCCGACCCGGGCACCGCGACCTCCTTGACCGCGCCCTTGAGGAAGGCGTCGCGCTGCGCGGCGTCCTCGAGGTTGAAGACCTGCGGCACCAGACGGCGGAAGCGCTCGCCGGACGGGCTGACGTAGTCCCCGTTCATCTCGTCCACCACCGCGGGAAGGAAGAGCGGAGCGGCGCCGGACACCCCGCCGCCGATCACCCCCACCCCGTCGACCAGCGTCAGCGCCTGCGCCAGCCCGTCGCCGACCGTCTCGCCCAGGCGCCGGAACGCCTCGACCGCCGCCGCCCGGTCGCCGGCCGCCCGCCCCATGCCGATCTCGAAGAGCACCTTCGGCTCGGGCACCTGGTCGAGCGGGATCCCCGCCTTCGCGGCGTACACGCGACGCACCGCCCGGATGCTGGCCCCCTCCTCGATGTTCGTCCCGGGCATCAGCTTGTTGCGCAGAAGCCAGATCTCGCCCGCGCCGGAGTTGTCGCCGATGAACAGTTCGCCGTTGCGCACGATGCCCGCCCCGAAGCCGGTGCCGAGCGTCACGCCGAAGAGGTTCGCATAGCGCTTCGGGCTGCCGGCCTTCTCCAACAGCCCGTTGACGTACGGCAGGAAGCCGCCGATCGCCTCGCCGTAGGCGAAGAGATCGCCGTCGTTGTTGATGAAGACCGGGATCCCGAACGTGTCCTCGAGCATCGGCCCCAGCGCCACGCCGCCGCGAAATGCCGGCAGGTTGCCGAGGTCGCCGATGATCCCGCGCGGGTAGTCCGCCGGGCCCGGGAACGCGAAACTGATGGCCACGGGCGGGACCGGCAGCGACGCGCGCACCTTCTCGAAGCCGCCGACGATCGTCGCGAGGCACCGCTCCAGGTTGTCCGCGTTCGACGGCACCGAGAACGGCCCCGTCGCCAGCGTCCCGCCGCGCACGGCGGAGAACTTCATGTTCGTGCCCCCGGCGTCGAGGGTCATCACCACGCGGTCGTCGCGGCGGGAAGTATGCATGGCCTCAATCCGCCGCATGTGCGGCCGACGGACCCGCCTTCCAACCCTTGAATCCGAAGAACATCAGGTAGAGATAGCCGACGAGGACGATGGCCAGGGAGAGCCGCACACCCATGACGTCCATCATGGCCCCTTGGACCAGCGGCATCAAGGCGCCACCCACGATCATCATGACGAGCAACGAACTCCCCTGCGGCGTGTCCTCGCCCAGGCCACGGATGGAAAGAGTGAAGATGTTCGACCACATGATCGAGTTGAACAAGCCGATGCCCAGGATGGACCAGAGCGCCGTCCGCCCGGAGGTGACCATGGACATGACCGTCAACACGACGGCAACCAGCGCAAACAGCCCGACCGTCGTGCCGGCGCGCGATCGGCCGATCGCAAAGAACACGAAGCTCAGGGCGATCATCAACGCGTAGGGAAGAACACTGATGGGGTCGATGAAGCTCCCGTGCGTGAGCTTCTCCTTGAAGGTTGCGCACGCGAAGATGATCAACGTCGACACGATGGCGGAAACCGTCATCCACGGCCACTTCATGGACGGCCGGACCTGGCTCATGGCGATCGCTCCCATGAGCCGCCCGATCATCAGCCCGCCCCAGTAGAAGGACAGATACTTGTCCGCATCCTGGTGCGCCAAGCCCATGACCTCCGGGGACCCGAGGTAGTTGATCAGGATGCTTCCGACGGTCACCTCGCTGCCGACGTAGAAGAAGATGGCCAGCCATCCCCACTTGAAATGCGGATGGCGGAACGCCCGAACGCCGCCGGCCACGCGCTCGCGGTTCTCGAAGTCCGGCAGACGGATCAGCTTGAAGAGACCCGCCAGAACGAAGAAGGCGACGGCGAGGCCGACGTAGGGCTTCCGGACCGCATCCACTCCACCCTCGCTGCCGTACACGTTCGATCCGAACAGCAGCAGTCCGCCGATCAGCGGAGCGATGACGTAGCCCAGGGAATTGAGCCCTTGAGACATGTTCAGGCGGGAAGGCGCCGAACTCTCCGGACCCAGCAAGGAGACGTACGGGTTCGCGGCGATCTGGATCAGCGTCACCCCGCCCCCGAGGATCAGCAAGGCCGCCAGAAAGAGCGGATACTGGTGGGTCCGCGCCGCCGGATAGAACAGCATGCAACCGACACCGCACACCACCAGACCGAGAACCAGTCCGTTCTTGTACCCGATGCGGTTGATGGGATCCCCCTTGGCCGCCGAGATCAGGAAATAGAGAAGCGAGACGCAGAAGTACGCCCCGAAGAACGCGAACTGCACCATGTTGGCCTGGAACTGCGTCAGCTCAAAGGCCGCCTTGAACTTCGGGATCAGCAGGTCATTCATGCAGGTGATGAAGCCCCACACGAAGAAGAGCGACGTGACCGTCGCGAACGCAGCCGTGTTCTTCTTCCCCGCGACCGCCGATGCCGCCGTCATGGTCCCGGCCATAAGTGTCTCCTTCCCCAGCCAACGCCTCGCCTGCCGTTCCCGCCGGGCGTGCGTCGGCATCGCCCCAGAATTGCGTTCCTCTCTAACACACCGCGGCGCGGCATGACCAGCCCGATCCGGCCGGGCCAAACCCCCGGATAACGCGGGTATTGGTTCCCACCCCGCCTTCCAATGCTTGGAAGACCTATGCACAGGCGTTTCCAGGGATTGGAAAACACCGGGAGAACGCGGTGCCACCCGCGCCGCAAGCGGCCTGAACCAGCAATCGGCCGCCGGGGCCGACGGCCCTCCCGAATCCGTCAGCGAAGGATCTTCACCGGCGACACGGTCGTGTTCCAGCCCGACACCCCGCCCCGGCGCCCCGCATCCTTCGCGCCCGGCACGCCGGCCTGCGCGGAGAACGCGATGGCCGAACGGGCCAACGCGATCCTCAAGCAGGAGGACTGGACCACACCCAACCTCCAACGGCGGGATGGAGGGCCGAGCTATGCGAGGCCGGGAGGCGGGAGTGATTCAGAAGCGCGGCGCGCGGGTTCGCGGTGGCCCGTCCCCCCAGCACCCGACCATCGGACGTGAGCTCAGGCCGGTCTACGTAGAAGCGGCACCCTCGCCGGTTCCCTCGGGCATCTGCTGACCGCAGCGGGGGCGCCGCGTCTACGGCTGCCGGCAGACGCCGCGATTGCCTTCCGGCGGGCGGCGGAGATAATGGGGGGCTTCGGAACGAACCGGACGGGAGATCACCATGAAGATGCATCGGGGCGGGGCGATGGCGGCGGCGGTGCTGGCGGCGGGAGCGGCCGCGGCAGGCGACCTGGCGGACTATGTCGATCCCTTCATCGGCACGGCGGACCACGGGCACACCTTCCCCGGCGCCTGCATGCCGTTCGGAATGGTCCAGCTCAGCCCCGACAACGGCATCGACGGCTGGGACTGGTGCTCCGGCTACCACCGCTCGACGAACGTCATCGCCGGCTTCAGCCACACGCACCTGAGCGGCACCGGCTGCTTCGACCTGGCGGACGTCTCGGTGATGCCGACGATCAAGGAGCTTCACGACGCGATGTTCAAGCCCGGGCCGAAGCACGTCGAGGCCCTCGTCAGCAAGTTCTCGCACGACACCGAGGCCGCCTCGCCGGGCTACTACCGCGTCCGCCTCGCCGACGACGGCATCGACGTCGAGCTGACCGCCGCGAAGCGCGCCGGCTTCCACCGCTACACCTTCCCGGACGGCAAGGCCCGGAAGGTCGTCTTCGACCTCGGCTTCCGGATCAACAACGACAACCCCGTCGACACCGGCATCCGGAAGATCGCCCCGGACACCCTTGCCGGCTGGCGGCACTCGAGGGGCTGGACGCCGTTCCAGCGCGTCTACTTCGTCGCGCAGTTCTCCGAGCCCGTCGGCGACCTGAAGACCTGGTGCGGCGCGCCCGGCACGGACGGCGCGGTGACCGGCAAGGTCGTGAAGGCCGCCGCGATCTTCCCGGCCGGCTCGAAGCCGCTCACGATGCGCGTCGGCATTTCGTCGGTGAGCACCGAGGGCGCGCTGGCGAACCTCGCCGCCGAGCCGCCGCCGTCCGGCTTCGACACGGTCCGCGCCGCCGCGCGGGAGGCGTGGAACGACGAGCTCGGCCGGATCACGGTCGAGACCCCGGACGACGATCTCAAGAAGATCTTCTACACCGCGATGTACCACTCGTTCATCTTCCCGGGCGCCTTCTCCGACATCGACGGGCGCTACAAGGGCTACAAGGACACCGTCGTGAAGGCCGAGGGCTTCACGAAGATGCACGTGCTCTCGCTCTGGGACACGTTCCGCGCGCTGATGCCGCTGGTCGCGATGGTCAACCCGCAGGTCACGAGCGACACGATCAACTCGATGCTGCACCAGTACCAGCAGACCGGCCAGCTCCCGATCTGGGAGCTCGCGGGCGACGAGACGATGTGCATGATCGGCTACCACTCGATCCCCGTCATCTGCGAGGCGTGGTTCAAGGGGATCGGCGGGTTCGACAAGGCCCTGGCCTACGAGGCGATGAAGGCCGCCGCGAACCACGACATCCGCGGACTGCCGCAGTACCGGTCGATGGGCTACATCCCGTGCGACCAGGAGAAGGAGTCCGTCTCCAAGCTCGTCGAGTACTGCTACGACGACTGGTGCATCGCGCAGGTCGCGAAGGCGCTCGGCCGCGACGACGACTACAAGGAGTTCATGAAGCGCAGCCAGAACTACCGGAACGTGTTCGACGCGAAGACCGGCTTCCTCCGCGGGAAGAAGGCCGACGGCACGTGGCTCGAGCCGTTCGACCCGAAGTTCTCCGCCCACGGCGAGCACGTCTACACCGAGGGGAACGCGTGGCAGTGGCTGTGGTTCGTCCCGCACGATCCGGAGGGGCTGATGGGCCTGCTCGGCGGCCCGAGAGCCTTCGTCGCGAAGCTGGACCAGCTCTTCACGGAGAGCCCGGAGATCAAGGGCGAGACCGCGTCGATGGACATCTCCGGCCTGATCGGCCAGTACGCGCACGGCAACGAGCCGAGCCATCACACCGCCTACCTCTACAACGTCGCCGGCCGGCCGGACCGGACGCAGGAGCGCGTACGCGCGATCGTCTCGACGCTCTACACGTCGAAGAACAACGGCCTGTGCGGCAACGACGACTGCGGGCAGATGTCCGCGTGGTACGTCTGGAACGCGCTCGGCCTCTACCCGATGAACCCGGTCAGCGCCCGCTACGAACTCGGCTCGCCGTCCTTCGACCGGGTGACGGTGAAGATCGGCAACGGGAAGACGCTGACCGTCGTCGCCGGTCCCGACGCGCGGAAGAACATCTACGTGAAGTCCGCCAGCCTCAACGGCAGGAAACTCGACCGCCTCTTCGTCACGCACGAGGAACTCGCGCAGGGCGGCGAGCTGAAGTTCGAGATGTCGGCGACGCCGGTACGGTAGGCGCGGTTCGCAGGTTCCAAGGGGTGGAGACTCCGGGTTCCGCGTTGTTGGAGGGCCGAGCTACGCGAGGCCGGGGAGAAGACCTCTCAAGACCGCAACGTTTGGGCTCGCAGTAGCTCGCCCCTCCAAGAACCAACACGCAACATCCAACAGCCAACGCCCAACAGCCAACACCCAACATGGAATGATGGAGGGCCGAGCTATGCG
>Ga0194111_10002257_pt1 | contig 23324 bp, 25 predicted proteins | sample TA2KigC300mmetaG_FD_146194 | JGI IMG/M metagenome (GOLD analysis project Ga0194111, IMG submission 146194) | Freshwater microbial communities from Lake Tanganyika, Tanzania - TA2015033 Kigoma Deep Cast 300m | ecosystem: Environmental > Aquatic > Freshwater > Lake | place: Tanzania: Lake... | reverse complement strand
GCCTAAAACCGAACATTGCAAAACCACCTCTTTTCACCTCCCCCTTTAAAACACCCCTAGAAGTCTTCAAACCCTAATAAACACAAGAATTACTTAAAACTTTTGCATAAAAAACGCAAAAGTTTAGTTGCTAAAAAGGTTTATATACTTCCTTGTGCTTTTTGGGTATTAATATTCAAAAGGAGGGCGTATATTATGGATATTAAAAATTTAAGAAAGAAACAGGCTGAGTTCTTAAGCAAAGAATTTGACATACCTAAGCTTTTTGCAAAAGACGCAATGGTGCCTCCTACGTGCTTCTACGAAGATGATAGTATTGATAAGGTAATAAACAAGTTAAAAAGAGAGGATTGCGACGTGTGCGTGGTGATTGATAAGGGGAAAAAGTTCATTGGCGAGATTGATGATGAAGACTTAACAAGAATCATGGCCTATACTGCCTTGAAAGAACCAATAACTCAAATTCTTGATCGCGGATATAATAGGGATATTAAATGGAAAAAGGCCAAAGACTTAGCAAGAAAGAATAAGAACCTGGTTTTGAAAGACACTCCGATAAATGATGTGTTAAAAATTATTTACAAGAAAACTTATGACAACATAATCGTTGTTGATGAAAAAAACAGGGTTGTCGGTGTTATCACGCCGAGCAGCTTGTTAAATCTGTTGAGCAAGTACTAAAATGCTGCTGGAACTTATACTCTTCTTGGTATTTATGTTCATAGTTATCAAAAGTGCGAACTACGCAATCACATATTCTGCAATGTTGTCAAAGATATTCCACCTTTCCGAGTTTGTGTTCAGCATTTTCATAGTCGCAGCGATAGCAGTCCTTCCCGAAGCAATAATATCGATCACGTCCGCAGCCAAGGGCGTTCCTGAATTCGGCCTTGGCACGCTGCTGGGATCGAATGTTGCAGACCTGACGCTAGTGTTCGGTATAGCTGCCTTTTTCTCTCTGAATGGAATTAGGGTAAAAAGCGAGATACTAACAAAAGACCTCTTCTACTTAGGCCTTCTGGCTTTTCCGCTTATCTTGGGGTGGGATGGCAGCTTTTCCAGGGCTGAAGGCATTATACTCATGCTGGGCGGCTGCTTCTTTTTTTTCAATATGTCCGTAGATAGCAAGATGTTCAGGAAAAAGTTCAGAAGACTAAGAGAGAGAGCGGTTTACAGGAACATCGCCCTTTTGGTATTAAGCCTAGCTTTTTTGATAGGCGCAGCGCATTTCGCAGTGGACTTTGGAATTAAGTTCGCAAACGAAATAAGAATGCCGCCCATACTTATTGGCTTGACAATGGTATCCATCGGGACATGCCTACCGGAGCTGTTCTTCTCACTGAAAGCCGTGAGGACAGGCCATGAAGAGCTCGCTTTGGGGAACATATTAGGTACGGTGGTAACGGATGCCACAATAATCATAGGCATCATTGCGCTTATCAGGCCATTCAGCTTTGACACTGGCATAATCTACATAACCGGATCTGCGATGTTTTTAGGCGGTTTCCTAATCACATTCTTTATGAGGTCAGGTAGAATTTTAGCAAGGAGAGAAGGCACTATCCTACTGATATTCTACACCCTTTTTTTAGTTGTCCAACTGGGCATAAGTCGAGTAACCTAAGAAGTTTTATATCATTTTGCCATCCACACATGTGCGTTCAGCATACAGCAAGAGTTTACACTCCTCTTAGCACCCAGCACCACTTTTAGGAAATCCGCATCTTTCACCTTTGTATTGCTACAAAGCAGGCAACCGTAGTTGGGACAAAAAAACTGATGGGTTTAGTGTTTTAGTATGATTATGAATGCTTTGCGCCCTATGTATTTTTTTTGTGCATCGACTTTTGCTCCATTTCCGTAGGGTGTGATTCTTTTTTCGTAGATTTCTTCTACTTCATCGGTTATTGTGATTTTTCCGCCGGTTACTGCTTTTACTTTCCTTGCCATAGTATTTACATGTAAACACAAACTTTATATACTTTTTGGTGTTATAGCATATAGATGAGAATCAGTACAAAAGAGGTGCGTGATGTTGTTGGGATGTTGGATGAGATTATTGAAGCGTATAAGAAAGAAAGTGTTGAGAAGAAGAGGGATTGGAGGACTTACGAGCAGAGGCTTACTAAAAGGATTAAGGATGCGATACGTGATTTAGAACCTTTGATTGATGAGGCGGTTTCTTCAATAAAAATAGTTAAAGGCGAGACGAGAGGAAAGCCTTGTGAGTTAAGTCTTAAACAGAAAGTGATTTTAATCCTTGTTCATCGTTTGGTTGGTAAAAGTAATCGTGGTATGAGTTGCATGCTTGCACTCTTTTCTCTATTGTCAGATGTTGATGTAAGCTATAAAACAGTGGAGCGTTTGTATTCGGATGATCTTGTGCTTCTTGCTTTGCACAACTTGCACGTCTTAGTTTTACGTCGGAAAGGTGTGAAAAGCGTGAAAGGTTCAGGTGATGGAACAGGTTACTCTCTTACCATAAAAAAGCATTATGCTAGTGAAGCACAAAAATTGAAAGATGAAGTGAAAAAACAATCAGGAGAAGATTCAAAAAAGAAAGAGGAATACAAGAAAAGACAGTTCGTATATTGTTTTGAATTAATGGACATAGATACTAGGATGTACGTGGTGTATGGAAGCAGTTTCAAAAGCGAAGATGATGCATACCGACAAGCATTAAACATGCTGGAAGAATTAAACTTAGATATCGATCTAGATAGCCTAAGACTCGACAGGTATTATAGCAAACAACAATACGTAAAACAAATTGAAAAACATTTCAAAGACATAAAAATATACCTTATCCCAAAAAAGAACACAACTATAAAAGGAAGCTGGAAATGGAAACGCATGCTCCACAAATTCGTAAACGAAACCCAAGAATACCTCAAAGAATACTTCCAAAGAAACAATTCAGAAAGCGGATTCGGAGAAGATAAACAAAGATTCGGCTGGAAATTACCTCAAAAAAGAGAAGACAGAATAGATACCGCAATCTTCTGCAACACTATATGGCACAACTTATTCTGGCTACACGACAACTAATTTTGTCCCAACTACCAGGCAACCATAAAGTTATTAAACAAGGGCATGCCTTTTTATAAATAATGGCTTACAACAGCTATACAGCAGGAGTAAATGCGTTGGCAAGAAAGACAATAAGGAAAGCTAGAGGCATAACTCCTGAAGCCAGAGTTCTGGCTAGGAAGCCTGTTGAGCAAATACTAAAATGATAATAGAATTAGCCCTTTTTGTAGTGTTCATGTTCATACTTATCAAAAGTGCGAACTATGCTATAACATATTCTTCCAGGCTGGCAAAGATTTTTCGCCTATCTGAATTCATCGTTAGTTTTTTTATAGTCGCTCTAATATCTGTCTTTCCTGAAGCAACTATCTCAATAATGTCTGCGATTAAAGGCGTTCCTGAATTCGGCTTGGGAACATTATTAGGTTCGAATGTTGCAGACCTGACACTAGTGTTTGGCATAGTCACTTTGTTTTCTATGAAAGGGGTTAGTGTAAAAAGTGAAATACTCAAGAGAAACTTCTCTTACTTAGGATTGCTGCTTTTACCTCTTATCTTAGGGTGGGATGGCCGCTTTTCCAGGGTTGAAGGCATCGTACTTGTATTAGGTGGCTGTTTATTCTTCTTCACAATTTATATACAAAGCAGGATGTTCAGAAAGAAGTTTAATCATTTGAAAGACAAGTCGCTTTACAAAAACCTTGCACTCCTAATCTTAAGTTTGGCTTTTTTAATCGGCAGCGCGCATTTCGCAGTGGACTTCGGGGTTAAGTTCGCAAATGAGATAAAAATACCACCAATACTTGTAGGATTGACAATGGTATCATTAGGCACATGCCTTCCTGAACTGCTCTTCTCATTAAAATCGATAAAAATGAATCATGAAGGGCTCGCATTAGGCGACATATTAGGAGGGGTGATAACAGATGCTACGATAATCCTTGGCATTTTAGCAATCATACAGCCTTTCAGTTTTGATCCTTTAAGGATGTACGTAACAGGGTCTGCCATGTTTTTAGGCGGGTTATTAGTCATCCTGTTCATGAGATCCGGTAGAAAATTATCAAAGGTGGAAGGGGTTTTGCTACTAATGTTTTATATCTCATTCTTAATTACAGAGCTTATGATTAAAAATGGTCATTAAAAAATGATTAAGAACTAAACTTTCCCAGTTTCCTTTTAAATGAGTTTAAATTTTCACTAATTTTGACGCCTTTTTAGTTTGTTTTGTTTATGCAGTAAAGTATATAGATTATGGCTTATATGCTCAAAAAAGGTCTATTTTTATCCTTTGTTTTGAATATAAAGTCATACTTATCCAATTCAAATTTTAAATTTTATTCTACCCTTTATAAATAAAATGTGAAAGTTTAGTTAAGAATGAAATACGAAAAAAATCAGAATTGGAAATATCTTTAAGATTCTTGTCATTATTAAGTATTATTACTTCTTTGATTATGCTTTTTCAATTTCCCAATGAGAATATCATAAAAGTTTGAACCGAAACGTTTAAGTATTAATAACCTATTACTTATTCTCGAGGAAGCCTTGTTTTTAAGGCACGCATAAAGATGGAAGAAGAAACAGGCATTAATAAAACAGAAGCCCGAGAAAGGTATGAAGGCCTTAGAAGGGAAATCATTACTATGGAATGGGATATTGAGCATCACGGGCTTAAGCTAAAACAAGGGCTTTATGATCGTAAAAAAGCTGAACTAGAAGCCTTGAAAAAACTATTATAAATTAAAAAAAGAGTTCTCAAACATAGTGCATTTGAAAATGAGCATACAAATATTAGATAAGGTAAAGAGAGAATCAGACTTTGAAAGCATGGTTAATCTAACTTATCAATCTTTCAAAAAACCGTCTAATTATAAGAGCATTATAGATGCAGAGATAGAATTAGGAACATTACTATATGAAATGAAACATAAGTTATTGTTTGCTTACGATTCTGAAAAATTCGTAGGATTCGCTTTCCACGGATGGGGAAAATTTGAAGAACACGTTTACAAAAATGCTGCGTATGCGACAGGCATACAATATACCCCTAACAGTGCAACTATAAGCATGATAGCTGTAACGCCTGAAGAAAGGCGTAAAGGGGTCGGGAAAAAATTAGTGGAAATGGTTATGGAAGAATCAAAAAAATCTGGCGCTCAACATATTTATGTCACATGCTTCGGAGGTAAAGAGGGGAGTTCTTATAGTATGTTCAAAAGTTTAGGTTATCAAGACTTATCAGGAGAAGGTTTTTGTTATCAAGATGGTAGTAAAGGTGTTCAATTGTATAAAGAACTTTAATTCTATTTAATCTCTTTCAAAATCCCTTCAGCAGCTAATATTCCACAGCAAGCAGCTCCGCCTATGCCTCTGCTAAGGCCTGCACCGTCTCCTGCTACGTAAACGTTTTCTTTGCTGGTCGCCAAGTACTTATTAGTTAATGGCTTTAGACCATGGAATTTAATTTCAGGAGCGTATAATAAAGTCTCATCATTCGCTACTCCGGGTATTATCTTGTCTAGTTTTTCCAAGCCTTCAAGAATGTCAGTTTCTATCCTGTAAGGCAAGGCAAGCCCTATGTCACCGTAAACAACATCTTCTAATGTTGGCTTGACAGTAAATTCATGCTTTTTCTCTACATGACTCCTGCCGCCTCTTCTAATATCTCCAAGCCTTTGCAGGATAGGCTTCTTGACGCCTGTAACATAATATAAATTAGCTACTCCTTGACCGTAACTGTTAGTATTACTCTGAGGAATAGTCAATGGTATTGTCACTAAGAAAGCAAAATTAGTGTTAGGACTGCTGTCATCACTGTCTGAATGACCGTTAACAAGGTTGAATCCTTTATGAGTCTCTCTAGTGACTTTTCCTCCAGGGCAGGTGCAGAAAGTCCTTATCATGTCGTTATGAGTGGTGGATCTTAAGTAGAACTTCATATCCCTCACAACATTAGTTATGTCATCTGTTATTTCCCTAGGAACTTCTACTCTTACTCCGATATCAATGGGGTTGTAAGTGTATCTTATTCCTAAGTCTTTGATAGCTTGTTCTAACCAGTTAAATCCTACCCTTCCAGGCGCTAAGATTACCTTATCATAAGACAAGTCTTCTTTGCTTGTGAGTATCTTACTGTTAATCTTTAACACTTCTGTCCTGTCTAAGAATCTTACACCTTTCTTTTCTAAATCTTCTTTAATATTTGTTATTACGTCTATTAAATTATCAGTCCCTATATGAGTCTGTGGAGCGTATAAAAAATCCCCGCCTACAATCCTAGCCTTCTTTTTGAAGTCTTTCAACTTTTTTTCATCATCTGGAGAAATAGGCTGGACCTTAACCTCGTAATTACCGAATATTTTCTTTACTTCTTCTACAAGCTTATGGTTCTTAGACTCGCCGATTATAGGTGTAAGGTTATTGCCTATCTTGTCAGAAAATATTATCTTGCCGTCACTGAATAATCCTGCTCCACCTATTCCGCAGAGTATCTGGCAAGGCTTGCACTTATCCTTGCACTTCTTAGGGCTCGGGCATTTCCTCCTGTCAACATCTCTTCCCTTGTCCACTACTGTAACATCTGCATGCCCTGCTAATTTGTAAGCTGCGAATAATCCTGCAGGCCCTGAACCGACTATTACTACTTTCATCGATGCATTGAATAATTAATCAGTTTAAATACCTTTTGGGTAACTTAAAGAGCCATATCTTTCCGACTAATTTTCCAGTTTTTATAGTAAACATCAATATCTGATATCCTGCTTCCAGACTTGTCTTTTTCTAATTCTATGCAAGATTTTTTTAACACTAATGTATCAATGTTCGGAGTTATTTTTATAACATACCCTGGGAATGATATATAAGGACAGTTACGGGTTTCAACGTATTTAGACTTCTTCTCAGATAATATCTCTATTTCAGGATGATTATTCTTTAATTGATTTAACACTTCAGTTGTGTATTGCTTCAGCTTATCACTCTTATAAGTTTGACTCCATATTTCTAAGATTATATAATCATTATTAAATATCATTAGCATCTTTTCCAAAAAACTTATCTTACCCATTCTGAACAAAGAAAAATGATTAGTTTAAAAGCTTTTAGTATCAATAAATTTTGATAAAAACATTTTTTAACCCTTATCACAACCAGCATAATCGATGAGACTTAAAAAAGCGGTAGGTTACGCATTAGCTGCTAGCCTATTATTATTTTCAGCACATTCTTGCAAAACACCTGATATTAAAAATTTAGAATCCATAGTCTATAATTTTAGCAAGAAAAAATCAACATTTGACACTTACGGAAAGAACATAAAGTATTACAACTTCTCAGAACTTCCTGAAGACTTAATACCTAAAGAAGAAGTTAAGTTACCTTCTGACCTTGAATATGGCATAAACTCTTGTTTCAACAGGCCGAATATAAGAAACCCTTACAAGTTTAGGGAAGAAGTCTTGAAAGAAGCTGAAAAATTAGGATACACTGAAGAGATGCTGAAAAGCTTAAGCCCGAAAGAAGCGATATTCACAGCCAGCAGGATAACAGGATCCAAAATAAATTATCACTTAGTAGACAGCGACCCAGAATTCATAGGCAAGTACGGAACTGACATATCATCAGACGAATACTTCTACATAGGGCTAGGAGACTGTGACAAGTACAGGAACATAACAATAGGAATATTTGACATTATGAAAGAAATCAATCCTAACCTTAAGAACGTATACTTATCAAGCGAAATGATAGGGGGGTATATGGATTTTCACGCATGGGTCTCAATCATAATACCCTGCAAAGAAGACATAATGCTCTGCCACGTAGACCCAACATTTGACGATAATAACGGAAAGTTCGAATGCGAAGAAAACCATATTATGATAAAGAACGAAGGTTACAAAGCCTATTTTTACAAAGGAATTTATGATTACGAAACCGCTTATACACTCTTTGAAGATTCTATTAAGAAACAAAAAAATGATGAGTTTTTAGAAACGCTTCTTGCAGACGCAAGCTTCACACTATTCATGGAATCACATTACAAACCAGAATTCGCAGCAGAAAGGATAGAAAAGATTATTCAAACATACGAAGAGAAAGGGTTTGATGACCATCTTGACAGCCTCCTTTACAGGGCATTCATGATCTACAAAGAAACAGGCGATAAAGAAAAAGCTAAATATTACAAGCAAAGGCTGTTTAAAGAATTCCCAGACTCTTACTGGGTGAAAGACATTAATAAACACAAAAAATGATAAGGAGTGAAAAAAATGCCAGCATTATGCGTGATAGGAGCCCAATGGGGCGACGAAGGGAAAGGGAAACTAGTAGATATTCTCGGAGAAACAGCAGACTGCATTGTAAGATACCAAGGAGGGAATAATGCAGGACACACAGTAGTCGTAAAAGGAAAAAAGTATACTTTCCATGCCTTACCAGCGGGCGGCTTAACGGAGTAAGAAGCCTTATCGCTTCAGAAGTAGTACTAGACCCAAGACAATTAGTAAAAGAAATAGAAGGTTTTGAACATCCGGTTAACTTAGGCATAGACCCTAGGACCAGCGTAATAATGCCATGGCATAACGAACTAGACACTGCCGGAGAAGCTGATAGGAAAAAAGCTTCAGGATCAGAGATAGGAACTACTGCTCGAGGCATAGGGCCTTGCTATGAAGACGACAAGAACCGTTCTGGAATAAGATTTTACGAACTAATAGGGGACAAGAAAAGATTAGAGTCAAGAATAAGAGAAGTTCACGAGACAAAAAAGAAAATAATAGAAAACGTTTACAACATAAACCCAAGTTATGACATAGATATGGTAGTCAACCAGTACGCGATGCTTGGTGAGATATTAAAAAAATACTTAACAGATGTTTCAAAAGAAGTTTATGACGCTTTGAAAGACAAGAAAAAAGTAGTCTTTGAAGGAGCACAAGGAACACTATTAGACATAAAATTCGGAAACTACCCTAAGGTTACTAGTTCACACCCTATGTCAGGCGCAGTATTCGACAGCATAGGCATACCACCGATGAAAATGAGGACTATAGGAATAATGAAGGCTTACGTAACAAAAGTAGGCTCCGGACCAGTAATCACATGCTTAGACAACGGTTTATGGCCTGTTGACGAGTCAAAATCAACATTTGAAGGTAACAGGATCAGGAACATCGGAGGAGAAAAAGGCACAACAACCGGAAGGGCAAGAAGAGTAGGATGGTTAGACCTGGTAGCATTGAAATACACCAACAGAATTAATGGATTCTCAGAACTAGCATTGATGAAACTAGACTGCCTATCAGGACTTGATAAAATAAAAATGGCAGTAGCATACAAACACGACGGAAAAACAATAGATGATTACAGATCATGGGACTTACAATTCTTAAACGAATGCAAACCAGTATATGAAGAATTCGAAGGCTTCGGAGACATAAGCCGAGCAAGAAAGTATACACAACTCCCTAAGAACGCTAAGAAATATATTGAACGGATAGAAGAACTAGTAAAAGTACCTACAACAGTAATATCAGTCGGACCTGGAAGAGAAGAAACGATCTATAGGAACTTCAAAAAGTTTTAATTTTCTTTTTTTATTTCAGAGTATATATTGTATATCCAATATATAAAACTAAAAAAATAGAAAAAGGAGCGAATGAAGAAGTAGACACCCCCTTTTCTGTTTTGTAGATTACCAGCTTCCTGATGCGCCGCCTCCACCGGAACCGCCACCGCCGAAGCCGCCGAAGCCGCCACCATAACCACCGCCACCATAACCACCGCCACCGCCGATGATTATAATGCTGCTATCATCGTCATCGTCTCTTCGCCTAGCTTCTGCTCTTGAGATTTCTCTCTTGGCTTCCTCATAGGCTTCCTCGGCTTCTCTCTTGGCTTCCTCAAGCAGCGAAACGACGAGAGTCCAGTGAACTTTTGTTTCATCAAGCTCGGATTCTGCCTTCTTCAACTTCTTGTTGGCACGCTTCGCCTTATCCTCTGTGGACGAGCTCACGTCAGAATCCTCAGCTTTCTTAAGGGCTTTCCTTACAGCCTCTTCAGCATCTTCATGAAGCCTCGGAACCCTCGCCTTTGCTTTCGCAATGGTCTGAAGCAAGCCTTTGACATCAAGCAGCCCTTCGATATCCTTAAGGGAAGTTTCGATAGACTGTGCAAGGCTTTCTGCCTCAACAAACTTCTGCACGTCCATCGAGTTGAGACTGGCAACTTTATTGATTTTTGATTCCAAAGAATTCAGCTCTGAAGGAACATCCTTAAAACTCTTCTCTACCTGTGTCCAGACTGCAGTCGGGTTTTCCTTCTTAAGCTCGTTAAGGTAATGCTCTTGAGTCTCATGCACATTCCTCATCTTTTTTACAAGATTCGGAATTCTTTTGAGAGATTCATCCGCATGCTTCATAGATGCGAGCTTCGATTCGAACCCTTCCTTTGCTGACTTAAGCCCTTCTGAAATCTTGTTAAGTTTCTCAAACGCATTCTTGTAGTTGAAGGATTTCTCTAGGCCGTCAGGGATCTTGATTTTCCCGTAAGCATCAGTAGCGCTGTCAACAGCCTTAAGCTCGGAATCAATCTTAAAGCCCTTTGACTTTGATCCTGATAAGAAATCTTCAACTTCAGAGATGCTGCTCTTGATATTCACATAAAGGTTATTTGTGTTTTTGACCAGTTTCAGAAATCTTTTTCGCCGGATGTTGATTACTAAAAGCGTGATGAAAAATGCGGCAAGCGCTGCAAAGATAAGTCCAAAGATAAGGACGGTGTTCATAGTTTCTTTGAATCTTTCATCCCTTATCCTTTTCTCTTCTGCAGATCTTTCTCTTTCAATCCGCGCTTCTTCAGCCCTTCTTTCCCTTTCAAGCCTTTCATCTTCCGATCTTTGAGCGTAACGTTTTTCACGCTCAGCCCAACTGTAAGTGCCAAGATGGGAGATTAAGCTGTCAACAAGGGCGCTTATGCCTCCACTAAAATCACCTCTTCTGAAATAAGGCACAAGGTTTTCTCTTCCAAAATCACCGGCCCGGCCGTCAGTAATGTCATATTCAAGGCCGTAACCGACTTCGATTCCCCACTTCCGCTCGTTCGGGGCGATGACGATAAGAATGCCATTGTCAAGATCTTTCTTGCCAACACCCCAATACTTGAAAAGCCCTTCTCTCCACTCATCGATAGAGTCATCTTGAAGGTCAGGGATGGTCGCGACTGCTATCTCGATTGATGTTTTCCGTTCGTAATCACGGAGTTTCTGCTCAAGCCTCTGCTCAGTATCATTGGAGATGATTCCTGCGAAGTCATTCACATGGCCAACAGGCTTTGGGTACCTCGGAGCAGCATGGGCCTTCTGCATTACAGAGTTTTTCAGAGTTACAAAATTGTTCAAGAACTCAGGCTTGCTGAATTCCTGAAATATAAAAAAGGCTATGTATAATCCTAGCGCAATAAGCAGTAATTTTCGCATAAGAGAATTCCTCCTTTTGACGTTATCCAAGATTACTTGTCATTGATGGTCATATCATCCGGCAGCTCGTTCTTGTCATCCGTCTTCCTGGGGAAGTGCTTTGAAAGGTGCTTCCCTGCAAGCTCCACTGCCTTGATGATGCCTTTGCTGTTCAACTGCTCCGGGTCCTTGATGCTCTCGATGATTACTTTGACCACGTCGTCCCAAGTGCCTTCCGTAACTTTCTCGTTGATGTTCTTGTCGGCGAGGACGTGCACTTTTCTTTCATCAACAAAGATGCTGATGAGGACGCCGGTACCATCCTGTGTTGCAGCGATGCCGAGCTTGTTGAACTCCTCGATTGCCCTGTTCAATGTACTGATATGGCAACCGCCGATGACAGCAACCTTGATCTCGCCAGAAGTGTTCTGTTCAGCGTTTTTGACAGCTTCCTTGATAAGCCCTTGCTCTTCCGCTGTCAGGAAGTTTTTCATATCGTAGTTTACTCTTTTTTTGAAGAACATAATTCCTCCTTATTGTTAGACAAAGGTTAAAAAAAAAGTAAGAAGGGGTTAAGTTTGAAAAACGGCTTAACCCCATCGTGTTGGTGTTACATGTTGATAACCGGTGGTTTCTTGGCCTCTTCGCTTGCTTCGAACAGTGCCATCCTTTTGAAACCCAAGATATCTTTGAAGATGATATACTTCCGAATGGCCTTGTTGTAAACCGTGGCTTTCTCGTTGTATCTTTTTCTTTCGACAGATATCCTGTTCTCAGAACCGGCGATCTCATCCAGGAATTTCATGAAAACTTTGTCGGCTTTCAGTTCAGGATACTGCTCCACGACAACGAGCAATCGGCTCAAAGCGTTCTGGTAATTGTTCTGGGCTTCTTGGAACTCCTTGAACTTCTCAGGGCTTTCCAAGTCTTTCGCGTCGAACTTGACAGTCGCTTTTTGCAAAGCGGCCCTTGCTTCTGCCACGGCTATGTAGAGCTGTTCGTGCTTTGTGTATGCCTTGACCACTCTTTCATAATTGGGAAGAAGGTCGTGCCTTCTCTGAAGCACGTTTTCAACCTGGGCCCATGCAAGTTTTGCATCTTCCTGTTTGTCGACCAGGCTGGTGTACATTCCCCAGCATATGATGCTGAAGATGAATAAGACTCCGGCAACGATGCCAATTTTTAACAAATTATTGTTCATAAACTTTCAAACCTCCTTTGTGAAAAAGTTTTTAGAAAAAAATAAGGGATGTCCTAGTGTTGAATTTCGAGAACACCCCTTTTCTGGTTTCAGACTGTCTGTTTCTCAGTGCTTCCGGCTGCGTCAATATGCTCGAGCAAGGGTTTGGCCTTTTCCATCACCTTGTCATACTGCTTCTTGGTGAAGTCGGACCATACCTTGTCGTTTGCAGCCTGGATCTTTTTGACCTCGTCAACCGTTGTGGTTTTCAGGAAGTCTTGGTTGCCAAGCATCACTGCCTGTTCAGTCATCACTGTCATGCCGTAGGCGCACATCTTCAACGTGTGGTTCATGCTTTCGCCTAGTGCTGAGAGAAGGTCTGCCGCTCTGATACCGTCCTTCTGGGCGTTGATGAGGGTGATGCTTCTCAGCATGATGGGACGAGTGACTTTGAGGTAAGCGTTGAGCATGATGCTGATCGCGTTGGTCGCTTTGAGCGTGACTGTGAGCTCGCCGATCTGAAGTTCTGTCATGTAGTAGCCGTCTTTGGACGCTCTGAGCATCTGGATTGCGGTCTGAAGGGCGATTTCCCGGTCGTTGTCAATCTGGATGATCGATGTTCTCTTGTTGATCAAGGTTTCGTACTCTTCTGCGCTGAGGACTTTTTCTCCTGCTGGAAGGGCTTCGCCTTTTTCGACCATGGATTCCAGTTCTTCGTTCCGTTTCAGCTTCTTCTCGATCTCGGCCAGTTCTGCACGGCTTGCGTCAAAGATACCTTTCTTCTGTTCGTTCTCCTTACGGAGTCTGATCATGTCAGTGCCGAGCTGCTTGTAATAGTCTTCAGCCTCGTTCTGGGCCTGTTTCAGCAGGACCTTCTGGGCTTCGACCCTGTCAGCAGCCTTCTGGGTGATTTCCCACTGACCCTTGAGAAGCTCTGGAAGGACGGTAAGGATGTCGTTCTCAATTTTCTTGTCCTGTCTCTTCTTGAGCCATCCGGAGATGATGGGGATTTTGGAATAGATAGCCTTTTTCTTGACGTCTTTCGCACCGGCTTCGCCTGTCACAAGACCTTTCAGGATTTCAGCCCATTGTTTCTGGAGGTCTTCGTTCTCAGCCAGTAACTCATTGATGGCTTTTCCGAGGCCCCTTGAGACGGTCATGAATGTCTGGTGCGCCTGCGTCTCTTCCGAGATGTTCTTCTTGAACTCGATGTCTTTCGCTGTGTCTTTGGTGAAGAGGTTTTTGAACTCTTCGACTCCCATGTCTTTGGCCTTTTCGAGACCTTCGACTGTGAGTGCGGTCATCACGTTTGTTGCTACTGTTTGTTTTTCTTTTTCCATACTGATCTCCTTTTTTTTAGAATAAGTTTGTTGGTGAAAATGTCTAATCACTCTTTTTTGTGGAGGTGTTAGACTGCCGTTTTTTCCTTCTTGAAGACTTCGTCGTCTCTCAGTTTTGAGAACGTCTGATCAAGGCTTTCACCAAGAGTTGATATCGTCCTTTGCATGTCTTCCCTGACCTGTTCCCTGCTGCTGTCTTCCGTCTCCGCCCTTGTGATCGCGAACTGCAATGATTCGAGCGTAGCTTCAATCTCGCCCAGGCTTTTGAGGATCATTTTCCTGTTAGAGATTATTTCTTGAAACCTTTCCTTCGTCGCCTCTTTTTCCTTCAGGGTGTGTTCCAGCCCTTCCTCGCCAGATTTGATCCTTTGAGTGTACTGCGCGATTTGTTCGGTAAGCTCGTCCGGGTTGACGCTTAAGAGGATTCTGCCGGATCTTCGGTATTTTCTCCCTAAGCTTGCCGCGCTGCCCATGTAGCTTTCGATGTTGTCTTTGTACGCCGAGAGGATTTCTTCGCAGACTTTGTTGTCTCCGCTGTATTGCTTCAGGTCATATCCTCTCTTGTAGATGTTGTTGAGCATGTTTGTGAGCTCGTCTTTGAGTTGGAGCAGTTCCTGAAGCCTGTCAAAGTTGGTTAGTTTCTTCGGCTCTTCCTCTTTTTCCTTCTTAGGTTTTGGAAAGATAAGAGAAATCGCGAACCATGCTGCTGCACCGATGATGATAGCGATTATTAACAAGCGTATCATTTTTTTAAACACCTCCTTTTTTAATTAGTTTTTGTTGTTGTTTTTGTGTAAAGCTCAGAATGTTCTGAATGAGTTTTCCAGTTCTTCAGATATTTCTGGGCCAGCCTCTCGTCCTTGATGATGATCAGATTTTCAGCGTTTCTTTCCTCAGCCGCTTTGGTGAAGTTGAACGATCCGGTTATTACAGTTTCTTCGTCAATGATTATCACCTTGTTGTGAGCGATCGCGTGAGCCGAGTCTATCCTTACCGGGATGTCAGAATTAGTCAGGAAGTCTGCAGAAGAATATTTTTCTGTCTTCTGGCTTTTGTCCAGTATGACTTCCACTTTCATCCCTTCTCTTTTATGGGCGTTTGATAATGCTTCTGCTATAGGTGCGGAAGTGAAAGAGTAAGCCTGCACAAGGACAGAAGTTCTTGCTTGGTTTATCTCTTGGACTATCGCTTGTGTGCAACCGCCGTGTGGTGAGAAATAGACTGACCATTCTGACAATTCTGACTGTTGAGTGCATGAGAAAAGAAGAACGGTTAAGATGGTTAGAAAAAATACTGCTGTCTTGTGCTTCATACTCCCTCCTTTCTTTTAAGATTTGTTAGAAATTATTTGACTTTATACTCTAAGCTTAAAAGCTTGTTATAAGGTTATTCCGTTAAGTTTTTAGATTTTCCGCGAGTTTCCAGACTAGTAAGAAAAAATTTTAGAGAGCTAACTATTCAGAATCGTTTTGTTTTCCTAGGCTTTTGCAGGTTTTTCCGTCGATTATTTTCGGTAAAGCCTGATGCCTTGTTGTTATGTAAAGTACGTTTGTACCTTATATGGTGTTTAATTTTTTGTGAAAAATATGATTACTTTTTTTCTGAAAGCTGGCTTAGTAATTCTTCAAGTCTCTCTTCTGATTTCTTCATGGCTTCGTTCTCGTCCCTTACTTTCTGGAAGTCGCAGTAGTCTTGGGTTGTTTTCAGTACAAAATTTAAGTCTGCTTTTTTGCTGTTTTCTTGTATGACTTTCATTTTTTCTTCATGGCTCATCTTGAAGAATCCTTCCGGCTCTTCGAATTGGCTGATATAGTTTGAGACTTGTTTTGATATCTTTTCTATAGCTCTTCCTGACAGCTTGTTTTTTATGCACGCTTCTCCGAACTTTTCCCACTCTTCTGACTTTATGTCCAGGAAGCCTTTCTGTTTTTTCAAGAGTATGTCTTTGAATAGTTTGATATAATGTTCTTGGCTTTCTGGCCCTTTGACTTCTACTCCTTCTTCCATAACCCTGCTGAATAGTGCTGCGTCCATGTTTTTCGGGTCTAGATAATTTGCGTCTAGTATTATGAACCATTTTCCGTTCCTTACCCCTATAGTTCCGTCCAGTAATCCAAATAAAACATTCAGGTTGTCTTTTTCTTCTGCTCTTATGTCTGGGCTGTTTCTTGCTACGAATGCCGTGTCAAAGTCCGGCCAGTATACCCCTACTAGGCCGTCGTTGTTGAACACTTCATCCTGGAATGTCCTTACCAGGTTTTGTGCAGTAGCATACTGGTAGCTTGACGTCCAGTCGCTTTTTCTTATGACTTTCAGGAATGATAGTATGTTGTTTTCTTTGGCTAGTTTTTTGAATTCGTTAAGCATAGCATAAGCGGTTATTGTTTTGCCTGTTCCAGGTCCTCCGTATACTGTGAGTATTTGTGTGAATGGCATTTTAGGGTTTGTTCCGCCGTTTGGCGCATCGAATGAATAAGATAATACGTTTTTTATGAGCCTTTTTCCTTTTTCGATGTACTCATGGTTCCCTACTATGTCATCTAGTGTCGTTTCTGGGAATGCTAGCTCTTTTTCTCTTTTGTTTTTTGCCTTGAACCCTGTGAAGGTTAAGTCTTTTATCTGTTGAGGATTATCCAAACCTTTTTCTTTTATTTTTTCTGAATATTGTGGTGATTGCGCTAAGCATTGGTTTATGAGCTGTGTGTAGAACGTGTCGAATATTTGTAAGAGTATGTCGTCTGTTATTGTTCCGTGTTTTGTGTATGTTGTTTCTATTCCTTTGAAGATTACTTTTAGTATGTCGTATGTTAGTTCTTCTGGTTTTTGGCTTAGGTTTAGTTGGCTTATCCCTGTTGTTTCTTGTACGTTAGCTTTTCCTGAGGTTCTTATATGGTCTTTTGCTACTGCTGCTCCCCTGAATAGTGAGTACGTGTTTATCAAGTCTTGTTCTTCTATTCCTTTGCTTAGTGTTTCTGCATGGTTCAGGTAGGTTGCTAGGCAGTTTTCAAGGGATTCTAGGCATACTACCTGTGCGGTCGTGTTTCTTGGTATGACTTTAGGCTGTGTATAGATTATGAGTTCGTATATGGTCGCTTGGCTGATCTCGGTTTTTTTGTCTAAGACTTCTGCTGTTATCGGCTTGTCTAAGGCGTATTTTTGCTTTATGGCTGCGTAGTTCATTATCCTTGGGATGTAGGATTCTATAGTCTTGTCATTTATAAGAGAAGTTACTGTTCCGTTTATGCTTATTCCTTTGGTTGTTTTTTCTACCATTTTTCGATAAAACAGTTACCATCTGCGAGTAATGACTTATTTATAAGCTTTTGCTTTCTCTAAAATTTACGCGCATCTTAGTATATAATATACAGAAAATCTTCAAGAAGTCTTAACAATAGATTCTAAATCTTTAATATCCCCTTTCTGGAAATTACAGTTCAATATCTTATTATAACCCTTAATACCTTTATACTTAGAGAGGAACTTGTAACCAAAATAAAAAGCAACGCCCCAGTTAAGCACAGGTATGAAAGGTGCTACTGCGAAAGTCACTGGGCAAAGAGTGCCGTAAATTATCATAGGTCCTATGTTTTTCCTGAAATACTTATCAGACATTGATTTGCATTTCTTCTTGGCATCTTTCTCATGGATGTCATCAACGTAAAAGATTTCTAATTCTTTAATCTTATAAGCCGTTTTCAAAATCAATTCTTCCTTAGTCTCCAGCTTTTTCAAATATTTTTCCAAGAAACTTTTAAACTTACCTTCATTCATATTATCTACATGCCTGTCTAAAAAAGACATTAAAGGCCTGTTATGGTCAGTAACGTGAAATTCATACTCCTCTTCTAGTGGTACTAAATAAAGTTTCATCTTGGAGAATACAAAAGAAACAGCTTGTTTATAAAACTTTCTGGAACGAACAAAAAACTTGACAGTAATGTTTAAATACAGAGACGTATTAAAAACATAAAACAAAAAACACTGGGGGTGTTAAAAAATGTCGATAATCTTATGGGTGATAATCGGAGCCTTAGCATTATGCGTTCTTCTAGTAATATTCTTATACAACGGCCTGATAAGGCTTAAGAACAACATAGAAAACGCCTGGGCCCAGATAGACGTACAGCTGAAAAGAAGAGCAGACCTGATACCAAACCTTGTAGAAACCGTTAAAGGATACACAAAACACGAGAAGACAGTCTTAGAGAACGTAACAAAAGCAAGGACGGCACTGCTTAATGCAAAAACAGTAGAAGGGAAAGCCAAGGCTGAAAACCAGTTAGCAGGCACTTTGAAGACATTGTTCGCAGTAAGCGAGAACTATCCACAGCTGAAAGCCAACGAAAACTTCTTACAACTACAAGAAGAGCTGTCAGGGACTGAAAGCAAGATAGCATACGCGAGACAACACTACAACGACATGGTGATGGCGTTCAACACGAAAATAGAAGTCTTCCCGAACAACATCTTTGCAAAACAATTAAACTTCACAAGGAAGCATCTTTTCGAAGCTGCAGAGTCTGAAAGGAAAAACGTAAAAGTCCAGTTTTAAGACTTTTTTTCTTTTAATTCAAAATGAGACTGATGTTTGAAGAGGTAAGGAGCAACAAGATAAAATCAGTAGTTCTTATAGCCATATTCTTATTCCTAGTCGGAGCGCTAGGCCTAATTATAGGGCTGATTTATGGCAGCACTGTATTTGGAGTGGGAATGTCAGTAGCTGTAGGCTTAATCTACGTTCTTATAGTATTCAATTCTGGAGACCAGATGATACTCAAGATGACAGGCGCAAGGCCAGTCACCAAACAAGAATTCCCTTACCTTTACCACACATTAGAAGGCTTGGCAATAGCAGCAGGAATCCCTACACCGAAAGCTTACGTGATTGAAGACTCAGCGATGAACGCTTTCGCAACAGGAAAAGACCCGGAACACGCTTCTGTCACAGTAACTACAGGACTCTTGAAAGTTATGAACCGGCAGGAGCTTGAAGGGGTAATAGCTCATGAGATGAGCCATATAAAAAATTACGACGTGAGATTCATGATGCTCGCAGTAGTACTAGTCGGCCTAGTGACATTGTTAAGCGATTTCATACTAAGATCATTCCTATGGGGAGCCCACGGGCATAAAAGAAATGACCGCGGAGGAGGAAACATACAAATACTATTCATAGCCTTAGGATTATTGTTCGCTATCTTAGCACCTTTAATCGGATACATGATAAAATTAGCAATAAGCAGGAAAAGAGAATACATGGCCGATGCCAATGCAGCAATACTAACAAGATACCCCCCAGGGCTGACTAGCGCTCTAGAAAAGATAAGCAAAGACCCAGACCCGTTAGTAGATAATGCTAACAAGGCAACTGCTCATCTTTTCATTTCTACACCATTCAGGAAAAAACATGGCTTCGTGACAAATCTTTTTTCTACACACCCACCGATAGAAGAAAGGATAAAAAAATTAAAAGAGATGTGAAAACGCCGAGGCAGTACTCTGACGGGTTTTGGTCAAATCACTCGCCCCTTATGAGAAGCTTGAGCAGATTATATCCTTATTAATCTAATGTTGTAGGCCGTATATAATTATTATTCTTCGTCAACATCTATATCCTGTTTGAATGTTACAAGAATACAAATTTTTTCCGGATTCCCGTCTATCTTTTTCTAAGCTATTCTTCGCTTGGATTTCTATCTTATAAATAAGCCCTAATATTTTTTCCAAATTTCTATTAAAATCATCTTCCTTCATTTGTTGATTGTACTCCAATTATTCAAATGGTTGCATTCTCTCATAAACCTATTTGACAGACGATGAGAAAAATCTTCGAACAAAAAACGATAGGACAAGCCTGCGAACAATTAAAGGCAGAATGCCACACCCTCCTGCTACAACAAGCCAAACACACAAAAACCAAACAACTAGAAAAACTAGCACAAAACTGGGCACGAGCAACATAAACAAAAAACCCGAAAGTTCAGTCATAAAAGAAATAATTATAAACAAAATCGGATACTCATATTATAACTGACTATGGAAAAAGGTTTAACAAAAAAAGAGGCTGAAAAAAGGTTAGAGCAATACGGCTTGAATGAGATTAAGGATGTCTCAAAAGTTACTTCTTCAAAGATTCTTCTAAGGCAGATAAAAAGCAATTTTATTGTTTACCTGCTCTTTGCAGCTATGCTCATCTCTTTTCTTGTCGGCAAATCAGTTACCGCTTATACTATACTGGCAGTTATAGTTATGGTAATCATCGTAGGATTTATTCAGGAGTATCGTTCAGAAAAAGCTATTAGCGCTCTAAAAAGCATGCTTGTGCCTGTTTCTATAGTGATAAGGGATGGAAAAGAGCAGGAAGTTCAGTCTGCAAATATTGTTCCAGGAGACATATTGATCTTAAGGAACGGGGATAAAATCCCGGCAGACTGCATACTGCTTGAGGAAAAAGAGCTGCGGGTAAATGAATCAGTTCTGACAGGCGAATCAAAAGATGTCAAGAAAAAAGCAGGCAGCAAGAAGAAATACTCTGATGATAATCTTGTTTTCATGGGGGCTTTTGTTGTTAATGGCAGGGCGGTTGCGAAAGTAATCCATACAGGCATGAACACTAGATTCGGGAAAATCGCAGGATTGATATCAACTACTGAAAAAGAGCTGCCACTTCAAAGAAAGGTGAACAATATCGCTAAGTACATGGCAACATTAGCAGCGGTAGTCTCTGTTCTAACTGGAATAATAATGCTATCCAGGGCTGAGGCGATCACCAGTGAAGTCATTATCGGCATATTAATCCTTATTATAGCCTTGTCAGTTTCAGCCTTTCCGGAAGGGTTTCCCGTAGTTCTCATAACTACGCTGTCATCCGGAGCGTATCGCATGGCAAAGCTGAATGCGATTGTCAACAGGATGTCAATCATCGAGACTTTAGGGGAGACAACAGTGATATGCTCTGACAAAACAGGCACGATTACAAAGGGCGAGATGACTGTTAAAAAGGTGTTTGCAGGAAATTGCTTCTATGACGTGTCCGGAGCAGGATACGAAGCCAAAGGTGAATTCACTTATAAAAACAAAAAGGTTGATATCAAAAAAGAGCCGTTTTATAATGCTTTGTTCAACAATGCGGTTTTGTGCAACGATGCGAGAATAGAAAGGACCGGCGAAGATAATGAGTTTAAAGTCAGCGGGTCCCCTACCGAATCCGCCCTTCTTGTTTTGGCAGCAAAAGCAGGATTATACAAAGAGGACATAGCATATAAGAGAGTTCAGGAAATCCCTTTCAATTCTGACAGGAAGATGATGTCTGTGCTGTGCAGGGTCAATAGTGAAGGTATAGTTTATTCAAAAGGTGCTACGGAATATCTTATCCAACATTGCAGGGATATACAGAAAAAGGGTAATGTTGCTAGATTAACTGAAAAAGACAGGGCAGCTATCCTCGCCGCTAACGATTCTATGTCGCAAGAGTCTTTTAGGACGCTGGCTTTTGCTTATAAAAAAATAAGTTCATTTTCTAAAGACCATTTTGAGGATAACCTGATTTTTACCGGCTTGGTAGGCATGGAGGACCCGCCCAGGGAGGAAGTTAAGGAATCTGTCACGCAGTGCATGCATGCAGGCATAACTGTGAAGATGATTACCGGCGATAATAAAGAGACTGCTTTGTCTATTGCCAGGCAAATCGGGCTAAAAGGAAAAGTTATGCTTGGGCAAGAGCTTGATAACGTAACAGATGACGAGCTTCCAAAAATCATTAATCCTATTTCGATATTTGCGAGGGTCAAGCCCGAGCATAAGTTAAGGATTATTAAAGCCTTAAAATCAAATGGAGAGATTGTTACGATGACAGGAGACGGCGTAAATGACGCGCCGGCATTGAAAGAGGCCCATATAGGTGTCGCAATGGGCAAGAGCGGAACTGATGTGTCCCGTTCTGTTGCGGATCTGACCTTAAAAGATGACAATTTCAGCACGATAGTCTTGGCAGTTAGCGAAGGAAGGATTATCTTCAAGAATATCAGAAAATTCGTAACTTACCAGCTTTCATGCAATTTTGCAGAGCTGGCCGTATTATTTATCGGGGTGCTGCTTTCCCCTTTGTTAGGCTGGCAAGTGCCTCTCTTATTAGCTTTACAAATACTTTTCATGAACTTGGTAACTGACAATCTCCCTGCGATAACTCTCGGGTTTAACCCTTCTTCCAAAGACATTATGGCTGACAAGCCCAGAAAGAATTCTGAGATACTGAATAAAAAGCTAATAGGATTACTGGCTTTTAACGGAACTCTAATGATGATTTTCGTTCTTTTAAGCTATTTTTTCACCTTCAACATGCTTGGCAAAAGCATAGAATACTCGAGAACAGTGGCGTTAATGACATTAATTTTCTTAGAAATCGCATCTGCCTTCAATTTCAGGTCATTCAGGAAAGGCGTGCTAAGCAGAAGCTTGCTTGTAAACCCTTACTTAGCCTATGCTTCGGCGATAAGCCTGATAGCCACATTTGTAATCATATATTCCCCTTTGAATAAAGTGTTTGAAACAGTCCCCCTTGCTATAGACGGGTTTATAGCAGGGTTGTCACTCTCGCTGTTGTTAATCATCATTTTTGACTTATCAAAGCATGTTAACAATAAAAAGAGGTTATTTGACTTTGAGCACTAAATAAACCCTTCTATGAAAGGATGGTCAAAGTCATGCCATTTGATGGCCCATCTTACTCGCTTGATTGAATACGCCCCTGAAATTACTTTGATTTTTTGCCTTCGGAGAATATAACAGCGATTGCGATGTTATGCTCGATTTTTCTTCTGATACCTGTTAGGTTGAAGTCTGTGACTACTAACACGGTTACGATTATTATAGAGTCAGAGCCTATAGAAGTAACTTTAGAAATTGGAGAGACAAAACAGGTGGATGTTGACGGTGATGGAGTTAATGATATTAGCATTACTCTAAATGATATTGTTGATGGTTTGGTTGATTTGACTACTAAGAGGTTGACGCCTTTACCAGTGAAAGAAGTGCATGCTGAAGAGGTTCCTTCGGAAGAAGCGCCAGTGGAAGAAGTGGTGCCTGAAGTAGGGCCTAGCAAGGCATGGCTATGGATACTGATAACAGTAATACTAGCTGTGATAATAACAAGTTACTTTTACATGCAGAAAAAGAAGAAATAATTCTTCAAAAACAAGAAAGTTCGCTGACGCTCACTAATTCCTAGTTTTCTGATTACTCGATTCTATCCAGTATTCCAGTTTTTCTTTGTTTGGTGGAGGTGGTTTCTTGCAATATGCTACGAATCCTAGTTTGT
>Ga0194111_10002254_pt1 | contig 23354 bp, 20 predicted proteins | sample TA2KigC300mmetaG_FD_146194 | JGI IMG/M metagenome (GOLD analysis project Ga0194111, IMG submission 146194) | Freshwater microbial communities from Lake Tanganyika, Tanzania - TA2015033 Kigoma Deep Cast 300m | ecosystem: Environmental > Aquatic > Freshwater > Lake | place: Tanzania: Lake... | reverse complement strand
ATTCTTCGAGCATCTGATTGAGCCGGAGTTGCGTGTCTTGCGCGTCGCTCAGCAACTCCTGGCTGCGGCCATGCGCGGCCCAGGCCCACTCGCCCACGGTTTGCAGGGGGCGCAGCGCCAGCCAGACCAGGCCGGCCGTGGCCCAGAGGCCCACGACGGGGATGGCCCGGCCGGCTGCCAACTCGCCGCCGAACCACCCTTCCGGGGCGGCGAGCAAGATGAGCGTGAGGGCCAGGGCCACGCCAACACCGGCCGGCGCGCCCAGCAGCAGCGTCGCCAGCCCGCCGGCCAGCGCCAGCAGCCAGAGCGCCGCGCTCATGCCCGCCCAGGCCGCCAGGGTGATGCACGCGGCCGCCCAGCCGATCACCAGCAGCCAGCCCGCGACATGCGGGCTGCGGTTGCGCAGCAGCCAGGCCAGCCCGCCGAGCCAGAGCAGCGCCGTCGCACACAGCGCGGCCCGGGTCGCGTCGAGGCGCGCCGTCTCCGAGATGGCGATCAACGCCAGCGCGACGATCAGCGGCAGGATCAGGGTGAACGTACTATCCCGCACCCCGGCCAACAGCTCGCGCATCTCGGCGGCCCAGGTGCCGGGTTCGGCCGGCGGATTGCCCGCGCGCAGTCGCCAGAAGCGCGTCATACTCTCTCCTTACAGCGATTTACGACACCGCCTCGATCCGTGGATGCCCGATCAACGCGTGGGGCGGTTCAGCGTCGGCCCTATTGTACACCGAGTCACACGAATGCCGCAGATTCGCGATGCCGCACATCGCCTCAGCGTTGCGCCCTTTTGCACGGACTTGCGGGTCATGCTATACTCACTGACCATAACATACACGCCCGGTGAAAGAAATCGCCCGTCGAATACGCTCTACATCTTGAATAGCCCGATGTCTGTCGAATGACTCCAGGGTCAAGGCGCCGCGGCCTTTTCGTTTCTCAAGGACGGATCTGAATGAGCCAAGTCGTGATCGAAAATCCGGTCATCAATTCGCCTTTCGCGGAGCCAACGCGCCATTTCCGCTTCGGCGACGAGGGCATCACCAACGACATCGTGGATGGCCGGCGGTCCAGCTCATACTTCATACCCATCGCACGCCCCAAGAAAAAGGGCGGGCAGCAAGCCTTCGAGACCGAGTGGATCCAGGAGCGCATCCAGGAAAACCAGCTCATCAACCAGATCCGCAGCCGCGTTGCGCAGTGGCGCCGGGGCGGTTACCTGGGTGTCACGCCCACCACCGGCCGCCTCCTGGCGTATTGGACCAGCCCTGACCGCGAGAAGAAGCTCTTCTTCTGCCAGATCGAGGCGCTGGAAACCGTCCTCTATCTGACCGAGGTCGCGCCGCGGTACGGCGACGCCTGGATCGCAAACGCTTTGCGCGAGGGTAACGATCAGTCCAACCCCGGCCTGCCGCGCGTGGCGCTGAAGATGGCGACCGGTTCCGGCAAGACCGTGGTGATGGCGATGCTGATCGCCTGGCACACGCTGAACAAGGCCGCGACGCCACAGGACGCCCGCTTCGGCAACAGCTTCCTGATCGTGACCCCCGGCATCACCATCCGCGACCGCTTGCGGGTGCTGCTGCCCAATGACCCGCAAAACTACTACCGCCAGCGTGACGTCGTGCCTGCCCAGGAGATGGAGCTGCTGGGCCAGGCCAAGATCATCATCACCAATTTCCACGCCTTCGCCCTGCACGAAAAGATGGCCGCCGGGAAACTCACCAAATCCATCCTGACCAAGGGCGAGACCAGCCCCTTCACCGAAACGCCCGACCAGATGGTGCGCCGGGTGTGCCGCGAGTTTGGGACGAAGAAAGGCATTATCGTCATCAACGACGAGGCGCACCACTGCTATCGCCGCAAGCCTGATGGCGAGGACGTCAGGCTGACCGGGGATGAACGCCAGGAGGCGCAGCGCCGCAACGAGGAAGCGCGTGTCTGGATCTCCGGCCTGGAGGCGGTCAAGAGCAAGCTCGGGGTCAAGACGATCTACGACCTCTCGGCCACGCCGTTCTTCCTGCGCGGCTCCGGCTACGCCGAAGGCACGCTTTTCCCCTGGGTGGTCTCCGACTTCTCGCTGATTGACGCCATCGAAGCCGGCATCGTGAAGGTGCCGCGCGTGCCCGTGGCCGACGATTCGATGGTCGGCGAGCAGCCCACCTACCGCGACCTGTGGGTGCGCATCCGCGAGGACCTGCCCAGGAAGGGGCGCAAGACCGAGGCGGTGGCCGGCGAGCCAAAACTGCCGCTGGAGCTCCAGGGTGCGCTGCATAGCCTTTACAGCAACTACGAGAAGTATTACCGGCTGTGGGAGGAAGCGACTAAAGTCGCTACTACGAACGTTCGTAGTGACGATCGCGCAGCATCCCTTTGGGACTTTAGTCGTCTCACCCCGCCGGTCTTCATCGTGGTCTGCAACAACACCAACGTCTCCAAATTGGTCTACGACTACATCGCCGGGTGGGAGAAGCCGATCGGCGACCGGACCGTCGTCCAGGCCGGTCAATTGCCCATTTTCCGCAACGACGACGGGCGCGGCGGCTGGCTCCAGCGGCCCAACACGATCCTGGTGGACAGCCAGCAGCTCGAATCGGGTGAGGCGATGAGCGACGATTTCAAAAAGATCGCCGCGCGAGAGATCGAGGAATTCAAGGCCGAGTACCGCGTCCGCTTCCCCGGCCGCGACGCCGAAGCGCTGACCGACGAAGACCTGTTGCGCGAGGTGATGAACACCGTGGGCAAGCCGGGCCGCTTGGGCGAGCAGGTGAAGTGCGTGGTCAGCGTCTCGATGCTGACCGAGGGGTGGGACGCGCAGACCGTGACCCACATCCTGGGCGTGCGCGCGTTCGGCACGCAGCTCTTGTGCGAGCAGGTGGTGGGCCGCGCGCTGCGGCGCATGAGCTACGCCACCAACGCCGAAGGCCGGTTCGCTCCTGAATACGCCGAGGTCTACGGCGTGCCCTTCTCGTTCATCCCGACGTCGGGCAGCAACCCTGATCCCAAACCGGGGCCGATGCCCACACGTGTACGCGCGCTGGAGAACCGAATTGCCTGCGAGATCGTCTTCCCGCGGCTGCTGGGCTATCGCTACGACATCGCGGGCGAGCGGCTGACCGCGACCTTCACGCCCGAATCGCGCCTGGCGCTCAGCACCCGCGATATCCCGACCGAGACCGAAATGTCGCCTATTGTCGGCACAACTGAGAAGCATCGGCTGGACGACCTGCGGCGCCGTCGTCCCAACGAGATCGCCTTCCTGCTGGCGAAGCTGGTGCTGGAGAAGTACTTCCGGGATGACGACGGTAACGACAGGCCGTGGCTCTTCCCCCAGGTGCTGGCGATCACTAAACGCTGGCTGGCCAAATGCGTCACACTCAAGGATCACACCTTCCCGCAACTGCTCCTGCTGATCGAGCCGGCGCACGACGCGGCCGACCGCATCTACAAGGCCATCGTCACCGCCACCGACGGCACAGCCCGATTGAAGCCGATCCTGCGGCCGTACGACACGGTCGGCTCCACGCGCTTCGTGGACTTCGACACGACCCGGCCGGTCTACGCCACGCGGCCGGACAAGTGCCACATCTCCCACGTCGTCGCCGACACCGGCTCGTGGGAGCAAAAACTGGCTCAAACGCTGGAAGAGATGCCCGAGGTCGTGCGCTACGTCAAGAACCACAACCTGGGGTTCACGATTCCCTACACGATCAACGGCGAGGAACACCAGTACACGCCGGACTTCGTAGCCTGTCTGGACGACGGACACGGGCCGGGCGATCTGTTGAACCTGCTCATCGAGGTCAGCGGCGAGGCGAAGAAGGACAAGGCCGCCAAAGTCGCCACCGCACGCACGCTCTGGGTGCCCGCAGTGAACCATCACGGCGGCTTCGGGCGGTGGGATTTCATCGAGATCGGCGATCCGTGGGATGCGGAGAATACGATCCGTGCTAACTTACAGCATCGTAGTAACGACTTCAGTCGTTCTACACCGGAAAGCGACTAAAGTCGCCACTACCAACTCAAGATCGTACGTTCGTAGTAACGACTTTAGTCGTTCCGTGCGATGGAGCGACTAAAGTCGCCACTACCAGCGCATCTCACTCCACTCGTAGCAACGACTTCAGTCGTTACGGAGCAAGAAAACAACATGCTTTATGAGTACAGAAGATTGACACTAAAGGAACGCGAGCTTATTCTGGCCCGCCGCCGCGAGTTGGGCTACCCCTTGCACGCGCCGCCTCATCCTTTTCGCGACGCGGGGCGGTACCTGATCTCGGCGGCGAACTTCGAGCATGTCGCTATCATGGCATCGCCCGACCGCCGCACCGAATTCGAGGCACGGCTGCTGGCGATCATGGAGGAGATTCACGCCGAGGTCTACGCGTGGATTGTGCTGCCGAACCATTATCACATCCTCCTCGGCGTTGATTCCCTTGACCTGGTCTCGGCTGCGCTGAAGCAATTGCATGGGGCGACTTCGCGCGAGTGGAACCTGGCCGATGGGCAGACCGGGCAGCGTCGCGTGTGGTACAAATTCGCCGATCGGATGATCCGCAACGACGCGCACTTCTACTGCGCCCTGAACTACGCGCACTACAATCCAGTCAAGCACGGGTATACCACCGATCCTTACGAATGGCCGTGGTCGAGCCTATCCAATTATCTTGGTTCACAAGGCCGCGAGTGGCTGCGCGAGACATGGAAAACGTATCGTCCGGGTGATGATTTTGGGAAGGGTTGGGATGATTGATTGTGGAAACGACTGCGGAAGCGACTGAAGTCGTTACTACCGTTACTACGATGTTTGCTATGGTGGTTAGTGTGATCGTTACCACGTGTTGGCAATGGCCCATACACAGAGAGCGGACATGTTCAAACTGACGCCGAATCAACGAAACGCCCTGCGCACAAACGTCGCAGAGCACTTCGGGCTGGAGGAACTGAAGACGCTGTGCTTTGACCTCGGCGTGAAGTTCGATAACCTCGCGGGAGAAAGCCTGGACGCAAAAGTCGCAGCACTCATCCTGTGGTTCGAAGAACGCGACCGTACATCTGATCTCATCGAGAAGCTACGGCAGGAGCGCCCAAAGGCCGACTGGAGCCTGAAGCCGCGGCTGTCGCCGAACGACCTCTCAAATGAACCGTTGCGCGAAACCGAGCAATCCCCAGTTGATCGGGGGCCGAATTCTATGCCTCAACCGGCAGCAGGCGGTGCTGACCCGGCCAAGCCGCTTATCGAGCCTAAGAACGGGAAGCCAGGTTGCCAAGTAAAGATGGAAGTGGTGATTGCTCTTACAGTGGCTTTCATCGGACTGATCGGTGTGCTGGGGGAACCCTTTGCCGCGAAACTGGCTGAGCGGTGGTTGCCCAGCGGAACGCCCGTGGCAGGCATGACACCTACCGTCTCTCCCACCTCCTCGGTCACGTCATCTCCGACGGCGACGTTCACAGCGACACCATCGCACACGTGGACTCCGATGCAGACGCCGCCCCATACGTCTATCCCAACCCCATCTCCCACATCTACGTCATCGCCTATTCCGACACCAACGCTGCCCCACACCTCTACTCCCACCCCATCGCGCACGCCAACCCCGCGTGTTGTCGAGACTGCGGTGGTGGCTTTGCGAACCTGGAGTGGCAGGTACGTCACAGACATGGACATCACCCCGAACCGAAGATTGAAAGCACAGGATACGCCGATAGGTGATCGGCAGAAGTTCATTTTGCTATGTCTGGCGAACGACAAAGCCGCACTTCAGATTGCCGACAGATTTGTCTCTGCCTTGAACGACGAACCCGGTCGGAACTGGGAGTTGAGAGTAGAGGTGGTGGAGCGGTTGGCATGGGAAGAGTTTGCGTTGGTCGACCCGGACACCCGAGACCCATTGCATTGTGTCGAAGTCTTGAAACAGCTTCGGCAAGGTGAGGTCAGGCTGGCTTTTCAAACCTTCCACGGCAGGTTCGTGACCGCGTTGGGGCAGGATTATGATTGGGTGCTCAGGGCGGAAACCACCGCACTGGACAGATATGAAAAGTTTACTGTCATCAACCTTGCGTTGACGCCGATAGTCACTCCTACGCCTACGCGATCACCCACGCCAACATCCACGCCTTGCGCAAGTTGCGCTGGCTGTGTTAGCGGGCGAGGCTACGGTTGTCCAGAGAACATGGCAACCGTAGTATCGGGCATGAGTGACCTATCCTGTACGGACATCTTCACTCTGACGTCACCGATCACGGCGACCCAAATCCGCATTGAGATGACGAAAAGGGCGATGGAAGAGTTCGGATACTCTCTATATGAAGTGGAAGCTTACGGCCCCGACGATCCCACGAAGAATTTGCTCAAAGGTGGAGCGGTTAGCGTTTCTTCGACAGAGGATGACCGATACATTGCCACTAACGCCACAGATGGCGGCAAGATCACTCGTTGGGCCGGCGAAAAGGGCCGAGACCCTCAATGGCTGGAGATCACTTTACCCCAACCTGTTCGTCTTAATCGCATTGAGCTCAAATGGGAACAGGCCTACGCGAGGGAGTATTGCGTGATCGTGAAGCCCGCCCAATAGCTCTCGATTGGTTGATACCGGAAGGTCCAACGTATGTCCAAATCAACGACTTCCATCACCGCCCACAAACACACCGACCGCCGCGCCAACATCCCCACCGAGGAGCTGCGCGACTTCGTCGCCGAGGACGAAAACGCACCGATGACACTCCGCTATCCGCGCGACCCATCGCTGGATCCGCAGCTTGTGTGGCAGGGCAAGGACGAGCAGGATGGCGAGGACCTCCTCGTGCCGGCGGTGCCGATCTACATCCAGGAAAAGATCCACCCGCAGGCGATCATCAACGACTTGCTGGCCCAGGCCGCCAAGCCCGGCTCCAGTCTGGCTGAGGCGGCCGCGGCCTACCAGTTGAACATGTTCGCCGACTTCAACGGCGGGCCGGAGGAGTTCGATCAGAAAGTCGAGTTCTACGCGCACGAGCAGAACTGGGCCAACCGGCTGATCCTGGGCGACTCGCTGCTGGTGATGGCGAGCCTGGCGGAGAAAGAGGGGCTGAAGGGCAAGGTGCAGATGATCTACCTGGACCCGCCCTACGGCATCAAGTTCGGCTCCAACTGGCAGGTCAGCACGCGCAAACGTGACGTCAAGGATGGCAAAGCCGAAGACGCCACCCGCCAGCCAGAGCAAGTGCGCGCCTTCCGCGACACCTGGAAGCTGGGCATCCACTCGTACCTGGCCTACCTGCGCGACCGGCTGGTGGCAGCGCGCGAGTTGCTGACTGAGACCGGCAGCGTCTTCGTGCAGATCGGGGACGAGAACATGCACCTGGTGCGATGCGTGCTGGACGAGGTATTTGGAAGTGAGAACTTCGTATCACTCATTCAATTTCAGAAAACAGGAGGCGCATCAACTAAGCTGCTAGCCTCGACAGTGGATTATCTCCTTTGGTATGCCAAGGATATCAATGTCGTAAAATACCGGCAGCTCTACGTTGCCAGGGAACTCGGAGAGACCAATCTGGATCGATATGATCTCTTTGTTGCGGATGATGGCCTTATTCGACGCCTGAAGCCTGACGAGATTGCCGGCATATTGCCGCTGCCACAGGGGAAACGTTACCAGCTGACCAGTTTATTGTCGGATGGTGTCACTTCCAGCCCACAAGGATTCTCTTTCGCGGGCAAGATGTACGTACCTCGATCCGGAACGCACTGGAAAACATCCGTTGAGGGTCTAGCTCGGTTAGCAGTAAACAATCGTGTCGAGGTTATGGGATCTGTGGTGCGATATCGAAGATACCTTGACGATTTTGCGGTCGTGCCTCTCACAGATCGTTGGGAATCGCTTCAACTTGGTGTCGAACTCACCTACGTGGTCCAGACTTCACCTCAGGTCATTACGCGCTGTCTTCTGATGACCACCGACCCCGGCGACCTGGTGCTCGATCCGACCTGTGGCAGCGGCACGACGGCCTACGTTGCGGAGCAATGGGGCCGGCGCTGGATCACGTGCGACACCTCGCGTGTAGCCCTGGCGCTGGCGCGCACGCGGCTCATGTCTGCCCGGTATCCCTTCTACCTGCTGGCCGATTCGCCGGAAGGTGCCAGGAAGGAGCTGGAGCTCAGCGGCGCCGGCGCGTTTGGCGAGGCGACGAAAGCCGCTGCGTTGATGACGATGGGGGACATCCGCAAGGGCTTCGTCTACAAGCGCGTCCCGCACGTCACCCTGAAGTCCATCGCCAACAACGAGGAGATAGATGCGATCCATGCGAAATGGCAGGAGACGCTTGAGCCGCTACGGGCCAGGATCAACCGGCTGGCAGGGAAGGACTGGGAGGAGTGGCAAATCCCGCGGGAGATCGAGGGTAGTAACGACTTGAAGTCGTTACTACAGGAGTGGTGGCAGGCCCGCCGCCAGCGCCAGGCCGAGATTGACGCATCCATCGCCCGCCGCGCCGAGACCGAGACGCTCTACGACCAGCCCTACGAGGACAACAAGCGCGTGCGCGTGGCCGGCCCCTTCACGGTGGAGAGCCTGTCGCCGCACCGGGTGCTCCCCACAGAAGCGGGCGATGTGCGTCCTGCGGATGAATCGGCGGCCGACTTCACCACGATGATCCTGGACAACCTGCGGAAGGCCGGCGTGCAGAACACGCGCAAAGCGGAACGGCTCACCTTCAACCGGCTCGATCCCTACGCCGGGACGTGGCTCCACGCGGCCGGCGAGTACACCGACGCCGCAGGCAAACCCCGGCGCGTCGCGGTCTCCATCGGCCCCGAGCACGGCACGGTCGGCCCGCAGCAGGTCAAGGAGGCCGCCAAGGAAGCGGTGCAGGGGATCGGCTTCGACCTGCTCGTGGTGTGCGGCTTCGCCTTCGACCCGCACGTCTCCGAGGAGGTCAGGCGCTACGGCGCGCTCACGGTACTGCCGACGAAAATGAACCCCGACCTGGCGATGGGCGACGAGTTGCTCAAAAAGACCGGCGCGGGCAACCTGTTCATGGTCTTCGGCGAGCCGGATGTGGAGATTCGCGCCGCTCGTAGTAACGACTTCAGTCGTTCCGCTGCGACTGAAGTCGCAACTACGAACCAGGTTGTCGTCGAGATCAAGGGCGTGGACGTTTACGACCCGACCACGGGCCAGATTCGCAACGCCTCCACCGACGACATCGCGTGCTGGTTCATAGACACCGACTACGATGGCGAGAGCTTCTTCGTGCGGCACGCGTATTTCACCGGCGCGGAGGAGCCTTATGACAAGCTGAAGCGGGCGCTGCGGGCGGAGGTTGACGAGGCGGCGTGGGCCGCGCTCTATCGCACGGTCAGCCGGCCCTTCGCGCGGCCTGCGTCCGGCAAGATCGCGGTGAAGGTCATCAACCACTACGGGGATGAAGTGTTGAAGGTGTTCGCTGTGTAAGAAACACAGTTGGACAGACCAGCACAATTCGAGTATGATAACCGCCATGAACGACTTCGTGGCCGACTTACCGGATCGCGAAACCTTGCGCCAGATGATCGCCGGCGCCATCGCGGAGCTTGATCTGCGGCAGATCGCGATCACGCGCCGCCTGACGCCGGCCCAACGTTGTCAGGAGGGTCTCTCGATGATTCGCGTGGCCGAAGACGCGGGCGCGTATCGGCTGCGCAAGCGCCGGCCGGAATTGAGCCAGGCCGAGGCGCTGCGCATCGTCAGGAGCGCGCAGTCATGGTGAGCGTACCGGCTGAAGATCCCCAAAGACCCCATAGCCTCGATTTTGCACATTTTGTGCGGCTCGTCCTCGATGCGATTGAGGCTGTCCATCTCAAGTACTTGATCGGCGGAGCGGTCGCAGTGTGGGCCTGGGGCGACGTTCGCACCACTCGCGACCTCGATTTGGTCATCGAATTGCCGATTGAGTCTATTGTTGACCTATCGCACGAGCTTGCGCGGCGCGACATGCTTGTACCTGCTGACATCATCCTCGACATCTTGATCTTCTCACGCAGCGATCTCGCTGTGGATGCCATCCACATGTACTCGGGTTATAAAGCCGAGTTGTTTCTCTTGCGACCGGATGATCCACATCGGGCGCTTGCGCTCGAACGCCGACTACTGGTGGATCTTGGTCCGCCGATTGGGGAGGCCTGGGTTCACTCGCCGGAGGACTTGATCCTCTATAAGCTCCGCTATTTCAGCATCAGTCGCCAGACCAAGCACCTGCGAGATATCGGCAGTATTATGTTGACGCTTGGGCAACAGCTAGAATTGGACTACATCACCACCTGGTCGGAACGGCTCGGCCTGGCTGAGATCTGGCGTGAAGTCCGGGCGGAAGTTGGATATGCCACGGGCGACTAATGACTCAAACGGATGCGGGGCGGCCCGTTCGCGCGTTGGGACTCTCCCCCGCGGCCCCGGCCGTCGGGCAAGCATCTATTCCTTCACCCCCCGAACACCCCATCCCGCTGATCCATCACCCACCCCTCGCTGAACCGCACATACTTGATGCACTGCCGCGGCCGGTAGGAGTACGCGACGTGGAGCAGGCCGTCGGCCGTCTGGAGGAGGCACGGGTAGCCGAGGCCCCGGTTGAGGCGCGTGTTGGCCGGGCCGGCGAAGTCGTCGCCGGTGTCCACATGGCGCATGTACGGCCAGGTCTCGCCGCCATCTTCGGAGAGCGCCACGGTGACGGGATACCGCTCGGCCGGCCAGACCGTCCGGGCCGGGTCGTCGTTGGCGCTGAAGTGGTTGAAGGCGAGGGCGATGCGGCCGCTGTGCAGTTTGCGCGCCTGGATGGAAGCGTTGTTGTTGGGTAGGATCGTGCGCTGCGGGGGCGTCCACGTCCGGCCATCGTCGGCCGACCGGCTGCTGTAGATGCGGTCGGCGGCGCGGCTGCGGAAGAACGCGACCAGCCGGCCCGCCGCCAGCTCCACGACCGACATCTGCACCCGGCCGCGGCTGTCGGGCACGGGATACTCCTGCCAGGTGCGGAAACCGTCGGCCGAGATGCGCACGACGCTGTGGTCGTCGCCGTAGCCCGCGGCCGGCCGGCTGAAGTACATCGGGAAGAGCCACTCGCCGTTGCGCAGCACCAGCAGCGGCTGGCGGCAGAAGGAGCCGGGATCGGCCGAGAAGGTCTCGACCGGTCCCCACGTCTGCCCGCCATCCTCGGAGATGCGGCGGCGGATGATCGCGGTGTGCTGCATCGTGAAGCCGCCGCTGGCCGCGCCGGCCGCCACCCTGGCCGCCCACTCCTCCCGCGTGCAGCCGCGCGTGAGCTGCGCGGTGTAGAGGAGCCACAGCTTGCCGTCCGGCGCGGGGAAGAGCACCGGGTTCTGCTCGGAGCGTTGGGGATCTCCGGAAACCCAGACGGGCGGCTGCCACCGGGCCGCGCCGGCCGGCAGCCGCGACAGCGCGATCTTGATGTCGCCGCTCCCCTCGGCCGAGCCGGCGAACCAGGCGCACAGCAGGTCGCCGTCCGGCAGCTCCGCCAGGTTGGCCGCGTGATTCTCGGCGCCCAGCGGCGGGATGAACGCCTCGACCCGGTTGCCATCGTCCGGCGGGCGGTAAAGCTGGCCGCCAACAACCAGCGCGCGCAGATCCAAGATGTCCGAAGATGTCATCCTGCGTGTCCTCCCTCCCGTCGGCGCGGCGTCAAACGTGTTGTGTGGTGCGTAGTGCGTATTGCGTAGTGCGTATTCGTCATTCGCCATTCGCCATTCGCCATTCGCCATTCGTCATTCGCCATTCGTCATTCGTGATTTGCCGATTTGCAATTTGCAATTTGCAGCTTCCCCACCCACCCCTGCACCTTCTCCCCCAGCGCCTCCAACTGCGCCACGTCCGCCTCGGTGATCGGCGCGACCGGCACCCGACAAAAGCTGGTGATGGGCACGCCCGACCGGGCCAGGTACAGCTTGGCGGCGGCCGGATACTTGTTCGAGGCGATCCGCTCCATCTCCGTCAGGCCGGCTTGCAGCTCGGCGGCCAACGCCGGTTGGTCGGCATAGTGCTCGCACAGCCACGCGTAGAGCGCCGCGTAATAGTTGCCGGCGATCGGGGAGATGCCGGCCGCGCCGGCCTGCAGCGAGGCGAGCGCGCTTTGCGTGTGCGCGTTGTAGAGCCGCAGGGGCGTGCCGTTGATCGCGGCCTGCTTGGCCCGGATGCTAACGATGTCCCGGCAGGTGTCCTTGAAGTACAGGAACCGGCCGCTCTGCGCCGCCCAGGCCAACAGTTCCGGCGTGAAGAGGCGATGGTAGGGCCGCGGGCACTCGTACACGCCGAGCGGCAGCGGATCGGTCAGCGCCAGCAGCCGTTCGATTTGCCGCTGCAACGTCGCGTCGTCCTCATCCGGCGCGACGAGCTGGCACGGCAGGATGACGACCGCCGCGACGCCGGTCTCGGCCATGCGCTTAACGAAGTCGGCCTGGCTTTCCAGATCGCCGCCGAACGTCGCGGACGCGACGACCGGCGCCCGACCGTTCGACCTCTGAACGACGCGCCGCGCCACGATCAACCGCTCTTCATCGCGCATCTCATACATCTCGCTGGAGGCCGCGACCGTGAACAGCCCGGCGCTGCCCGCGTCAAGATACCAATCCACCAGCGCATCCAGGCCGGGCAGATCCAGCGCGCCATCGTCCTGGAAGGGGGTCAGCATCACCGGCCAGAGGCCGTGGGGAAGTTGCGTTGTCATGTCTGTTTACCTCACATTCTGGAATAGACCTGTCAAGTTTCTGAAAACCTGACAGGTCTCAGCGCACGCCGCGAATCTGCGGCAACAGGAGCAGCCCCGCGACGGTAGAGAGCGCGCCGGACAAGAACAGGATCGCGTAGCCCATCGGCGAAGTGACGCCCAGGCTGTTCAGCAGCGCCGCGCCGAGGCCCGGCAAGATGACCTGCGGCACGGTCGAGGCGATGTTGAGCACGCCCAGATCCTTGCCGCGATCCGCCGCCGAGGGGAGGATTTGCGTCGCCAGCGCCTGGCCCAGGCTGAAAAAGAAGCGGAAGCCGACGCCGATGGTGGTGGTGGCGACCAGGACGATGCCCCAGGCGGCCGAGAGCGCCATCCCGATCAATCCGGCGATCACCAGGCCGCCGCCCGCGATGATGAATACCTTGCGGCGTTGCAGCCGATCGGACCAGAACGCGGCCAGCATCATCAGCGGCACGCCCACGGCGGTCTGCACGATCTGAATCTGCGACATCGCCTCCTGCACGGTAAGGCCCGGAAAATGCGCGGCCGAGCCGACCACGTTCTGGACATAGAGGAAGAGGAAGCCGCCCGAACCAAAGATGTAGCCCGTCCAAAGGAACAGCCACACCAGCCAGACGCGGGCGAAGTTGGGCTGGCGGCGGGGGTTGATCCAGAAGGACGCCAGGAACGCGCCGATCCGCAGCCGCGGCAGCGCGCCGGCCGGCAGCCGCGGCTCCCGATACCAGGCGGCGAAGAGCGCGTTGCACGCCAGCAGCACGGCGATCACGACGCCATAGCCGGCCCGGAAATCGGTCACGCGGCCCAGGTAGAACGCGCCGCCGATCATCATCACCGGGGAGATCAGCCCCAGGATCGCCTGCGTGGCCCCGCGCTGGAAGGCGGGCACGCGGTCGGGCAAAATGGCCGAGTGGGCGGCCATCAGCATGTTGCCGAAGAATTGCACCATGAACCAGCCGAGCGCCAGGCCCGCGATCATCTGCGATCCGGCCAGGATGAGCAGCCCGGCCGCGGTCGCGAGCGCGCCGATCACGATCCAGGGCCGCCGCCGGCCAAAACGCGACGTGGTGCGGTCGCTCAGCGCGCCGCCAAGTGGATTCCCCACCAGCGCGCCGAACGCGCCCAACGGCAACACCACCGCCAGGTTGGTCGCCGCGGCGGCCGGATCCACCCGCGCCACCTGCACCGGCAGCAGGACGCTCAACACGACCATGATCGCCAGGAGCGCACTGGCGCTCGCCAGACCGAGCAAGACCTGGAAGGTGAGAGTGACGGGTTGGGTTGGCTCTTGGAGGGCTGTGGTCATATCACAAAATCGCAAACCAGCGCAGCAACTCCTGCGCTACCAGTTCGTGCCCGCGGCGGTTGGGGTGATTGCTCCAGGAGAGCAGATCGGTCACTTCGCCGCCCGCGGCCACGTGGCGCTCGAACGCGGCGTAGCTATCGGCCAGGCCCACGTTGTATTCGGCGGCCAGGCGGCGGATTTGCGCGGCATGGCAGGACAGCTCGCGCCAGGCGGCGCCGGCCGGGTCGAGCACGCCGCTGTTGTCCCAGGTCGGGGTGAGCAGGAGCACCTTGGCCCCCTGCGCCAGGCTTGCCTCGATCATGCTTCGCCAGGCGGTCTCGGCCCAGGCCAACCCCGGCCGGCGGTCGTTCAATCCGTAGTCAATCGTCACCACGTCGGGCCGGTGGCACAGCACGTCCGCTGCGAAACGGTCGGCGCCTTTGGGCGAGCCTTCCCCGCCGATCGCAGTCACGATGACGTTGACCACCGCGTAGGGGAAACGCTGCTTGAGATCACGGTGCAGCAGCGCGGGATACGCGTTGAACGTATCCACCAGCGGCGTCGCGAAGTAGCCTGCCGGGACGCTGTGCCCGTGGCAGACGATGTTGACGGTGCGGTTGTTCGGCCATTGGGCCAGCAACAGATTGACGATATCGCGCAAGTACGCGCGGCGGTCGGCGATTGCCATCTTCATACTCCCATCAGTTTTGTCGCCCGCCATTATGCCACAAGGGTCGAGGCGGGGCCAAAGCGGCCAATCCCTGCCGCGATGCACCCTGCGCCCATCACGATACACCTCGCGATGTACCCTCCGACCGATGACGCTGCACCCCCGCGTCGGCGATACTGCGTGCAAATGAGGCGACCACAGCCGGCCGCCCCGCAGACAGATGCAAGAGGAGCAACATCATGACTTCCACTTTGATCGGCAAAACAATCGTGGTGACGGGGGCCACGTCCGGCATTGGGCTGGCGACCGCCGAAGCGCTGGTGCGCGCGGGCGCCGGGGTGATCGGAGTAGGCCGATCGGCCGCCCGCTGCCGCGAAGCTGAATTGCGCGTGCGCAAGCTGAGCCAGACCGGCCATGTGACCTATTGCACGGCGGATCTGACGCAACAGGTCGAGGTGCGCCGCCTGGCGGAGGCGATCCGGCGACTGGTCGCGGGCGCAGAGCAGCCCCGGCTGGATGGGCTGGTGAACAACGCCGGAACCTTCACCTACTGGCTGGCGCTGACGCCGGAAGGCTTCGAGACGCAGTGGGCGCTGAACCATCTGGCGCCGTTCCTGCTGACGCAGGAGTTGCTGCCGCTACTGCAGGCCGCGCCGCAGGCGCGCATCGTGACGGTCAGCTCGGCGTCGCACTACCACACCGATCTAAAGTGGGACGACATCCAGTTGCGCCGAAACTACAATGGTCTGGCGGCCTACAACCAGACCAAACTGGCGAACGTCCTCTTCACCGCGGAACTCAACCGGCGCCTGGGGCCGCACGCTTCCGTGCGCGCCTTCGCGGCCGATCCCGGCCTGGTGCAGACCGACATCGGTCTGAAGGGCACGCCCGCACTGGTGCAGCGCTTCTGGACGCTCCGCCGCGCCGGCGGCATCCCGGCCGCCGAGGCGGCGCGGGGCATCCTCTTCCTGCTGGCGGAAGCGGCGATCCAGGAATCGCAGCAGGTGTATTGGAAGCACGGCCGGCCCCAGCCGCCCAGCCGGCAAGCAACCGATGTCGCGGCGGCGCAGCGGCTATGGGCGCTCTCGGCGCAGATGTGCGGATGTCAGGCATGAAGAAGGAGGATACTATGACAAGCTATGTGATGATCTCCGGCGCGACCGGCGGTCTGGGGAAGGCTTTTGCCGTCGAGTGCGCTGCCCGCGGTTACGCGCTCTATCTGACCGACCTGCGCCCCGCGCCATTGGCGCTGCTGGCGGCGGCGCTGGGCCGCACCTACGGCGTGCCGGTGCGCTGGCAGGCGTGCGATCTGACGGAATCAGCTCAGCGCGCGGCCTTGTTCGAGACGATCGCTGCGGAACGCGTGTCGTTCTGGGGTCTGGTCAACGTGGCGGGTCTCGATCACGAGGGGCTGTTCCTCGAGCAGACGCGCGCCCGCATCCGCACCATCTTGCGACTGAACATCGAGGGCAGCCTCGAACTGACCCACGCGCTGCTGGGACTGCGTGATCGGGCGACGACGTTCCGCATCGTCAACGTCGCCAGCCTGGCGGCCTTTTTCCCGATGCCATACAAGGCGACCTATGCGGCCTCGAAGCGCTTTCTGCTCGACTTCTCGCTGGCGTTGGCCGCCGAGCTGGCCGCCGACGATGTGACCGTCACGGCGCTCTGCCCGGCCGGGCTGCCGACCACGCCCGACTGCGTGGACGCGATCGCTGCCCAGGGCTGGCTGGGGCAGATCACGACGCAGAACATCGGCGCCGTCGCCGCCGGGACGCTCGAAGCGGCCCTGCGCGGGCGCCCGGTCTACATTCCGGGCGCGCTCAACCGGCTGCTACAAACCGTGGGCGGGCTGATCCCGCGATCCCTCATCGCCCGCCTGGTCAACGCGCGTTGGCGGGCGGCCCGGCAGCGGCCCGCCGCGCCGGCGCCCCAGCCCACGCTCGCCTTCCGGCCGCAGCAGGCGTGAGCCAGGCCGGCGCGGCTAGACCTCCCGGCGGCGCGCAGATCCACCATCTGCGCGCCGCCTCGATCAGCGCGCGGTCGCCGGTGGGCATGAGCTTCTGAATGTCCACCAGGCTCCAAAGCGCAGCCCCGCGCGCACGGGGGCGGGGCGGTTCGTGGGGGATTGATTTATCACGCCAGCTCAGTCGCCGCGCACAACCTTGGCCGGAACTTTTTTCGCTGTACAGTTTTGCGTGCCCATGTCTTCGCAGAAGAAGATCCCCTCCGCGCCGGCCTCGGCCGCCAGCCGGATCTTCTGCTCGTAGACGCCCGCCACGATCTCGTGCAGCCGCCGCAGCTCGTCCGGGTAGAGCGCCAGGTCGGCGAAGTAGACCTCCATCTTGCGCAGGTAGCGGGTGTCGTTGAAGACCCAGCCGCCGATGAAGGCCAGCTTGAACTTATCGGTCGGCTGGCTGAACGTCTCCCCCCGCTTCCCGCGTCAGGTTCAGCAGCTTGATGCCCTTATCCGCCGTGTGGCGATACACTTTCTCCACGTCATTCAGGTGCGGCTGCGACAGGTTGATGGCGTGCAGGCCGCGCTGTTCCGACATGGCCGGCCAGATGCTGCCAGGGCCATTACATCCCCACCACCGGCTTGAGCCGCTCGGCCTGGGCCAGCGACTCGATCATCACGTAGATGTACAGCCCGCGGGGATCGAGCGCGTCCACCAACTGCCGCAGCTCGTCGGCCGTGAAGGAGCCGCGCACGAGGAGCGGACGCTGCGCTTCTTGGATCTTGCGGAACGCGGGGATCATGCCGGCGATGTCTGGCCCACCCGAATGCAGCTCGTAATTCACCTGGAAGGCCCGTATCTCCGCCACCTCCAGGAAGAGGTCGTAGAGGAACATCGAGTTGGTATGCAGGTGGATGAAGGTGTTGGCGTAGCGCCGGGCGACCATGCGATCCACCGGTTGGAGGTACTTCTTGTAGAGCCGGGGCGAAAGGACGCCAGACGCATCTTCTTGCAGGCGGATGATGGGGCCAGGCGCCCAAAGCTGATATTGCGCGTCGTAATAGCCACCGTGATAGAGCGGAATCTCCCGCCAGGCTGCGTCGGTGATCTGGCAGAAGATCTCGCCGCAGCGCCAGAACAGCCGCTGAGCCTCTTCCGGAGAATCGGCCAAGTCCATGACGTTTTGGGTATGACCGCGCAACGAGGCAGCGATGTCCGATGGACCATGGAGCGTGCCGTGGCTTACCGGGTAGCGGCCGGCCGAGCGGCGCACGAGCGCCCGGATGAACGCGACGTACTTCTGGAACCACGCGCTCTCCGTGTCCAGCCGCAGGTCGGCCAACTCCTCCCACGGCAGGGTGCGCTCGACGCCGAGGATCGTGCCCGGCAGGATGCGCAGGGTCTCGCCCAGCATCCCGTTGAGCCACGGAACAGCCTGCGACGGGGACGCGCCGCGCAGGATATCATCCCCCATCACCTCGCCTTCGGCCAGCAGCCGCTCCTGGTCGTCGAGGAACGCTTCTGGCTCGACCATGTCTGGCGTCAGCACGTCGCAATCCTGCCACGCCGCGCTGGCCGCAAACTCCTGCAGGGGGAACCAGCTCTTGATCGAGAAGCCGACCAGCGGCCGCTTGACCGGGCTGCGGTTCCAAAAGGCACGATAGCCGGCGATCTTGGCCGGGTCGTTGCCGAAGGGATGGAATGATAACATGGAGCCTCCGTCGCTTTGTGCAACGTCAAACGTCAAACGTCATGTATGAAGAACGCCGATCGTCTTGACGCCTGACGCTTGACGCCTGTCTCCTGACTCCTATCAGACCTTATTCTCTCCCGCCCAATCCTGCCCGCCATGCAACTGCGGGTAATAGCTCGCCCGGTGGAACTCGGGCGCGGCGTCGAATTCGAGTTCGAGCACGGCGACCCCCGCATGCACGTCGGGTGAAGACTTGGGCAGGTTCTTCAGCAGGATGCGGTGCCCCCGCTGCTCGAACGCCACCGGCGAGCCGTCCTTGACCAGCCGGACGGCCTTCACCGGCGATACGAAGCCGCCCAGCGCCATCTCGCCGGCCGTGGGCCAGATCCAGTTCCAGATGTAGACGTTCTTCCCGTCGAACGATGCGTGACTCACTCCGTTCGCATTCCGATAATCCGCTTTCGGCTTCACGCCGTAAACCGCCTTGCCGTTCTCCGCCAGCCATTTGCCCACCGTGGTCAGCGGCGCGACCGCCTCGGCCGGCACGCCGCCGTCGGGCGTCGGGCCGATGTTCAGCAGCAGGTTGCCGCCGCCCGATGTGACGGTGTTGAGCATCTTGATGATGCGTTGTGCGTTGTAGCTGTAGGGGATCGCCTGCGCCGAATCCACGTAGCCCCAACTGATGCCGTTGAAGGTCATGCAGGCTTCCCAGTCGCGATCCATGGCCGTCAGGTGTTCTTCCGGCGTGCCGAAGTCCTCGTCGAGCCGGGTGCGGTTGTTGATGATGATGTGCGGCTGCAGCTCGCGCACCATCTGGTTCAGCGTGAGCGAGTCCCAGCCCTCCCAGGTCTCCATCGGCCGGGCCACGTCGAACCACATGATGTCAATCACCCCGTACTGGGTCAGCAGCTCGCGGTTGATCGCCCGGATGTACGCGTTGAAGCGCGCCCGAGCTTCCATGTCGAACGCGCAGCGCCAGCCGTCGGGATGGTGCCAGTCCATCAGCGAGGTGTAGAACCCGATCTTGAGGTCGAACTCGCGACAGGCGGCCACGAACTCGGCCACGATGTCGCGCTTGGGGCCGAAATTCACCGAGTTGTAGGGATTGGCCTGCGAGTCCCACAGGCTGAACCCCTCGTGATGGCGAGTGGTCATCACCATATACTTCATCCCGGCCGCCTTCGCCAGCCTGGCCCATTCGCGCGGCGCGCCCGGTCTCGGGTTAAACTGGTCGGCCAGCTTCTCGTATTCCGCGATGGGGACGTTTTCCAGCGACATCACCCACTCGTTGCGGCCCACCAGCGCGTAGAGGCCATAATGGATGAACATCCCGAAGCGGGCTTCGCGCCACCATGCCATTCGTTCGGATCGCGTACTCGCGATCCACTTCTCGTATTCCGGTTTGCTGAGCAGTTTGGACATTTTGGGGTAGTTCCTTTCCGATGTGGATGGTGAGATTATCGCGCCAGATGGCTCAGCAGGCAAAATGGAGAGCAGGCATCGCTGGACGGCGTTTCTCAGAAGATGACAAACCCGGCGTGTCGTGCTATAATGAAAGCATCTCTGCTGCTGCCGTGCTCAACATGGAGCAGTCGTCAGGAGGGGCAGATGCAAGTTCTCGCAGATCGTGTGGTAACCCTGATAGAGCGCCTGGAACCAGGAGATAGCCTGGACGCCAAACTTGAGCGCCTGGTAGAAAACGAGTTGCTCAGACGATTGGCGCGCTATGAATTGGTGGACAAGCAATTGACCCGCAAATACAGCCTAAGCTTCGAGGAATTTCGCCGGAATCACGTGGTGGAGCAGCAAGGTTACTCCTTCGAGGCAGAATCTGATTTTTGGGACTGGGAGCTGGCGCTTGACGGGGTTGCGACAATCCGAGACATGCTCGCAGCGCTGAAGGGATCGAACGGTGATAACTGATGCGTTGGCTGAGCAGATCGAAGCCAGCGCCAGACATTTCCGCCTCGTGCAGGCGATCGTCCGACTCGATCAGACCCGGTTTGCGGTCAAGTACAGGTTGGTGATCAGGCCTGACCTGTGGGTGCAGATATATCGCAATATCCAGAATGACACTGTCGGCCTGGCGCTCATTTATCAAGGGCGACGGCTCTATGGCCGAGATTGCGAAGCAGACCGCTGGCATCGGCATCCAGCAGAGTATCCTGAGCGCCATGACTTCTCTGCCGAAGGCGCCCAGCCAACCACTATCGAGGATTTCCTGCTGGAGGTCGGCCAGGTGTTGGTGAAGCACGGCCTGATCTGACAAGGTACCCACTGCCTATGGGCTGCTAGCGCACCTATGCGGGTGTGGGTCAGTGGTAGAACGCCGCCTTGCCAAGGCGGAGATCACGGGTTCGAGTCCCGTCGCCCGCCCTCATGCGCCAGACGTCGGCGATTTTCGGGACAGTTGTTCATGCCGCGGCCGGCGCCAGCCTGCCCTGGCTGCGCCATGCAGGCCAGGGTGCGAAGCCTCCCCATGGGATGGCGAATGAAAAAGGACCATCCGCGCTCATCCGCACTCGTCCGCGTACCGTTTCCAGGACCGTTGCTTTGGAGCATCCATCGAGCATGCCGCAAGCCTCGCCCATCGGTCTGTTCGATTCCGGCGTGGGCGGCCTGTCAGTGGCGCGCGAGATCGTGCGGCAGCTTCCCGCGCACCCGCTTATCTATCTGGCCGATCAGGCGCACGCGCCCTACGGACAGCGTTCGCTTGCCCAAATCCAGGGCTTTGCTGAAGGGATCACCCGCTTTCTGCTCGCCGAAGGCGCACGCGTCATCGTCATCGCTTGCAACACCGCATCGGCCGCGGCGCTTCATTGGTTGCGCCGCGAGTTCCCGACCGTGCCGTTCATCGGCATGGAGCCAGCCATCAAACCCGCAGCCGAGCGCACACGCAGCGGTCACGTCGGCGTGATCGCCACGGCCGCCACCTTCCAGGGCGAACTGTTCGCCAGCCTGCTGGATCGCTTTGCCAACGGCGTGATCGTGCACACTCAGGTTTGCCCGGAGCTCGTCCCGTTGGTAGAAGCCGGCGAGTTGGATTCTGCGGCCACGACCGCCGCGCTCGACAGCTACCTGGCGCCCTTGCTGGCCGTGGGCATAGATCAGCTCGTCTTAGGATGCACCCACTATCCGTTTCTGCGGCCGCTCATCGAGCTGATCACAGGCCCCGCGGTCGAGATCATTGACCCCGCAGCGGCCGTGGCGCGGCAGACCGGGCGCGTGCTGGCTCAACGTGGCTGGCTGGCCACGCCAGGCAGCAAAACCGCTGACGCTGCGGCGCGGGACGCAGGCCCCATCTCCCGCGAGCAGGCGGCGAGCCAATCGGATGGCGCTGCTCGTCTGCCTTCACTCGACGACCGCAGCCGCTTCTTCACCACCGGCGATCCCCTTCGCTTCCAATCCATGCTGCGGAGTCTGCTGGGGCTGGATGCGCCGGTCAAGGTCGCGGCCTGGCAAGAGCTGACAGGTCTCAGAAGCCTGACAGCTCCCCGCTAATCCAAATTATATCCCAAATCTGTTTGGGATATCGCTTGGGATAAACCCAACCCGGACGAAGAGAGTACTCGTGCAGATCCCCTTACCCACCAGGCCGCGGCCTCGACCCACCCGCCGTGCGCTGCTGAGCGCATTGAGCGGCATCGGGCTGCTGGCGTTGATCTCTGGCTGCCGGCCGCGGGCCGGCCGACCCACTCCGGGCGCGTCGCCTTCTCCAGGGGCGACGGCCACGCACACCCCGCGATCGCAGCCGGCCAGCGCAGCGACCGTCTCGCCGACCGCGACACGCACACTCACGCCGGCCGGGCCTGGAACGCCGACCCCAAGTGCGACAGCCTCTCCAGCGGGGACGCCCACAGCCACGCCCACCCTCAGCCCCAGCCCAACGCCGAGGCCGAGCGCGACGCCGACGCCCAGGCCCACCCCCTTCCCGGCCGGCCCGCCTACCAAACTGGGGCTGTTCATCACGCGCAACGACCCGCGCATCTTCGACTTGTTGCGCACGGGCAATATCGCGCTGATCAAGACGATGGAGTACGATCCGAACTTCGCGGTCGAGATCAAGCGCACGTCGCCGCGCACCCTGCTCGTGGGCCGCGTTGATCTCCCGCAGCTCGAGCTCGGACAGATGGCCGATCCCACGGCGGCCGCGCGCTCCCTTGTGGAGAAGCTGCTGCCGATTGTGACCGAGTCAAGACGGCTGGCTGCGTTCGATGGCTGGGAGGCGTACAATGAGCCGACGCCGGCCGACGCCGGCCAGATGGCCCGGCTGGCGCAGTTCGAGGCCGAGCGCACGCGACTGCTGGCCGCGGCCGGCGTCCGCTCGGTGATCGGCAACTTCGGCGTCGGGCTGCCCGATCTGGCGTTGTGGCCTCACTTCCGGCCGGCGCTCGAAGCCGCCATCCAGCACCGCGGCTTCCTGGGGCTGCACGAGTATTCGGCGCCGACCATGCAGTTCGGTACACCGCAGGATCCGCTCGGTTGGGGCAACGACCCTGCGCAGGAGGGCTGGCTCACGCTGCGTTACCGCAAGGTCTATCGCGGCTATTTGCAGCCGAACGGGCTATCATTGCCGCTGCTGCTGACCGAAGCGGGGATTGATGGGCTGGTGGCGAACCGGCCCGGCCCGGCCGGCAAGGGGTGGCAGGATTTCGCCGCTTACTGGGCCGGGCTGGGGATGGGCGACGATGCGGCCGGCAACTACATGGAGCAGTTGGCCTGGTACGATGCACAGTTACAGCAGGACGACTACGTGCTCGGCGCGGCTATCTTCGCGGCCGCGGCCTCGCCCGGCTGGGAGAGCTATGAGATCCTGGGCGAGGACAAGGTGGAGCCGTTCCTGAAGCAATACCTGAGCGTGCATCCTCCGCGGTAGGAAGACAGATGAAAAGCTCACGCAAAGACGCCAAGACGCAGAGGCGGCCAGAAGCACTCTCCCTCACTGCTCGGGCCGGTCTCCTGACCGTGCCCGCTGTGGCCAGGAACGAGGTGGCTCGGTCGGAGACCGGCCACAGCCTGGGGAGGCCATGTTCCCTCGCTGCT
>Ga0194111_10002251_pt1 | contig 23381 bp, 22 predicted proteins | sample TA2KigC300mmetaG_FD_146194 | JGI IMG/M metagenome (GOLD analysis project Ga0194111, IMG submission 146194) | Freshwater microbial communities from Lake Tanganyika, Tanzania - TA2015033 Kigoma Deep Cast 300m | ecosystem: Environmental > Aquatic > Freshwater > Lake | place: Tanzania: Lake... | reverse complement strand
CTAAATTCCTGTTTCCACAGGAATGACATACCATTATTTCACCTATTAGATAATATTTTTGATGCAGGTAACCGTTTGTTTTCAATGTATTGCATGGTTTTTTATATAAAAATCGCTCAATTTGGGTTTAAATATTTGATTTATTAGGGAATTTGGGAATGCTCAGAGATGAAGGGATAGAAAGGATTTGTAGAGGATTACCCCAGATTGTTGTATAATACCACGTTCCCACCCTAAAGCTTTAAATCGATTCTAAAAAAATTCTCTATCTCCACCAATTCATGCCTTTTTAGCAGGATAATTCAACCGATAAACCGTTTCGAAGGAGCTAAATAGATCGAGATATTGTTCTAAATAGCGGGTTAGGAGGAATTTTCTTCTAACGGTCTCTCTGGCCTTCTCCCCCATACTTCGCCGTAATTTTTCGTTCTTGACCAAATGAACGATCCTTTCTGCCACCTCTTCTATTGATGAAACCAAGAAACCATTCACTCCATCTTCAATTTGGTAGCGAATACCGCCCACATTTCCTCCAATCACGGGTGTCCCTTTCCACATGGCCTCTGTAACGGTCAATCCAAATCCTTCGCGAATCGATTTTTGGAGCACAACGGCTGCCTTCCTCTGCAGGGCGTTTACTAGAGCGGTATCCTGGTGACTTAGGATGATGATCCTTTCTTCCCTACAATCAAGAAGAGATTCGTAGACCTCAGCTCCTTCCGGGTCATCCGTGGCCACGTTGCCTAGGAGCACCAGTGTGCATTCAACCTCTCTCCTTGCAAGCTTGAAAGCCTTGATGACACCCTCCGGGTCCTTCCAACGATCAAAACGGGAAATTTGAACAATGAGAGGAAGGTCTGCTGGAATATGATAATGGTTGAGGCGATCTTTGATCTCTCTTTCACTCATATCCCGGTTCAAAATGGAGAAGGGATCAATGGCTGGCATGATAAAGACCTGAGGGGTTTTCAGTTTCTGTTTATATTCTTTTATGCTAAAGATGACCGCGTCATACTCATCAACGAATGAAACTAAGTAATTCCATAATTGCCTGTTGGGGTTTGTTAGATCGATGTGGCATCTCCAGATCCAGGGGCCATTCTTCTTATAGTAATTGATCATCGGGAGGGGATGAGGATCGTGGATGATGACCATATTATGGCTATCCAGATGATTTCTTATCGCATTTTCGTAGATCACTTCCTCGTATATCTTCATCTTCCGATCGCTCAGGTTGATCTTACCCCCTTGAAGGGCATTGTGCATCTTTTTTGTGATGCTGAAAAAATCCGGAGGGCCCTGAATAACCCTCCATCCCGTTTTTATACCCACACTGTTCATCAGAAGAGTGAACGACGTCAATAGTTCTGCCACCCCGCCACCGTAATAGGTTGAATTCACATGTGCTACATGGAGGTTCTGAAGTGACTTCGCTTTTCTATGAATGCGTTCAATCGTCTCGGGTCCAACGAACTTCTCATAATCTTCAACTTGGACAATTCTTTGAGGGTTCATCGAGGCTTAACTCCTTCCCATTTCTTCTGGTGATCACATTCCTTCCTTCTATCAAGCGCGGGCTTTCCTCACCTTTTCCCCTCTCATCCCTTGGCATATGGTAAATCATTTTGATGAAGTTGTTAGAAAATTAAGATTACTTCTCCTTAAATCTGGAGATGGCTCGTTTTAGGCTCCTCTTTAGGTCATCCAGGGCCCGATCCATACCATCCTTCAGGTCTTCCCACGCTTCATCTCCTGATTCTTTAAGTTCACCCAACCTTTGCTTCAGTGCGCCCTGCTTGTTTCTCAATTCTTCGATCTGTTGAAGATACTTTATTTTAACTTCGACCTTTGACTTCTCTGCCTTGACTTTCAAAATGTCGATCTGGTTACCCCAATCCTTTAATTGAGCTTCTATCTTTTCTACATAAGCTTCTTTCTTTTTTGATACTGTCTCAGCTACCTCTTCCGCCTTCTCTTTAAATTTCGAAATGGTTTGATCCAGGGATTCCTTCAATTCATCAAGGCTTTTCTCCACACCTGTTTTAAGTCCTTCCCAGGCTTCCTCCCCCGTTTCTTTAAATTCATGCAACTTCTGTTGTATGGCATCCTGTTTGCTTCGCAAATCCTCAACCTGTTTCTTATACTTCTTTTTCACTTCCGCTTTCGACTTCTCGACCTTAGCTTTGAGTTCATCAATCTTGGAACCCCATTCTTTCAACTGAGCTTCGATCTTCTCCTGATAAGTTTCCTTTTCCGGTTTTCCCTCAAATGATTTCATCTCCCTGTCGGTCATAGCTGGACCTCCTTTTTGTTACTCAAAAATTTGACTTGAATTGCAGTTTGTATGTCCTTCTTTCATCGTAGAGGTCGCACAAGTAATTTGAGCCCCCTGATTCCTTCTATTCTTACGATCTCACTTTTTTCAATGACTGAGCACTCCCCTATCACCTCGGCCTGCCAGAGTTCGCCATGGAGCCGGACATAACCTGAAGGAGCAAGTCTCTCTTCGACGATGCCTTCAGTGCCGATCAGGGATTGCCCGCTTCCTGAAGCGGACCGCTCGTAAGCAGACCATACAAACGGAAACATCAGAATATCCTTGATCACCTATAAGGACACAAGACACCAGGTGAGCCATGGAGGAAGATTTACCCACCGATGAATTAGAATCAGAATCAAGACAAAGATTGCCATATCGGGTATCTGAAAGAACGTATACCTCACCACAACCCGCCATTTCGATCTCTTAGGTAACATTTTGAACCGTTTGAAACTTCCCAAGGCACTCCCCATTCGTTCCGACCCAATGTTCATTAAAGGTTAATTGGGGGAATAATAATTTCTTATATTATCTCTCGATGAGGTTCTTGAGTTTCTTCACCTTCTCAGACTGTCTTAACTTCTTTAAGGCCTCCGCCTCGATCTGTCGGATTCGTTCCCGGCTCACATTGAAATCTTTTCCCACCTCTTCCAAAGTATGGTCATGCTCCTCTCCAATCCCGAACCGCATCCTAAGAACCCTTTCCTCCCTTTTGTTTAGTGTGGAAAGAACTCTTTCAGTCTCCTCCGAAAGGTCGAAGCTCTCCGCTGCCTCATGTGGGGAGATTACTTTCTTATCTTCAATAAAATCCTTGAGGGCGGTCTCTTCCTCACCAATGGGTGTTTCGAGAGAGATAGGAATTATTGAACCTTTGAGGATCTTCTCCAACTCACGAATTGGAATTCCCATTTTTTCAGCTAAGTCTTCCTGAGTAGGTTCTCTTCCGTATTCCTGAACAAAGATTCGGGAGATGCGGTTCATTTTGTTAAGGGTCTCCATCACATAAGCAGGAAGTCGAATAGTACGGACCTGATTTTCAATGGCTCGCAGGATTGCTTGTCTGATCCACCATGTGGCATAGGTGCTAAACTTGTAACCCTTTCGATAATCAAACTTGTCGACCGCCCTCATTAATCCGAGATTCCCTTCCTGGATTAAATCCAAAAACTGAAGTTCCCTACTCTGATATTTTTTGGCAATGGCAATAACTAACCTGAGATTTGATTTAATCAGTTTACTCTTTGCCTCTTTTACCTTTTCTTTCCCTGCCTGGATATTCGCTAAAACCTCTTTGAGTTGATCCACGGAAAAGCCACATTCCGACTCCAATTTGCGAACTCTTCTTCTTGCATTTTCTACTCTCTCATTACCAAGCCTCTCATATAGTTCTACTTCCTTCTTAGCTTTCTGTAACCGAGACTCAAGCTGTTTTACCTTTTGCACAATATGATCAAGTTGGTTCTCCTTTAAATTAAGCCTACTCAAAGCGTTAAATAACTCGTCTCTTCTTTTTTTAATTTCATCCCAGACATTCTTCTTCGAGGCCTCTTTTTTACATAATCTCAATTTCTTCTGAAGGGACCGGAGACTATTCTCTACTCTCTTGATTTTATTAATTAACTTAATAGCCTTCTTTCGAACTTTCTCTAAAATCTTTTCATCATCAAACTCTTCAACCAGGTCTCTAATACCAATTCTTCCACTACGGAAGTCTTCTTTGAGGCGAATAATTTCTTTAATAGCGATAGGACAGTTGATCAACCCAGTCAATACCTCCCGTTTTCCGCTTTCGATCCTTTTGGCAACCTCTACCTCTCCTTCTCGGGTAAACAAGGGGAGTGGCCCCATCTCCTTCAAGTAAATGTGAAAAGGATCAGCATTTTGCGAGACTTCCTGTTCAGGTTCAGTGGTTTCCTCCGCCTCTTCCTCTATCGTTAGAGTATTCTCCTCCTCTTCTTCTAATGCAAAGGACTCGAAGCCCGTACCAAAATTGAGCTCATCAGAAATATCGAGGGCAGTGTTGTGTTGATTAGATTCGGAGAAATCTGTTAATAACATCTTTCCCAAACCTTTCTTAACGTTTCTACTTTTTCTTCCTTTGTCCTAATGTTTCCTAAACGATAGAATTTAATTATTCTGCTCTTATTTTTATGGAATACAAAATCTACCCTTTTCTCAAGAAGAAAATAATTCCAAAGGGACGTTCAAATGTATACCGATAGGGTTCCATTACGATGACTTTTGCAGCCTCTTGGTACGAATTAAAAGGAACGGTTACGAGAAGAGAGGCCACAAAAGCTATCGTCCCAACGATAAATCCCGCCAGTCCTATAGGTCTAAACACTAAGAAGCTGTGAAAAAATCAGAATTTGAGGAAAATAAAGACCCGGTCAAAAGGATGGGTCACTTGGAGAAACTTTAGAGCGAAACCTTATAAAGTTAAAGGAAATTGCCCAAAACACATTAATTTCGTTGCCTTACTGTCAATGAAGGTTGCCCATAAATTCTAAATTCTAATGTCGCAATTCTAAAGTTTCGGAAAGTGGCCCATCCTTTAGGACCAAATTCACAGAAGCCCAATTTTTTCACACCTTCTAAGATATCCGCCACAATTACTCCTGGATACGGAGTTACCGAAGAACTATCTTCGGCCAAAACAACGGTGTATAAATGAAAGCTAATGAAAAGATGAGAAGATAAAAAAGATTCGTATCATGTTAATCTCCTCCTCGTATAATGTATTTCCAGACAATCTAAAAGAACTGCTAACAATTGTTTGAGCAATAATAATGCCGAAAGCTTAACTGTTTGATCTATTAAGGATTTTAAGGATGCTCTGAGATTCAAAGGTTCAGAAGTTTGTGGAAGGATACCCCAGATTGTAGCATATTGCTACATTCGTAGATGATTTTCTTAGAGGAAAGTCTCAGAGAAAGATCACCTAAGAAATGCCAATCTAATCAGTCCTTCCTGATCAGTTTTCCCGTTTCATGCCAAAGAAGATCGACCCTCCTGATGGTGGTAGGGAGAGATTCGCATTCAATTCATCATTAATGGTGTTAGGTTGCCACAAAAGTAGGTGCAGTTTCATTATTTTATCCCTTTCTCTTCTTCAGGTGAAGGGATAAACCTTTCCCGTTTGGAGTCAACTTCTTTCTTCAAAGCCATCAATTGCTCATAGGCTTGACGAATTTTTTTTGCCTCCATCATAGCTTCGATGTCAGCCAGGTCTTTTTCCCATTTTTGAATCAGCTCCTCAAGTTCCTTTCTTTCACGTTTCGTCATTCGTTTACGAGGTTTCGCCACAAGAGCTTTGAGTTCATCTATTTCTTTTCGAATGCCTGAGATCATCTGTTCAGCTTCGGCCTTCATCTTTAACTTATTTGGCTCCACCTGAGAAATGGCCTGCTTTGCAAGGTTAATGGTTTCCTCGGCTGCCCTCTTTGTCTCCTTATATTTCTTTTCTCGCATCATGTCTTTGGCCTTTTTTAAGCTTTCTTCTGCTTTTGAAAAAATATCTGGAACATATATATCGGCTTCTTTCTGTTTTGCCTCAGCCACTGCTCTTTCTGCATTTTCCACCTCTTGAGTGGGAGGCTTTTCACGTCCAATCAGAAGGACGAGGATTAGAATAATGATTACCACTGGAGGAATGAACCAAAGAAATTTTTTTGACATGGCTAGCTCCTTTTTAATCTTTTAAAAAATATTATCAAATGCTGGGTGAAGTGTCAAATTTTTAACATTTGTGAATTAGGTTGAGATGGATAATTCTAAAAATTTTTATTGACCCTTTTTTCACAATTTTGTAAGCTTCCATTAAAAATTCAATGATGCCGGGTCTTTTTCAGAAGGAATGGTGGCTGTGGCCATTGGCCTGAAGCTTGGATATATTGACAAGACAGGTAAATATATCTGGGAGCCTAAAAATGAGAAGACGATCAATCTTTTTGAGAGCACTGATCATTTTATTATTATCCTTCTTTTTAATCCCATTCTTTGTAGAGATGATCCATTCATCAGAATCCCAGCACCAAGTGATTGACGGAAGCATCAAAGGGGGAGAAACATTCTCTCAATCTTTGGCAAAAAAGAAGATCTCCATGAAATGGGTCAATCTGATCGTTTCAAAATTAAGGCCCTTTGTGGATTTCAGAAGAATCAAAGGAGGAGGGGTTTATCAATGGATTGCGGATGAAAATGGAGACTTGGTAAAATTTATTTATGAGGTGAGTTCAACTGAGATCTATGAGATTGAGAAGGACCCAAAAGGGGAGTATGTTGCAAAGAAGAGAGAAGTTCCTCTCGAAGCCTGTCTTGTCAAGGTGGAAGGAGAAATTTACTCCTCTCTTGCTAAAGCAATGAAGAATGTTGGAGAACATTGGTCTCTGGCCACTGCCTTTGCAGAGATTTTAGCCTGGGAGATCGATTTCGCTCAGGATGGGAGAGAAGGGGATCGATTCAAAGCGGTGGTGGAGAAAATTTATAAAGGAGATGAGTTTATTAAATATGGAGTGATCCATGCTTTAGAATATTATAGCGGTAAGAAAGTCATCAGAGGGATTCGATTTAAAAATAAATATTATGACGAAAAGGGTTATTCTTTGGAAAAGGCTTTCTTGAAGACGCCACTACGGTTTAACTATATCAGTTCGGGTTTCAATCGAAATAGAAGGCACCCGATCATGGGAGGAGTTCATCCTCATCTTGGGATAGATTATGCCGCTCCGATTGGGACACCAGTATGGGCTGTGGCAGATGGGATAGTTAATTTAGCTGGATGGGTGGAGGGATTCGGTAAACAGGTCGTCCTTCGGCATCCCAATGGATATAAGAGCTATTACAGTCACCTCTCCAAATACGGGCCTGGGATTAAAATGGGCAAACGAGTCGAGCAAAAACAGATCATTGGGTATGTGGGAGGAACAGGTTTCTCTACGGGGCCTCATCTCGATTACCGCCTGTCAAAAAATGGTCAATTTATCAATCCTCAAAAAGAGATATTCCCCATTGGCAAACCCGTCGTACAAAAAGAGATGAATGCCTTTTGTAAGAAAAGAGGTGAGGTGATGGTCTGGCTGAGAGAGGAGCCTCCTTTTAGGAGGAGACTCGAATAAGACCGAGGTTTAACCATTAAAAGGAATTAGAAAAATTTTAGAAGCCTCCATGAAGAGAGAAAAAACCATTACAAAAATTAAAGAATTATTATTAACAAAAAGGAAATTTCAATTCATTTCCTGGGCCATTTTGTCATTTTTAGTACTTGTGGCTGATTATTTTACCGGTCCGTTTATTCAATTCCCCATTGTTTATATTTTTCCAATCGTCTTTGTGACCTGGTTCAACGGTAGACGATGGGGATTGCTTTTTGCCTGTATCCTGTCATTTGCCCGAATATTTTTTTACTTCTTATGGATTGTCTCATGGTCAAGTTTAGAGGTGGTTGTTAATGTATTGATTAGAATGATTGTCTTTTCATTAATTGTTTTTCTTGTAGACAGTGAAGCCAAAAGAAGGGTTCTCTTAGAAGAGGTTAAGGTATTGAGGGGTATTTTGCCCATTTGTAGTTTTTGCAAGAAAATTCGCACGGAAAGTAATATCTGGATTCCCCTTGAGGAATACATCAATGAGCATTCAGAGGCAGAGCTTTCTCATGGTTATTGTCCAGATTGTTTAAGGGAACATTATGGGGTAGAATTGCCTTCTCAAAAATAATTTGTCCTGAACGGTATGTAATTTGACAGACTATACCCAAATTCTAATTTGGTCATTATCTGTGCTATAATGAATCTTCATACAAGAGATATATGATTATGTGGAGAAACTACTCAGTATGCAGGAGCTAATAAGAACTATACTCATGGCAGTCGTTTGTTTCTTAGGCATTTTAATTGTGCTCACAATGGTCCATGAACTGGGGCATTTCTTTGCTGCCAAGAAATTCGGCATAAAGGTAAAGGAATTGGGGCTGGGCTATCCACCGAAACTCTGGTCCATCAAGCGTGGCGAGACGGTATATTCTATTAATGCTGTTCTTTTAGGTGGTTTCACCAAGATGTTGGGGGAAGAAGACCCATCACAACCTGGGGGCCTCGCCAGTAAGGGTATCGGTGCAAGGATAGTTGTGATGAGCGCTGGCTCGTTGATGAACGCCCTACTACCAATACTGTTGTTATCCATCTCCTTTATGATCCCTCATGACTTGGTGATCGAGAAAGTGTTAGTGAGTCAGGTTATGTCCAATTCACCTGCAGCATTAGCAGGTATTCAACCAGGAGATCAAATACTTGAGGTAAATTGGGCAACCGTCCACAACCTGGGTGACTTGAAGCGTGGCATATATTTGAATTTAGGGAGAGAAACGAATATACGGGTTATGCACCCAGATCTCACCACAAAAAACTTCCAATTGACCCCCAGATGGAAAGCCCCAGGAGATCAGACTGCTACTGGTCTAGTGGCTATAGCTACAAATTCAGAGGTCGTTAAGAAATGGTATCCCTTTTGGTTTGCTGTACCTCTGGCGGTCTATGAGACTGTGGGCATTTTCATTATATTCAAGAATGCTTTGGTCAGCATGCTGCTTGGAGTAATCCCGATAATTATAACAGGGCCAGTAGGTTTGGCTCAAATCGTTGGTGAGATAGCAAAGGGTGGCATTCATCCATTGCTACAGTTTGCTGCCCTATTTAACGCTAACGTAGCAATATTAAACCTATTTCCACTGCCCGCTTTGGATGGCGGGCGCATCGCATTCGTTGTTATAGAGTGGATACGGCGTGGTAAGCGTATATCAGCCAGGATAGAAGGAATGATACACGGTATTGGATTTGCGCTCTTGCTGGCAGTTGCCATACTGATAACTTACCAGGATGTCCTTCGAATCATTCATGGAGAAATTCTTCTAAAATAATATCATATACGCTGCCATGGCTACAACAAAGGAAAAGAATGCTCACGGTCTATACCTCTTCATAACAAAACTCCTTAGCCCGGAGTTGGACTTTTCCATCCAGATGATGGCCAAAAATAAGTCCCTCCAATCGGTTTCTATTAAAGAGAGCCATCTCTGGTGAGTCAACTCTTTATAAAATTCCAACGTCTGGCGGGCGATGCTTTTGCAGCTAAAATATTTTTCGACCCTTTCGCGGGATTTTGCTCCCATGGTTTTTATTTTTTCTGGCGATGAGAGCAGGCTTTTGATGGCGTTTCCTAAATCTTTAGAGAATTTTTCTGGATCTCTGGGTTTACCGCTATGAGACTCAATAGGTTCAAAAGATACTAACAACCCGGTTTCACCGTGGGAGACCACTTCTGGAATTCCACCATCGTCCGAAGCGAACACCGGTGTTCCACAAGTCATTGCCTCCAGATTGATGATTCCAAAGGGTTCGTAGATGGATGGACAGACGAAGAGAGGCATGGCTGTACAGGACGATGAGATCGGATTTGGGAATCCATCGGCATTTTGGTAAGCGGTTTTCTCAATCCAGGTACTTGCCCTATAGCCAGAGCCTAATTGCTCTTCCTTCCATGGACGTTGAGGTTCCAAGGAATGGGTTGTGATGACCAGAGGGATACTAAAAATTTCTTTAATCAGACAACCGGCAAGGTGTGTGTACCATGTATGGCAATGAACAATATCTGTCTCCTTCACAGAACTGGTCATGATAATATTCCGAGTGAGGGTGTCCAATAGTTTTCTGTCTCGGTTATCCCGAAAGGGAAAATGAGAGGCAGGTAGAATACCTTCCACGATTTTATTCCCGGAATGGGCGTTCTGGTCACCGAAACAAAGGATATGGATCTCGTGGATGCCTTCATCTAAGATAGCGAGTTCCCGGGAAAGGTACTCTACATGGACCCCGGCTCCTCCATAAACGTAAGGTGGATATTCATTCGTTAGTAAGGTGATTCTCATATTTATTGACAATCCATGAATGGATTGTATTATAAAAAATAGTCCTTGCCGATTTCAATGTAGCTATATTTAATCATATCATAATTCCATTGCTTTTTGTCGATTCAGGTTTTATCTGAATAGAGAATTTAATCCAATAGGAAAATCAAATAGAGTAGGATGAATCGATTAATATTTTTTCTTCCTTTTTTTCTCATCTTTCTGATCGTTCCCGTCCCTGTATCCTCTCAGGTCCTCCTCCGGATGATCGGACCCGAGGACATCGGAGGAGCATGGGCCGAAATTATTGATTATTTCCATCAAAGCCATCCAGAAATTAAGATCAATTACATCTCAGGACCCTGGTCCACAGACGAAAGGCAGAATATGTACATCCGATCTTTTCTGAGCGGAGATCCCTTTGAGCTTGTTTATATGGATGTGATATGGACTGCAAAGTTCTCGGAAAATGGTTGGCTCTTGCCTTTGGATAAGTGGCTCCCTCCCGAAAAACAAAAGGAGTTTCTTCCAGGCGACATCGGGGCTGGGTATTACAAGGGTCGCTTCTTTCGAGTCCCTGTAAGGAGTGATGTGGGCATGCTCTATTACAGAAAGGATCTTATTCCTAAACCACCTCGAACCTGGGGGGAATTTGAGCAACTCTGCGAGCAGTACTCCCATCCGCCGGATCGATACGGGATAGTATTTCAGGGGATGCAATATGAAGGACTGGTCTGTAACTACCTGGAATACTTATGGGGAGCAGGTGGTACACTGCTTGACGAGAAGGGGAATGTCCTCCTTGAGACTCCTGAGAACATCTCGACTCTCGGTTTCATGAAAAAGGTGATCGACAAAGGGTGGGCGCCCAAGAGCGTCATCACTTTTCAGGAGCAGCATTGCCTTGAGTTTTTTAAAAAGGGAAGGGCACTCTTCATGAGAAATTGGCCCTATGCGTGGAGTGTTCTCGAACGTTCACCGCTTAAAGGAAAGATCGGTATCGCCCCTATCATCCACAAGGCGGGTAGAGAGTCGGCAGGGGCCCTTGGGGGCTGGGGTTTGGGCATTGCAATGGGTTCAAAAAATCCGGAGGCCTCATGGAGATTCATAGAGTTTGCCACCTCCATCGAATCTCAGAAGATCCTCCATATGAGAAGAGGAGCAGTGCCTTCGAGAAAGGCCCTCTTTAACGATGAGGAGATTCTGAAGGAAAGTCCTCACTACAGGGATCTCTTTGAGGTGCTTTTAAAGGCGAGACCGAGACCCGTCCATCCCGACTACCCGAGAATGAGCGCAATCCTTCAGAAACATGTGAGTGCTCTTCTCGTTGGGATAGAGAGCCCTGAAGAGGCCGCTTTGGGAATGGATCGTTCCATCGAAAGCCTTCTCAGAGGGAGGAAGAAACCCTGGCCAAAGCGCCTGACCCTTGACTACGATCTTCATAAGACATTGATAAACACGAGTTTATTCACCTTCCTCTCTGTGCCCTTTGAGTTCTTGCTGGGACTCATCTTTGCCCTTCTCCTCGATCTCCCTTTTAAAGGGAGGAGTTTTGGCCGTCTATCCGTCCTCATCCCTTGGATCCTTCCCACTGCAGTGATGGCCATGGCATGGCAATGGATGTTTAACAACCCCTTCGGGGTGATCAATGATCTCCTCCTGAGAGCAGGTCTCATCACGAATTCCTTGGATTGGCTCTCCACACCAGAAGGGGCCATGTTCAGTGCCATCTTTGCAGATATTTGGAAAACCACCCCTTTTGTCGCCATCATCCTTCTTGCAGGACTCCAGTCCATCCCAAAAGAACTAAATGAGAGCCTCTCTATGGATGGGGGAGGTCCGTTGATGAAGTTTTTCCATCTTACCCTTCCCATACTTATGCCTTATATCAGGGTTGCCCTGATCTTCAGAATAATTCATGCTGCCGGTATATTCGACCTTATATGGGTGCTCACCAAAGGAGGACCGGCAGATAGCACAAGAACATTGAGTCTTTACATCTATGACCTTGCCTTTCGATATGACGAGATAGGTTACGGCCTCTTCCTCACACTCCTATTTCTGGTGGCCCTCATTCTCATCAGTTTTATCATTGTGCGAGCCACCACTCTTAAATATGAAAGGATAACGCAATGAAGAGAATCCTTCTTTATGTTTTATTCATATTGATCTTTCTCTATTGCTTATTTCCTTTTGGCTGGACGCTCATTACTGCACTGAAACCCACTGACGAGGTCTTCAACCTCCCGGTAACCTATTTGCCGGAGGAGGTCTCCTTTGAAAATCTGAACAATGTTTTTTACAAAAGGCCCTTCTACAGATATATTGTGAATAGCCTCATCGTAGCTGGGGGAGCCACGTTGCTTACTCTATGGATTGCTTCCATGGTCGCCTTTCGTCTCAGGGCGCTTGATTATCAAAAGGCCATGAGGGTACAGAAGTGGACCCTTATCGGTACAATTATCCCCCCTACGTTATTGGTCATCCCTTTTTTCATTATAATGAAGAAGCTTTCGTTAACGGACAATTACCTCGGCCTCATCCTTTCCTATACAGCTCTAAATCTTCCCTTTGCCATGTGGATGCTTCATGCCGCATTCAGACAGCTTCCCAGGGAGCTTGACGAAGCGGCACTGATTGATGGTTTTTCTCCCATGGGGATATTGTATAAAATCATTATGCCCCTGAGTAAGCCCTCCCTCTCCGTTACGGCAGCACTCGTGTTCATCTTTTGCTGGAATGAATTTATCCTGGCCTTGACCCTAATGCCCTCTGAAACCAAGTATACCGTACCTGTGGGTATTGCCATGTTAAGTGGAACATCCGTATATGAGATCCCATGGGGCGAGATAAATGCTGCAGTAGCCCTAACGACTCTACCGATCATTCTCATCTTGGCTGCCTTTCAGCGATGGATCATTGAAGGGCTTACTCAAGGAGCAATCAAGGGGTAGCTTGATGGCAGAGGTTGAGCTAAAAAATATTGAGAAGACTTTCTTTGGAGGCCTGGTAGTGGCTTTGAAAGACATTAACATTAAGATTCCGGATGGAGTATTTGCCACAATTCTAGGACCTTCAGGCTGTGGGAAGACGACACTGCTCAGGGTTGTAGCCGGCCTGGAGAGACCGGATTCCGGAGAGGTTTTTATCAAAGGTCGGAAGATGAACAAAGTATCTCCCAGTGAGAGGAATATTGCCATGGTCTTTCAAAACTATGCCCTTTATCCCCATAAGAGCGTCTTTGAAAACATTGCTATAGGGTTAAAGCTCCACAGATATCCGATGTATGAGATTCGAAAGAAGGTTGAAGAAGTCTCTAAAATCCTTGGAATAGAAAAGCTGATGGACAGATATCCAAGGCAGCTTTCGGGTGGGCAACAGCAGCGGACCGCTCTCGCAAGAGCCTTGGTAAGAGAACCCGAGGTCTTCCTCCTTGATGAGCCTCTCAGTAACCTCGATGCCCAAGTGAGGGACACGACCAGAACAGAGCTTAAAAAGTTATTTAAAGAGCTGAAGGCCACCATTCTTTATGTGACGCATGACCAAATAGAGGCGATGATGATGTCAGACTTTTTAGTGGTGATGAATCAGGGAATGATACGGCAATCGGGAGAACCATATCTTATCTACCGAGACCCTGTCCACAAGTTTGTGGCAGAATTCATAGGGCCATACCGAATCAATATGCTATCCGGTGAAATTGTAGAAAAGAGGTTCATCTCCTCAGATGGTTCCATCAGCATTCCTACCAATATTAAAAAACATCCAGGAGTATTGATGGGTATTAGGCCCGAACATATTCGTTTCGGGGAAGAAGAAGAGATTTTTCTTGAAGGCGAGGTCTTCCTCATCGAACCTATGGGGCCAAACAACCTTATATCCGTTCGTGTTAGAGAAAATGCACTTAGGTTCCTTTCTCAAGAAGCTCCAGATCTTTATAAACCTGTAAGCCTCTCTTTTTCACCCCGTGATGCCTATTTCTTCGATAGCCAAAACGGGCTTCGCCTGAGAGACAAATAAGTTCTTCCTCCATTCCATTAAACATCATAAATTCTTTATGATCTTGATCTTAAACAATTAGTAATTTCCACAAGGCAGGCATGCATATTACTTACTTATGTTAAAAACCATTTAAAGAAAATTTTTCATTTTTCGGCGATAGGGATGAGATTCAGAACACATGAGAATCGAATAATCGGGACAGCACGAAGGAAAAGTGTTGACAAAAGAAATGATTGATGATAAAAAATAAAATCAAATAATGATTCACCTCGCAAGTCCGTAAGTGAAGAGATTCAGAGCAACAAAGAATGTTAAATCTTAAATCCTCTCTCAACTTCATTTGTTTATTTTGGGGCTTCGATATCTCCCCTCCGTCAAGCCTTCTGTTCTAAAGGGACTTTTCTTCTCACCACTAAAGTGACCGAATAATTAGCGAAAAGCCAATTCATTTTCAACTGTGTCAGAGAACAGTTTCGATTCTGAGGCAAGGGAGAGTGAATTGCAGAAGAGAAAATGGCTTTGTCTCAAGGAGAGCGAGGGCATCATGAAAGGATTCAATTTCCAGCAAAAAGATGATCTACAAGAAACTATCCTAGAAATTATAGGTTCTTATCGGGCCATTATGGCCGAGGACATCTGGTTTGAACTGGGTGAAGACGAGCGATTTCGGAACGCTGTCTCCCATTCGGAGGTGAACGAAGCTCTATCTCAATTGGAAGGGAGAAAATTTATCCGTAGAGGAAAAGATGAAAAATGGAGACTTACCGGGATAAAGAGGGAATTTCAAAAAACTTGAAGGAGGGCAGAGATGGGAGAAAGAAGCAGTTTTCCTTACCGGAAATACGATAGAAAGCTCCACCCCTATATCATGAAACAGATTTTGGAAGATCATCAGTTGACCCAGATGATGAAAGAGGTACTGGTTCAAAAGGGTAAACCATATCCCTTCTGCCACAGAAAATTAGGTGAAAAGAATGAAAAAGGGGATCGGGAATAGGCTTTCAAATTCGGAACCAATCAAAATAGGGGTTGACAGAAGAACTAATTGATGATAATAAAAAATTTAAATGAGATTTACCCGAAGAGTCTATATATGAAGATATTCTGAGAGACAAAGATAAAATGGTAAATCTTCAATCTTCCAAGTTCATCGCCATGTATTGGGGTTTCGATCTTTCACCGCCTCACTTCATTTCCCTGAATTATTCATCCAAATAATTCATTTCATCAAAAAGCGATAAGAATCAAAGTATCCAAGGATGCTGGAGAGATCCTTTCTTCAACACCATATTAATGGAGAGTTGATCATCCCGGGAGGAAGAAAAAGAATGAAGAATGGCACAGACAAATTGGATGCCTTGAGGAATCTCCGTTTGCTTTCTCTCTTGGTTCTAATGGCATTACTTTTCCTGATTGGTTTCCAGACCGAGGCGTCTTCTCAGGAGAAGACCCTTGACTGGTCTCGCATAGCCAAGTTGAGACCAGAGTTAAAAGTCCTGATTCTCATTGAATCAGAGCGCGCGCTTTCACTTGAGGATCTTGCTACTCTTGGAGAGCTGGGATTGGTTTCCGGCGACCGCGATCCTGCATTTTTGCTGGGACTTCGACAAGCCATTTTTTCCACAAGGCTCAAGAACTGGATGAATAGGCTGGCCCTACCCGATCATATGAAAGGGAAATTGCTGGATCGGTTCATCATGAGTGGAATCTATCGTATAGGATTCAGAGTAGAGAAAGAAGGATACCTGGGTCCTTTGGTGCTTGAGGTTACAACTCCGAGAGACAGTTTCGGAAAAGAATTGTTATATTTCGAGAATATCATTCGGCCTCAAGCCCAAAGCGAAACCTACACTGATTCTGGGGGTAATCGGTGGGTCCGTGTTGATTGTCCAGAAGTCAGGTATGGACAGACAATAAAATTATTCTTTGCCTTCAGATATCTTGTCGATATGTTCGCATTGCTTGACCATGACCTCATGCTGGTGGACCAGCTTGAAGACGCTTCCATCCCTGAAGAGATTCAACCTTTCCTGAACTCAGGATATAAGATTAATGCCAGATTGCCTCGGGCTGTTGCCTGGGCGATGCAGGGGAAATCAGGTTTCCCCGACGTGAAATCAGAATATCGCCGCCTGACAAAATTCTTAAAGGATACAGTGGTTTATGACGTGGAAAAAAGAGAGCGGTACTTTGGCGGAAAAGCGATTTACTACGACCTGGACCACATGTACCAAGATATAGATGTAACCCTATTCCGCCACTTAGGCGCTTGCCCTGACACAACTCTTTTGGAATGCGCTTTCCTAAGGGCAAGGGGCATACCATGCCGTACTGCAGGGCGTTTTGGGCACTTCTTTTCCATGGTGTATGTCCCGGGCAAGGGCTGGAGGTCCACGTCAGTCACACCGACGGGAATTCCCTTATTCATTGCTCCCGGGCCTGATCATATTCCTTATCAGAAGTGGAGGCCCGGTATTCCGCTTAAGACACTCCTTCTGGAGGCTCCAATTCGAATAGAAGCCGTGGAGGACTAAAATGTTAATGAATCATTTGACGTTTGCTCCCTATGATTCCAACCGGGACAGTGATGTAAGTCAACTCTTTCATGATTACACTCATAAGGATCATCAGTTGAGGGTCATGGGAGTTTCAAAAGAACAAATGGTCAAATATCTCAAAAAAAGTCTATCTAAACCCGACATGCAAACCATCTGTCTCAGAGAGAAGGGACGATTGGTCGGACTTATCACTCTCCAATCGCTGCCCTGGATGAGCGAACACTTTGGTCTGCGGATGTTTGCCGTGCCTCATTTATTAAGCAACTCTATCGGTCCACTGGTTCATGCACGCCTTCTAAGATATGTGATTGAGGAGCTTCAGGATGTGGACTTTCTTGATTGCAGGGTGGCCATTGACGATATCTATTCAGCCCATGCTTTGGAAATCTGCGACTTTCGCTATGTAGGTACCGAGATCTATATGGGACAGGTTTTGAAGTCCACCAGCGCTCCCGAGCCCCATCCGGATTACGAGATCAGACCTTGCGCTCCTCAGGAGCGGGACAAGGTGGTACAAATAGCCGGGGAGACACATGTCCACAACCGGTTTGTGTACGATCCCATCCTTCATGAAGATGCCGTTAAATCTTTATATCGACGTCTGGTAAAAAACTGCTTCAAAGATAGTCAGTTCAATGTACTGGTCGCCAATTCGCAGGGTGAGGTGCATGGGTTTATCATCACCAAGATGAACCTGTCCTTCAGTCAGGAGATAGGCCATTTGTGCGGCAGTCTTGATTTCATAGGCGTCAGTCCTGAAGTACGAAACAGAGGAATCGGGCTTGCGCTCAATCAATGGGCGCTATACCAGCTTGCAGAGAAAAACGCAGTCTTTGCGGCAGTAAGAACATTGGCCAATAATTATGCAGCCCTGGCAACGTGCTTTCGCACGGGATTTAGTATAACCTCGACGAGTCTTCACTTTCACAAATGGATACGGCGTCCAGCCATATACCATGGGGTACTCCAATCTCAGCAACGCAACTCAGCAGGAATGCTCCTCTAGAGGAGATGGAGGACCACGAACTTAGTGTCACACTGGAGTTGAATCACATATATCCTTCTTTGTATCGTACGGTTGGTCTTATGGATTCCATTGGGGAATATCTCAGAACAGAGAGGGAACGCAAGAACCTCTCTATTAAAGAAGTAGCAAAGTCCACAAAGATCAAGGACTGTTTTATACGTGCCATCGAAGAAGAACGGTTTGATTCTTTGCCCTCTCCCTTTTATGCAAGGAAGTTTATAGGACTTTATGCAAAATTCCTCGGCCTTGATCAGAGTGACATTCTGAATCGGTTTCAGCAATATAAAAACAATCTATCTGTCAAACCACCTGAAATCCCACTGTATCTCATCCGCCAAAGGAGGAAACGCCCACCTCCAACCTGGCCTTTTTGGGTCTTCTGGATAATTGTTGCGGGGGCGCTGGTCTACTTCATCCTCGGTGATTTTCCGAAAAAGATCCTTTCTTCAATACGTTCGTAGCTCGCCGTGGCCCCTTCCATGGAACAGTTTTCGACGGTGCAGGAGGGAGAAAAAGATGCTTCTCTTCCTGAGGGAGGTAAGGAAGATTTCTTGGAGCAGAAAGTGGTAGCGGCTGACGGAATGAGAGGAACGGATTCCCTCAATTTTATTGTTCTCAAAGCAGGTTTTGGTAGGGGAATTGAAATTGTACAGAATCGTCCGAAACTCATAGGGGTTTCCTCCAAGTTTCCCTGCAATCATCAGAGAGTCTATTTTTTGACGAAGATTCAAGCTTCAAGCAGTGGCAAATTATCTCATGTCTGGATATGGGAGGGGGAGGAAGTCAAGACAATCGATATGGAAGTTAAGGCGCCAGCCTGGTCGATTTATAGCTATGTCACAATCCGTCCTCAACAAACCGGGCAGTGGAAAGTAGAAGTGCGGGACGGTTCCACAGTTCTATCTAGCCAGACCTTTAAGGTTGTGGAATACGATCTGCTCAATTGAGAGAAGACGTTTGGGTTAAGCTGAAGCGAATGTAATACGGTTTCTTCACAAAGGAGGAGCCAAATGAGAAAATTCATTATTTGGGCCTTCATACCCTTTTTACTAATCCATGTTCTAGGATGCAATCAAGTTAAGAAGATCAAGGAGGCAAGGGAAGCTGCAGAAAAAGCGAATAGAGAAACGAAAACGCTTATGAAGAATGTAAGGGGATATGTGGAACATTATTTTCCGTCCCATTAGATATTTCTCTTTGTTTAGCCACAATGTTTGGGTGGAAACGATTTGATAATGAAACAGAAAATGCTATGGATCAGCGCAGGAATCGTACTTCTCATAGGATGGTGGTTCGGATCAGCCTCTGCTGCAAAGTTAAAAGTCGGCTATGTCGATATTCAAAAGGCTGTCAATGAATGCAATGCAGGCAAGGAGGCTAAGAAGGCGATCATCAAAGAGGTGGAGAAACTGCAGCGTCTCGCCGCCGAGAAAAAGAAAGAACTTCAGACGCTGAAGGAATCTCTTGACAAACAAAGTCCATTGCTAAACCCGGAAGCAAGAGCAACAAGAGAAAAGGAATTTCAGAATAAACTTCGGGAATTTAAGCGGTGGGTTGAAGACAACCAGAATGAAATTAACCAGAAACGACTGGAAATGGAGCGTAACATCTCCACCGGCCTTCTGAAAGTCATTCGAAAGATAGGGGTAGATGAAGGTTATGTGCTTATCCTTGTGAAAAGAACGAACATTGTGCTCTTTAACTCCAAATCTATTGATCTCACTGAGAGGGTGATAAAAGCTTATGATCTCCAGAAGAAATAGGAAGGAGAGAATATTGAGAGGCAGTTTTTTCAGGGGAATAGTTTTTATTCAGTTTCTTCATCCGGCATCTCCTCCGGCTTCAGTTCAAATTCTTTCATGCTGAACCGGCTGCGCTCAGATTTGGGGAAAGATTCTTCTGACCGTAGCACTCTGCCAAAATAAGGATTAACCCTTCTTTGATCAGTTTACCCATCTCATACCAAAGAAGGTCGGTCCTGGTGAGGGCAGTCTCCTACAAACCTGACCACAAAATTGCTGCTCCAAAGGCAATTGAAAATAAAGCCCACAGTCGAAGAATTCCGTCGGACCGCCCTAACCACCAATGAGCCAGCCGCTCGATTCGGGCAGTTCCCAGTAAAGATATTACAACACCCGCCAGAATAAACAAGATGCCCAACGTCAATACAAAGAAGGGGGCACGGGTTTCTGAGGCCGCCAGTAAAAACAGAATCCCAAAAAGGATTCTTATCATAGTTGCAAAGGATAACCACTTCTTTGCAAGAAAGACGTGGATCATTTTCTTAAGGTTCGACGGTGATATCAAAACAACGATACCAATTCCAAAGATAATAAACCCTAAAATTAAGACTACGATGCGCATGCATTCCTCCCGTATTTGGATACAGAAATAAGGGGCGCCCTTTTTTTATGGATGACTCTAAACGCTTTGAGGGCGCGGAAGGTTTCACCAGGGAAAATCCTTCTTTTCGAATGTTTTAAACTCCACATTGCGGAATCCGAAATCCCTGCCTGCCGGCAGGCGCAATTGGAATGGCCAACTTTTTTATGGATGACGATATTATTGCAAAGTCAAGAATAAAGATTTGACCCCATAGCCTTTGACCCCATAGCCTTTTAGTCCTTTGTTAGCCCTTTTAGCCCATTATTAGCCCTTTGTTTTATCGTATACGAGCCTGAAATGATGCAATTGATTCTTTTAGCCCTTGTCCCCCTCACCCTCACCCTCACCCTCTCCCCAGTCAGGGGAGAGGGATGGAGCGGATTTATTTCGGGTTTATTTCGGGTTTATTTCGGGTTTGGCGGGTTAGAATATATTTTGTTTTTCTTCCTGTTCTCCCCATACGTTCAAATATCTTCTTTTCACAAAGCCCGGAAAGGTCTATCAGTGCCATTCTATCTGTAATCTCAAACATACCTCTATATTCTTTGTTTGTAATTTTCCCTTTCTCTTTTACATACATTACCGCCTTTATCTGCCGTTCATTCAGGCCGAGTTTTTGCAAATATTCCTCCGTATAGATATCCTTCCTGAAGATAACTCTAAAGCCCTGGTGCTCTTCAAATTTCGGTTCAGGAATCCCTGCCTTTTCACAGGCCTTCCGCATCTTATCTATTCCACTCCCCCACTGCTCAATCAAACCCACATCATAAAAAATTCCACCTATTCCTTTATTTCTCAAAATGGAGGGGTGGGGTCTATAAAGATCCTCCAAAGTTAAACCCAAAGGTAATCCACCAGGATTCCAAACAATCAATTTATCATCGTATATTCTTACTTCTGTATTGGAAGGAACCGTATAATCGCGATGGCACACTGCATTGATAACCGCTTCTCTCAGCGCCTCAAGTGGATAATCCCAAATTTCTTCTCTGGCCGGCTTGCCTGTCATAACAAATTTCACACTAATATTTTTCCGTATGAAATCCATAGCCTCTTCTATCTGTTCAGTGAGAGTCCCTTCAATCATCCGATCATCGATTACGATTGTTTCTTCTTTAAATTTGCCGCAATGGATCACTGCTTGCGAAAGGAACTGTTGGGGGTATCTGTAGAAAAGAAGAATCGACGCCCATGTGGGTCGCCCGTCTTTTATCAACTCCAACTTCTGAAGGGCCTGGAGCGGATTTTCATCAGCACTGATTTTTCTTCTGCCCGCATCTCTTGCACTCTCGATGTACCTCCTTACTTTTTCAACATCTATAATATCCGCAGAAGCATTTGCTACAGTTAGTTTGTCCCAACTCATTCCTGTTGAATGGAGATGCATCTCTGCAATTTCATGGGGCTGCATTACCCGGTTACTATTTTTAACCCTCCTGAAGCATCTTCCTTTCAGAGAAACAGGTTTGATAGGAAATTCCTTGATCCGGATAACAGCAATCTTTTTTCGATCTATTTCTTCGATTTCAATTTCGGGGATGATCAGGGGTTCGGTAGCTTGAGAAATCTGGTTTGCCCAATCTTTCAATGTTTCTTTCCCAATCTGAGCTCCTTTTATATCGCCTTTATCAGAGATGCCGATTAAAATGGCCCCTCCTTTTGTATTGGCAAAAGATACCGATGTTTCAAGGATCTCCTTGTCAAAGGATGCCTTGAATTCAACCGTTTCAGACTCCCCACTCCTGATCAGTTGTTTTAAGGTTTGTTTCAGTTTCGCGCCCACTTTCTTCCTCCCTCTGCCTACCGGCAGGCATTAAGGAAGAGGGGATATAAAAATAAGACCAAAAAGTTTTACATTGATTCAATCTTGATCCAAGGCACCAGCATTTCCATAATGGAAAGGCCTCCGTGCTTATACAATTTAGTCGATGCTGTACCTGGTGGATGGGTCTGAACACGGCCTTTGATCAAAGCCAAACGTTTATCTTCGATCACCTTGAGGTCAGGGTGCTGCGGTACATCTTCCCTTTTTTCAAACTTACAAAAACGCTCACCACTCAGAAAGGCATTCATTGGTTTCAAAACCTCATTTGATCTCGGGAAAGACAAACCTGGCCCAAAAAAGACATATCCATGATCACTGGTAATAATAATCGTTCTGTTCTTTGGTATGTCCTGAACGGTATTTCTCCAGGCAGTTTCAAGAAGTGTGTGAATTTGATCAAAATGATGGGCAAACCTCGCCCCGCTATCTCCATAGGTGCTATCAGGAAAAGAAGACCAAAGAAGTAAGGAATCACTCTTATTAAGTCTTCGGCGATCGCTTGGTTGAGCATAGTAATAGGCTGAGATTCCTGAATCCTTTAGCGCTGGCTTATTGGGTAACTGAATGGGAGAGGTATTGATAAGTCTTAATCTTTGTTCTATGAATTCCATGGTATCAGAGGGCATACACCCCCATGAAACATCAAACTCTTTAATCTGAAATCCCGATTCGTCACACATCTTCTTAAGAATCGGCATTTCTCTAAGAGATAGGCCATCAAAAATAACCACTGCCGAACCGCTGCCTTGCTTTAGGAAAGTCAAGATGTCTCTATCAGATGGGGGGAATTCCGAAAATTCATCGTAAACCCTGGGAGCAGAGGCAGCTATAACCTCTTCAAGTTTATTAACTTTTTCTTCACCTACTCTAAGATAATCAATCCGACTCATCTTTCCATATTTTTCTTGGGACCATATCTCTTCTAAAAGCCATTTCTTAATCCATGGCAAACGGGGGCCAGGTGAAATAAATTGTCGGTAAATCTCTAATGTCAGATCTGCCATCGCCTTTCACTCAACTTTTGACGGTAACCACCTTCAGGTCTGCTCTGTAATCGGCCCTCGAAATATTGGGTAGATCTTCAACAAATTTCTCAACTTCTGCTTTTGAAAAATCCCCGGTTTTAGCGATCAACATATCCACAGTTATCTTTGCCGGACCACTTAGATTGCCTCTTAGACCTGAAGGATATGTGCTTAGGTCACCAATATCTTGATCAAGATAAATTATGAACCGAGCCCTTTTTATGATGCACCTCTCTCCTATTTCTTGCAAACGACTGGCTATTTCTTTTCGAAGATCTCCTAAGTTTGGTTGAAAAAGTATATTAACATCTTGCTCTTCGAAAACCTTTGGCTTTTCTT
>Ga0194111_10002247_pt1 | contig 23392 bp, 30 predicted proteins | sample TA2KigC300mmetaG_FD_146194 | JGI IMG/M metagenome (GOLD analysis project Ga0194111, IMG submission 146194) | Freshwater microbial communities from Lake Tanganyika, Tanzania - TA2015033 Kigoma Deep Cast 300m | ecosystem: Environmental > Aquatic > Freshwater > Lake | place: Tanzania: Lake... | reverse complement strand
TGCGAATGGACCCGGGGGGCTTAGCGAGGTCCGCCGCGTCCACCATCTGCGGGTGCGGCGTGTCGCACTCAAGCGCGCCATACGTCGCCACCATGCGCTGCGTGAGGCATTGCGCGTGATGCTCGGGCTTGATGAACCGCGACATATGCGCCATCTCGTAAGCCTGCCGCGCTGCTAGGTGGTCCGCGTCTAGCGTTGCCGCGAAGTCATCGCGCTCCGCTTCCGTGGTGAACTGAAACCGCTCGCTCATAGTGGGCACCCCGCTGCTGTCCAAGCATCCCACTGCGCGCGTTGCTCGGTCGTTGGCGCCGAACCGAAAGCGCACGCCGCCATGATGCGGTTATCAGTCGATCCGCTTGCACCGGTCCCGCCCAGGTTAAACGACGTAGGCGCGGGCGTCGCGCTTCCCGTCACGGCTAGCGTCTGCACTAGCGTCCCGTTGATGTAGCCGAGAACGTCACCCTCTGCGCCACTTTGGAAATGGACGATCATCGACTTCATCGTGCTGTCAACGATGTCGGTTGCGCTGTTCGCTACGGTCGTCTCTTTGCGCAGCCGGAATAGCTCTGAACCGCTCACTTCCAGCCTGTTCCCGTTGCTGGCGTTATTCCAGCCAGCGATGATGCGTGTGCCAGCTTGCACGGTGCCTACGGTGCCAGCGACCATAAGACACGCATCGTGCGACGTGAGGTCGCCGTATCCGAGCAGCGTCGCGTCAACGCTCGCCATATTGTCCGTGCCATTGGCGCTCACGATGTATCCGTTACTGTCACGGACTAATTGGTTTGCCGGGGTGCCTTGCGAAAGCGGGTACAAGCCAAGCGACACGTCAGCAATCGCGCTGATTGCGCCGGTCGTGTCGGGGGTGGTCTCGGACCAGTGCCAGATCGGAACCACGCCGTAGAGTGCGGGCAGGTAAGACGCGATCCCGCGAGAGCCTCCCTGCCCTAGCCGGTGACCTAACGCGAGCCGCCAAAGGTCGGACACGGCTACGCCTCGTAAACGGTGAGGTAGCCTGAGCCGCTTGCCGTGCGCGCCTCAAAAAAGCAGTTCGTGTCGTCGAACTCAAACGGAAAGTGCGTGTCAGCTGGGATCTTCACGGGTCGCGCAGCTTCGGCGCCGCCGTCAACCGTGGTGACAACCGGGTCCGTGATCGTCGCGCTGCTGCCAAAGATCACATACACCGGGACGTCCTCGGCAACGACAACGAACTGACGCCGCCCCTTGCCCTTGACGTGCGCGCTGATGTCGAACGCGACGACGCTTGTTGACGTGGCCTTGCGCGTCTTGATCGCGCTGACCGTGGGTGCTCGCACTACAACTGGACGCATTAGACTATCCCTCCGCTTTCGATGCTTTCAGACTTCGAGAGGCTCCCGCGGGTGGTCGCAGATCCGACGCTTGCATTACCGCGCGTAACAATGGGTTGGCCGATCCCGCCGTTCTGGCTTCCGTTAGCGTACAGGGCTTGCGCCGCTGCTATATTTTCAGGTCGCAGGCTCGGATGCAAGGGCTGCCCGATGACGATTGAAAGGTGCGTGAGCGAGTCCAGCGTTGGCGCTTCCTTGAGGTCCGTGAGCCCCTTGACCACGCCCGCAACGATCTCCGCGTGCATCTTCGGGTACACCGCGCGCAAGGCTTCCATTTCCCCGCGTGTGACCGTGCCGTTACCGATCGCCTTGAGCACTGACCGCGGGTTCTCGACCGCGTTCGCCGCCCGCGTGAACGCAAGCGCATCGTGCGTGCTGACCTTCTGCCGCTGCCGCAAGCGCCCGAGCGGGTCCGTCGATTGCAGCCGCGTGGGCAGCTTCGCCTGCAAGTAGGACACGGCGCGGTTCACGTGCGCACCCATCGCCGCCTGCATGTTCGCCGACGGCGCCGCACCCGCGATGCGCTGCGATAGTTCAAGCATCTTCGCCTGCGACGACGACAACTCCGCGACACGCGCCGCGCGACGCTCGAAGGCATCCGACACGCTGCCGCCGCCCGCCGCCGCGACGATCGGCGCAACCGTGCGCGCCTTCTGCGCCGTGCCGCGGGCGATGTCTAGCGCGCGGGTGATGGCGTTGTTCTGCGCCTTCTCGACGGCGTTGACGCGGTTGACGGCCTTGTGAATCGTGCCCGCCGCGTAGCCGCTGCCCTGCTCGCGCAGCACCTTGTTGACGGTGCCGGTGACGAACGCCGCCGCAAGCGCCGCGGGTGATGCGCCCATAGCTGCCGCCGCGCCGGACAGGCTGATGTAGTCGGTGAGGCTCACAAGGCGGTTGGCTTGGTCCGTCTTGATCGTGTCCTTCGATGCGTCCGCGATGAGCTTGACGCCGCTGTATTCACGCTTCGCCGCCTTGTACGCCGCAGCCGCTTCGGGGACCTGCGAGCCGATCGCCGCCTCGATCTCGTTCTCGACGATCTTGCGCGCATTCAACAGCGCATCCGCCGTGCTGAACTTGCCTTCTTTGCGGGTGAGGTTTAGCTGCGCGTCAAGCTTCACGCGCCACTTCTGCAACTCACGCACGCCCGCACTTGCGTCACGCGCGGCGGGGATCAGGCGCCCCGCTGCGTCCATGCTTGGCTCGCCCGAGCGCAGGAACTGCCCGAACTCGCGCCGCACGTTCTTCGCCAGCCTGTTGGACGTGGCGCCGCCAATGTCAGCGATTGGCGCAATCACTTCGCGCTCGATGCGGTCCATTACACTGGACATGTTCACGCGCGCACCCGCGTCATCGGCACGCTGTAGAATCGTCTCAAGCGCCGCGCCCGCTTTCGCCTGCTCAACCTTCGCGGCTGCGTGAATCTGACGCGCCGTGCGGTTCTCGGTCGACACGATGCCGCGACGTAGCGCGATCTCGCCCACGGCTTCCGCGCCGTTCTCGCCCATGAACTGCTCGGCCATCTCGGTGAACTTCTTTTTCTTCGTGCCACGCGCCGCCGCCGAGAACGCAAACCGATTGCTCAACCGCTGCGCCGTCTCCGAACGCAACGCCACGTTGAACCGCGCAGCCGCCGATTCGGCGACGTTCGCAACGCCACGCGCGCCAGCCGCGACACCGCTGCCCGCAAGCGACAGCCCGCCACCCGCTGCGCCGCCGAACAACGCGCCCGAGCCTGCGTCCGCAAACAGCCGCTCTGCCGTGAGTTCGTGGTCACCAAGCGCCGCGCCTGAAAGCGACTGCCCCGCCCCATACAGTGCGCCCTCAACCGCGCCGCCAGCGCCGGTAGCCGCTGCACGCGCTAGGACGCCTTCTCCGAGCGCCGCACGGGTTGCCGCGGTGACAGCCTCCCCCGCGCCAGCAATGGCCCTCGGAGCCACGCCAGCAGCCCGCACGGCTTGCCCTGCACGCGCCGCAAGGCCTGCCCCCTGCGCGCCTGCGGAGCCGCCGCCAGACACGAGCAACGGGGCAACGGCGCCGACGACCTCACCGCCGCCAGCCGCCAGCGGGTTGACCTCACGGCGAGCCCGCATGGCTTCGGTGTCCGCGCCAAGTCCGGCCGCCGCCACATCGGACAGGCCAACGGTGAGACCGCGCGCAAGCCCCTCGCCCGCTGTCAGCGCCTGCTGCCCTACCGTGCCGTAGGTGGCTTGCCGTTCCGCTTCGGAGACCTCTGCCGCCGACGCAAGGCGAGCGCCGCCGTCAAGCGTTGCCGCTAGCGATGCCTGCGGAACGGTGCCAACGGACCCGTCGGCGAGAACAACCGGGACACGAGCATCGGACGCGACTTCGCTACCGCCAGCCGCAACAACCTCGCCTAGTTGCGCGTCTGCAACCTCGGTGATCTCGCCCGTGCGTTTGTTGCGTACCCGTGCCAATGTCAGCGCCCCCCGATTGGCTGGAACGTCTCCGCGGCTATCGCACGCTGCCCGCCCGTTGACCTCCGCCGCTCGTGCTCGGGCAACTCGTCCGGCGAAAGTTCGATGACCATCTCGCGCGCCGCGTTCGCCTCGTTCACGCGCAGGTTGCGCATGGCTTGCTTGAGGCGCGCATCATCGAAGTTGGAGAAACTGGACCAGTCGCCGCCCTGCGCCGCGTTGACGATGCTTTCGTCTTGCTGCGAAAGCACGCCCAACTGCGCGACGTTCTTCTTGATGAGCAAGGCCTCGCTACGCAACGCCTCAAGCTCCGCACGCGCCCTCGGATCAGTGAACGAGCCGTAACGCTGCCGCACTTGCAGCGCGCGGTTGTAGAACGAGTTGAGCGTGTTGGAGTCGCTCGCCAGTTGCCGCGCCTTCTTCGCCTCGTCCACGGTACGAGCGACGCCGCCGTATTGCGGCACGTAGCGCTCGGGGTCGTACGTGGCGCCCTGCAACCGCGCCCGCTCTGCGGCGATGAGGTCTTTGACCGATGTGCCAGCGGATCCGCCCGCCATCACTTGCCGCTCGCTTGTGACAACGTTCGCGCCTAGCTGCTGCTCAAGTTCAAGCTCCAAGCGTGCCCGCTCGGCCGCCATCTGCTCACGCAACGTCGCAAGGTTGGCACGGGCTTCCGCGCCGGTCGCCATCGCCTCTAGTTCGCCCACGCGACGCGCGGACGCATCCCACATCAGCGCCCGCGACGCCAGAATCTGCGCCGCCTCGTCATCGTACATCTGCGCAACGTCGCCCATCACGCCGCGTTGTCTCTCTGCTGCGCGACCCTTGCCCGCGATGTTCTCGCGCTGCGCCAACAGGTCCCGCTCGATCGCGTCGTTGATGATCTTCATGGCCATGTTTTCTTGGCCAGCGAGCCCCGAGCCGATGCCGCTAAGGATGAGCCCGATCCCGGACATGATGCGCTGTCCGGTTGACCGGTTCGCGAAGTAGTGATCGGGGTCGATGCCGCGTTGCTCGGCCGCAATGTGTTCGTCGGCCGCTTGCCGATACTTCGCCATTTCTTCGGCGCGGCGGGCGTTGCGCCTTGCCTCAAGCTCCGCCATGGCCGCCTGCGCCTGCTCGGCCGCTTGTGCCTGCGTCGCCATTTCAAGCGCGATGGCATCGCGGTACGTGGCGATCGGCGACAACTCGCGGATCTGCGCGTCCGCTAGGCTCTCGTCGGTCTGCCGGACACGCTGCAACGCCCCGGGCAACCCCTCGGAAGCCACACGCGCGCTGACCTGCGTTGGCCCTTGCGCCGTCACCATGCGCCCCGGAGCGCCGCCGACGCGGGCGTTTGGATTCACCGCCTGGATGTCAAGCAACTCACGCAGGCGGCTTTGGCCAATCCCGGAGCCAGCCGCTAGCGGGTCCGCAAACCCTCCCTCGCCGCCAGCCGCGGCAGGTTCCACGCGAGCAGCCGGGGAGGCCTCGCCAGCCTGCGCAGAACGCCCGCCAATGGCAGGCATGACGCCGCCCGCTGTAGCGCCTGGAATGGACAGCGCGGGCGCTCCTACGCCAGCCACGGCGCCGGAATCGGCAGGGGCAGCGCGAAACGGGGCAAGGCCGCTCGCGCCCGCAGGCATCGCCACGAACGGCGCGTTATCGGGCGCCACGGATTCCGTCACCTGCGACATTGGCGCCGCTGGGAAGGTTGGTGCCTGCGGCTGGAACGATTGCAGATCCTCGGGTGGCAACGACATGCCACCCGTGTACGTGTCCGCCACCTGCTGCTGGTACTGCTGCTGCAAGCGCGCGGGCAAGCCGCCGTACGCCGTTTGCATCGTGGAACCGTTGCCGGTGTCCCACGTTGCGATCCCGCTGTCGTCGATGCTGATGATTCTCGGATCTGCCATGTTATCACCCCGGTTTCGCCATCCAACCGCCGATGGCGTTCAAGCCGCCGCCCCAAAGGTTGGCGCGGTTCTGCGCCGCCTGAAGCCTGCCCGTCGCGTCGAAGCCCTGCGCAGCAAGCGCCGCTTCTTGACCGAGCGTGTCGTAGCCCATGATGCCTTGCAGCGACCGGAAAAAGCGATCGTCATCCATGCCGCGCGCTTGCAAGCCAAGCCCCGCGTACTGCAAGCCCGCGCCCTGATTCGCGACCATGCCGCGCATGCGCGCATCGTCGATTGCTCGCGCGACCTCCGCGGACTGCGCGCCCCCGGCGATGTCTTGCTGACCAAGCCCGGCAAGCGCCCCGGACCACTGCCCGCGCGCCTGCGCCATCTCGCCCGCCCGCAGCGCCGCCGCCTGCTGGTTCATTTGCTGCCCGCCAATCACGTTCGCATTCTGCGCCGCGCGAATCGCCATGGCGTTGTTTCCGCGCCCGCTGTTGGCAAGCGCAAGATTGTTGCGCGCTAACTGGTCCTGCCCGGCTCGAAGTTGCAACTCGGCCACGCTCGGGGCGGTCCCCAGCGCCGCACCACGCAACGCCTCGTTTGCCGCTAGCTGCTGCGTCCGAGTCTGCGCCAGCCGTGCCCGATCGGTGCGGTAGTCGCCCAAAAGCCCCGGCAATCCGCTGGTCACCTGCACAACGGGACCGCTGCCGCCGCCTGCTCCACCGGGAGCCCCCTTCACCGGCTGTTGGCGCTGCCTGTCAAGCGCAGGGTTCGGCGGGGCGAACGGGTTAGCCGTGGGCACGCCGCGCGGACCTTGCCCGAGCATCTCAATCGCCGCGTTGCGCCCTGCGGGATCGACGTTGTACGGGTCAACCTTCGGCGGCGCCTTCGTCCCGAGCGCGCTCCCGATCTGATCGCCCCAGTAATCGAGTGCACCGGGAACGCCGCTAAAGTTGATGCCTAACACCATACGTCACCTCATGTCAGCCAAGTTGCGTTACGCCGCTGCTTACCTTCAACGCCTACCTCAAGCCGCACGCCGATCACACGGAACGGCGCCACAGATCCAATGTTGCCAACGTACACCGAAACGGCTAGCGCGCTGCATCGCTGGACGGTCGGGCGAACCGGAATCGACACGATCGGATACCCCGGCGTGCCGTCAACGTCCGCGACGGTAAACGCGAACGTTTCGGCAGGGTTGCCCGGCGCGAAGTCGTAGTCGCGGTCAAGCCGTATCTCGAACTCGGGTGACGCGCCCTCACCGTTGTCGGACACTTCCATCAGCACCCACACGCGCCACACGCGCTGAAAGCCCTGCAAGCCCGCAAGCTTGATCCAGCCCGTGGTGATGTTCGCCTGCGCCGTGAAGCTCCCCAGCGTCTTGGACAGCACGTAAGAGCCATCGGTGCCCGTAAACACCGCTTCGCCGCGCCACGTCGCGCAGCGTGACGGCATGTCGTACGTACTAGCCGCCGTCGACACCGTGCCCGAACTCGTTGACCACGCTTGGGCGCGCATGTTGTACAGCCACACTTCGCCGTTTGACCACGCGGTCACGATCGACGAATCGATCGCGGACTCGGAGACGCCAACAAGCAACTCGTCAGCCACGCCGTCCGCGCGGTAGGCGTCCTCGATTTGCGGTAGCGGCGTGACCGCGCCGCCCTCGGAGATGACTGCAAGCGTTTGGCCCGCTTGGAAGACCACGCCAAGCGATGTCTTGGTCACCTCGCGCGACTTCGCGCCGATGCCCTCGTGCGTGATCGTGATCGTCGAGAACTGCCCGCCGTCGCCCAAGTTGTCGGGACCGTCGCCGAAGATGACGCCGATTGCGTCGGGGTAGAACACCGCGAGCCGGTCACCCAACGACGCAAGCGCTACGGGGCGTTGCCTGCGCGGGTTGCTGATGGCGAGCGTTGACGACCACGCCACGCCGTACCCATCGCGAATGAGCTTGCTCGGCCAAATGCTCCCGTCCTCGCCGCTGATGAGCCACAAGCGGTTCCCGTGCCACACCATCTCATCGGACGGCGGCCCCGCTTCGTTGTCTAGCTCGCCGCTGTCCGTGTAAAGCTGCGTCGCGTCGGCCGCGGGCGTCGTCGTCAATGTCACATCGACGCGGTTGGCGCCGATTGCAAACAGAGAGGTTGCCGCGGTCTCTGCGATCTTGCGAAACGTGGTCCCGCCTGCCGCGGTCATGTACGTGACCAGGAACACCGTCCCGATGCGCTCGGAACTGATCAGCGGCGCGCCCACCACGCACTCGATCTTCTGGTCCGCTGTGCCGCCACTAAGCGTGACGGTCTCCGCAACGCTCGGCGCCGACTCGTGCAGGTTGCCCGCCGCGTCAACGGTGCGCCACGTGAACCGGACAAGGTATGTCCCATCCGAAAGCCCGCCGCTTCCGACCGATCCTGTCATGCTGAAAGGATGCGGCGCCTGAAGACTGATGTTTTCGTTGATCGTGAACCCGTCGTACGTGTTGTGACCAAAGTACACCGTGCCGCTCGCCGCAGCGCTGCGGAACGACCGCGGCGTCAGGTCCACAAGCTTCAGCGGGACGTTGAGCGTGTTCGCGTCGTAGTAGCCGGGGATCACGTAAGCAAACGAGCCCGCCTCGGTTGGCACATACGCGGAGTATCCGTACGGGTTTGGCACGCCAATCTTTGACGTTCCAGGGCGCAACGCCGCGATCACTTCGATGTGATTGGTATCGTCGATCTGCACCGTCGCGATCATCGGGTCCACCGAAGCCGCGCCCGAATCCAGCGCGATGCCGAATCGTCCAGCGGAGTAGCCGCGATGCGCGAGCACGAGATCAGGGCAACGCTTCACGTCGGAGAACGCCGCCGCGGTCGTGTTCACGCGCGCGATCATCGTCTGGTTTGTCTCGGACGTGTTGCTGCTCTGGATGATTGCGCGCACCTCCGCGGATGTTGAGCCGCCGCATAGCGCCATACGCTCGATGGTGCGCGTGTCGGTCGGGTCCCATTGGTACGTGGTGTTTGTGCGGTTCGTTACCGACGACGAAGACACGAGGTTGAACGCCTCGTAGATCACATCCTCGTTGAGCGTAACGCCCGTTGTGCGCTCGCCAAGCACAGACGCGATCGTGCCCTCAACGTAGATCTCCGTCTTGCCTGTTGCGGTTGATGCGGAGTTACACGACGCCGTGATCGCAAGCGCCTCGCTGATGACGCGCAGGCGTGGCGTGGTATCGTTCGTGGCTACGATGAAGCCGGTGTCGGTCACGTATTCAGGCCACGCCGCGCGAAACCCAGCCGCAGCCGAGATGGTGACGCGAGCGTCCCACGTCGCCGTTGTCGGGTCGAAACGCTGACCATAGAGCGTGGTCCCGCTTTGCCAGAACGCGACCGCGTAAGCGGTAGATGACGCCAGCCCAATCGGAGACGCCGTGCTGCCCGAGAGCGCGGTGGAACTGATAAGCGTGCCGTGTTCGTCGATCACGTATGCGGTCGCGTTGTTCCCCCCGTTCGGGACTGCCACGATGTAGTACGCCGTGTATCCCGTGCGGTTGACGTAAACCACGGATGAAGCAGACGCGCTGCTTGTGCTGTTGCCGGAGTTTGCAACCACGGTGCGCACCTTCGCCGCTGCCGCCGTAGTCATGCGGTCTGTGCCGTCCGCGTACGTCATCGGCGCAGCGCCCAAGCTTTCGGAAGTGCACAAGCCGTCCGCCACGTCCGAGAACGCGATCACGTCGCTGCCATCGCGCGCCACAAGCGAGACGGTCTCACCAATGCTTAGCGTGTTCGTCGCAGGCCCGCGGCGCTGCACGTAGCCGCCGAGCTTGCTCGGGTCGAAGTTGGTCACGTCAAGCATGCCCGGCGCGTCCATGATCTCGGACATGCGCTCGTCTTGCTTGCCGCCACCTAGCGGGATGTCGATTAGCTGCTTGGTCAACGGCACAGCGTCACCCCGCGAACGGGTAAACGGTCGTGCCGCCGCTCCCGCCTGATAGCGTCCCCGTCTCGTACTCCGCTTGATAGAACTGCCCCTCGCCAAACACGACGCCGCTCTGCACCTGCGCAGCCGTGGGCCACTTGTTCGTACTGTTATGCGGCGATGGCGACGGGCGCAGCACGATCGTCGATGGCGTCGCGTGAAGCGTGCGCAGGATGATCTTGCTGTAGTTGTCAACGCCAGCCATTTACGAGCCATCCAGGTTTGCGGGGACCAGCGTGTTTACCGACATACCCGCGATGTCGGGAGCGCCTACCTTGTAGGCCGTCACGAAGTGATTCACGCCGGGGAACGTCGTCGGGACCGCATACGACCCGTCGTTCTGGTGTGACACCGCCGTCCCCGCGAACGCGAAATCGCTCGATCGGTACGCGCAGACCGTCGCGCTCGCCACCACCGCGCCCGCCGAATCGACGCACACGCCGCGAATGAACTTCGCCGACTGCGTGCCGAAACCGTCCACCGAATACGGCTCAAACAGGTCATCGCTTGCGAGGTCGCGACCGGGAGACGGGCTGCCATCGGACCCGCTCACGTCGCCAAGCCCGAAGCGGCAACCGAACGACCATCGCGAATAATAGGCGTTCCTGTCGTTCCACGTCTTGGGCGCGCGTCGCTGCATGGACCATCGCGGCTCGTGGCGGGTCTCGCCATGCGCGGGCTGCACCGTGCCAGGCTGCGAGGACCACCCGCCGCCAGTCGCGCCCGCCGTGCCGAATGTGAGTTGCACTCCCATTACATTGCGTCCGCTACGTCGTCGCGTGCTGCGATCAACTTCTGCTCAAGAGGCGTCCGGTGCAACGCCGTGTCATAGCTCGGCACGATGAGCCGCGATCCTTCCTCAAGCTCGCGCCGCGCTTGCTGACTGCGGAGGTACTGCGCCGCCGTCTCAAGCATCCCAAGGACGTAATTCTCGTCGGTGATCGTGCCCGCGATCGACATGTTGCCCGAGCGCGCGAGCGTGACCGTGATCGCCGCAACCTGCACGTCGCCGTGCAAGTCATCCATGCTCTGCCGCTTCATTCGTCAACCACCGTGTGGATATCCACTACGGCGCTGTTTGCCGTGATGTTCCACGTGACGAACGCCGCGCCCGCGCCTGCGAGAACCACGCCGCGCGGGAACGTGAACACGACCGCCGCTCCGACTAGCGCCGCCGTCGAGAAGCGCCGGAAGAACTGCGTAGGCACCGTGGGCGCGACACTGAACGCAACGCCCGCCGTGGTCAAGCCAGCGGGACGCCCCTCGTCCTCGGGAAGAAACGTGATCGGCGCTGACAGCGTGGGCACGTTCGCGGAGCGGCCCAAGCCAACGACGTTCGCGGTCGCTGCGCCGTTGAAGAACCCGTATTCCATGATCGCCGCTTCGTTCGTCGCGGGCGACAGCGAAGCGTGCGAAGCCGCTCCGATGGTCGTGACCGTGGTGCGCTGTGCCAGTGAGTAGATCGCCATTATGCCGTCTCCAATATCCGCACGCTGACGGTAACGCGCGTGCATGTTGATACCGATTCCAACTCGAACCCGAACACGTCCCCGATCGACACCGCGAGAGTGCTCCACGTTGTCAGCGACGTGTCGCTTGAAAGCTGCGCCGCCGATAGCGTGGGCCTCTCTGTGCCCGCGATTCGATGCGCGTCGGTGGGGATCGCGCCCGCTCGCTTCCACACGTCCACAACGGCGCTGCCGCTTGCGTCCGCAACGATGTCCCATCGGTCGATCGTGCCGTTCATCTGCGCCACAATGAGCCCGACGCTACCAGCCGTGGGCGTGCTGCCGCCGCCGTCAAACGTCACCCCGATCGTGCGACGCTGCGGGACGTTGAGCGCGTCAAGCGCATCGCTCACGGTCGCGCCTGACACCGCGCTTGCGTTCGTCACTTCGTCGCTATCGTAGTCGCCAGCAACAGCCACCACTGCGCCAGTGCGCGCGAACACGCTCGATACCGCGCCAGACGGGGCAGCCTGAAACGTCGGGGCAGCGCCCGCGCCGTTGCTTGTGAGCACGTGCGTCGCCGTGCCAGTGGCGACCGTCGTAGCCTCTCCGGCAGCGTCCCACGTGATCAACTCGCCCGCGGTCCCGTCGGCAATCTTCGCGAGCGTGACCGACTCGTCATCCGGGGTCCCGCCGCCGCCGCCGGGGTTGTCCTCGATGAGGTCAGCGATCAAGTTCAACGCATCGACGGCTGGGGGAGCCGCTTGCTGCCACTGCCCTAAGCGGGTGACGCGCGCAATGGCTTTCCGCAAGGCTGTAAGCGTTGCCGCCACTACATCACCATCCGAATGCGTGAGGGCTCGCCCAAGTCACGCTGAGACGCGCTGGACGTGACTAGCGAAACGGTATCCGCGAGCGACTGCCGCAGTAGCGTCGTGTCGCTGTCTTCCTTCTCTTTGCAGCGAATCGCCGCCGCCGTGATGATGAAGTCCTCCCACAGCAGATCTTCAAGCCGCACCTCGTCGGTGTCGGTCGACAACTCCACGATCGCGGTCCCGCCCGTGTCGAAAAACAGGTTGGCGCTGACGTAGCGGATCGTGACCGTGTGCACGCCGCTAGGCACCGGAGCAAGCCGGATGGTCTGCCCGCGGAGCTGGTAGTAGATGCGCGCGGCGTCGTCCCAGCCCTCGTCAGTCAGCGTGTAACGCCGCATGTCCTCGGTGGTGCCGCGCTGGAAAATGACTTCGTGCTGGCTGTTGCCGCTTACGATCGTGGACATGCCGAGCAGCCGGTAGAAGCTGGACGGGAGCGCGCTGCTGTAGTCGTACTGCCCTGCAACCGTGTTGAACGTGGCCGAAGTCTCGAAGTGACCTTCCCCGTACGCTTGGATCAGCACAGCAAAGAAGCTGCGCGCGGCGTAGTTGATCGCGTGGTTCACCTCGGAATCCGAGACGAACGACGTGCTTTCCATGTCCGCGCGGGCGCGTACCCGCGAGCGCAAGGCCGCAAGCGTACGGGTGATCATCGCTAGTAGTCCTCCCCGTCGTCGCCGCCGTCCGCTTCCTCACCCATGCTGCAAGCCTCATAGAACGAGGTCATTGCAGACTTGAGCGCGTCCGCGTCCTTGGCTTCCACGGCGTCGATCACCGCTTGCGCGGATTCCGACTTGAGGTCCGCCCGCTTCGGAGACTTCGCCGCAGCGCCCCCCTTGCCTTTCGACAAGGAGGGCATGAGCAGCGCGAGAGCGCCCTTAGCCATCAGGTGATCCCCGTGCCGTCAAGCGAGCTGTCACGCTTGAAGATGAAACAGAAGTTCACGCGGTTGTTTGCGTTCGCCGCAACGTCCGTCGCAGCAGCGCCGCTGATGTCCCACACGCGGATCTGCGCGGTGTTCGTCGAGGTCTTGCTGTTGGCGATCGTGCCGATCTGCGCCATCTTGTCGTCCGCGGATGCAAGCTGCAGCGTCGCCGTGGCGCTCACGCATCCGGCAAACCTGTTCTCGAAGGTGAGCGTGTACAAGCCTGCGGACGTGCGAACGACGGTGAAGCCGCGCCCGCGCAGAGTGGTCGGCGCGTTTGCGGAGTCGGGAGCGAATGAACCGGCCACAACTTCGAGGTTGAGCCCGGACATTACGAGTCCTTCTTTGATGTGTTCTGCCATGTGATGTTTCCTTCATGTTGAGAGCCGCAAGGCTGCCAGCCACCATGGCCAGCAGCCCCGCGACTACATCACTAGGTCAGCGACACCCGAGCGTTCCAGCCGGGGGCGTTGCTCCACAGCGCGTGGTAGCTCGCGACGCGGATCTCGAAGCCGTCCGCCGAAGCCTGGCGCGACATCTTCCCGCGCAAGTCCTCGTCAACGATCTGCACGAGGTCGCCGATCGAGTCCATGCACCACGACTCCGGGTCCAGCAAGTACGACACGGCGTTCGGGCAGTACGGATCGGAGATGACATTCAGCATCCCGTTCGGGGTCGCAAGCTGGATCGCCTGAATGCCGATGTCGCCGTTCAGCGCGGGCAACTCTACGACGCGCTTGCGGTTCTCAAGCGAGATCTCCAAGTCGGCCCACTGGATCGGGTTCATGACAGCGAGCCGCGGGTTGCCGCCGTGCTTCTGCACCTGCGCCGAGCCACGGATCAAGCGTTCCACGATGGTCCCGGACTCCGCGACGCGCACGCCGCCGAGACGGGTTGGGCTTTGCGAGCGGTCCACGTTGTAGAACAGCGTGGAAGTCGGAGCCGAAGAGGGCAGCCAGGCGTCAAAGCCCCGCATCTTGAGCCCGAAGTCGCCCACGGGGAAGATGAAGTCGTTGACGGCTGCCGCAGCAATGCCCGCGGTCCAGTTGCCGGTACACGCGACGGTTCCCAGGTCGTAATCAACCGACTGGACTGTCACGGTACCCGTGCGGATTGCGCCGCTGGTTCCGTCCGTGGTGGCAAGGTTGAGGATCATCCCCGCCTCGAAGTTCACGATGTCCGCGATCGTGGCAAGGGTGATCGTGGGCGTGCCCACGCTTGAGCTTGCCGAGATCTGGCCGATCGCGCCGCCACCGTTCTTGAACAGCGAAACCGCGATGTCGGTCTTGATCGCGTCCAAGATGCCGTCCAACTGCGCGTCGAGCAGTTCGATCACCGCACGCTCGTTGCCCTGCGAACCAAGCACCGCGTCACGGTCGATCGTGACCACGCCATAGTTCTTGGTGTGCGTGACGATGAACCGCTCGAAGCCCGCCGTGCCCGCGTTGCTCTGCGCCGTGCTGAACGTCGCGGAACGACCGGCCACGGGACGGGCGATGCGAACGGGGACGCGGCGACCTTCACCGCCAAGGTCCGTCCTCATCGGGAGCAGCGCAAGAGTCGGAGACTCGCGCGCCACCATGTCGGCCACATCCTTCTTTTTGGCGTCGAGGTACTTGAGGACCTTCGCGCCGATTGTGAGAGTCATTGCTGGCATGTCAGAAACCCCATCGCGCGCACTGCGCGCTCAAAGGCTCACCGAAGCGCTTCGTCGATCGCTGATGACTTGTGCGGGTTGCCCCATGGCAATCGAGCCCGTTCACGGTCACCCCGCGACGCGGAAGCCGCAGCAGCGGCCTTGCTTGTGAGTGCCTTCCGCGCAACATGCGCAGGCGGCTGTGGAGCTGTTGCTGGCGCTCCGTCGTATGAGGTTTCTGTGTCGGTTGCTGTGTTCGTTAGTTTGCTGATCAACGCCATGCCCGCGCTGGTCTTCGCCAACCGCGGCAGCATCGCTTGAAGTTCTTTGAGCATGCGCGCTTCCGCACGCTGCGCGAGCACGTCGTACGAGCCCGCAGGCTCGCCCGTGTCGTTGTAGTAGTCCTCGGCTTCTTTGATCGCGTCGAAACCGAACTCGGCCGCGATCGGGAACTTGTCCGCCGCCGCCTTTGTGAAGGCCATCGCCTCGCTGCGCACACGCTCACGGTGCGCGTCCTCGGCCGCCTTCGCGTCAGCCGCCTTGCGGTCCTCTTGCTCCTTGAGCAGCGCCTCAAGCTTCGCGCGGTCGGTGGCCATCTCGCCGCGCACTGCCTCAACCGCGACGTCCGCGGAGGTCATCGGCACGCCATTGGCCTCGCCGCGCGCGATCATCTGCGTGAGCTTCGAGTAGTCGATCCCAAGGTCCTTCATAGCCTTGAGCGGGTCCGCCTTCCACGCTGCGATCTGCGCGTCGCTGCCAGTGGTCCGCGCCTTCAACTCGTCCAGCTCCTTCGCGAGCCGCTTGGCCTCCTGCTGGCTGCGCAGGGCTTCCCGCGTCGCTTCGTGGGCGCGTGGCATGGGCGGCTTTGCGGCGGGCTTCTCAGGGCTTGCAGCGGGCGCCGTCGACGCCTCCGCAGGCTCGGGCGCGGCTTCCGCTTCGGGAGCGGGTGCGCTTGCGGGTTCATCGGGTGTGAAGGCTGCGTCTACGGCTGAACTCATGGCGTGGTCCTCATGCTGCGATCGGTGGTTGCTGTTGCATTGCTGCGTCGGGTGGTACTGCCGCGGCTTGTGTCGCCGCTTGTGCCTGCGTCGCCGATTCCATCAGCGCGCGGGCGTCGTCAAAGTAGGTGTGAAGCGCTTCGAGCACTTCATCGGGCGCGCCCTCAACCTCGAACCGGCAGATCGCCAGCGAAGTCAGCTTCATCGTCAACGCCAAGTCTTGGTTCGGGTTCGGCGGGCGGTACTCTTCCTCTTCCGCCATGCGCTCGATTGCCTGTAGGACCACGTTCGTGGGCGCTAGCTCCATCTCAAGGAACGCATCGGTGTCCGGGATCTCGCGCAGGTACAGCCACTGCTCACGCGACAACAGCCCCGCCTGTGCCCACTCGTCGATCGCGGCTTGGCGTCCAGCGCTGCCACGGGGCAAGGCGTTGGCGGCTTGGATCTTGAGCACGTACGCCTCGCGGTCCATGCGCACATCGTCCCAATCCATCGGCTTGGTCCACTTGCGGTCAGCCGCGACGACTTTCTGCTCAATCCCGGCGTCTTGCATCTCATCGTGCAAGTCGATCAGCGCGTCCGACACGTCGAGGACGAAGGCCTCAAAGTTCCGCAACGGCACAAGCTGCCGCCCGGCCTCGTTGTCCAAGTACACGCGCTGCGCTTCGCCGCTGTTGAGCCCCGCGGGCTTCATGCTGTTGGCGCTGAGCTGCGACACGCCTTCCTGCTCGTAGGCGAGCGCGATCGTGCGGTCACGGTGCGCGATTAGCTCAGGCGGAACCAGCGTGCCGTCGATGATGATCGGCGGCTGTCCCGTGTACGTGATCACGTCCTGCGGGTCGTTGGTGATGTGGGTCTTGTTGACCTTCGTGCCTTCCATCACCGCGATTCGGCGCGTCGAAAGCTCCATGGCTTTCTGGATCTTCTTGAGCGTCATGTTCAGCTCAAACTGCAAGCCCTGAAGCCGCTCAGCGATGCCTACGCTCCAGAACCCGGTCTGTCGCTTGCGCCAGTGGAAGAACGAGACCGGCAGCCGACGCCGCGTGTACGGGGTTGGCTCGCGCAGGTATCCGCCGCCGCGAGCAGCAACAACGTGCAAACCGTCAACGTCGCCGACCTTGCAGCGCCACGCCTCAATGATTTCGATCGTGTCGTCGTCGCCCTTGAAGCTGCCGAACTCATCGTCAGCAACCGCGTCTGCGCCCTCGATCACGTCTTCGTCCGCGTCAGGGAACAGGTCACGCGCCACGCTGCGCTGCACCTTCGTGACCACGCCGACGGTGCACACGTGCCCGTGCCGCGCCTCGGCAGGGTCAACGAGCACGTCCGCGGGATCGATGCGCTCAATCACCGCCCGATCGTCGTCGTCCATGCGCACCACGGCAACGCCCGTGCCGCCGACGCAAGCATCAAGCACCACAGCGGGACACACGGCCGAGTAAAACGCCGAGTAGCTGAAATCGCCCTCGAGCACGCGCTCAACCTGCACGGCGCGGCGCTGCTGCGACCATGAGCCTTTGTCCGTCAGCAACGCGGGCTTCGGGCGCGTCTCGCATACCTGCGCCTGCACGGTGTCCGCCACCGACTGCACGAGGTTGAACCGTAGCCGCTGGTCGTTCACGCGCTTGCTGTACAGGTCGCGAAGGTACGCCGATCGCGGGTCGCTGCCATACAGCGCGCAATGAAAGTCAAGCGCGTCAAGCCGCCCCTCGGAGCGCGAGCGCACCGCACGCACCCAAGCGTCCAGCGCATCGGGTCCAGCCGTGTCGGGCTCGTCGTCGCCAATCGCCCACCATCGCGTGTTGACTGGCTCGCGCCTCATACGCTCCCCAGCGCGTCAAGCTTCTGACGGGTCGCGCGCTCGAATGGCGTCTCGGGCTTCACCTCGGGCGCGGCCGTCGGTGCCTCAAGCGGCGCAAGATCAACCGCGAAAGAGCCGAAGCGAAACGAGGTCGCGCCCAACGCGCGCAACTCCCGCACCATCGCCACGGCTTCGGCGGGCGTTAGTCGAACAGGTCCGCCCGATCGCTCGGCGCCCACCCGTCCCACGGCGCCTGCTCGCGTACGAGGTCCAGCGGGCTTTCGGGCAGCGGCGGACGTACCTCCGGCGTCGTCGTGTGAGCCAGGGTCCAGCGCCAGCCGTACAGCATCGCGTCGCACAGGTGGTCCTCGTAAGCGGGATCCGCGACCTCACGCATGGTGAAGCCGCCTGCGGTTGCTAGCTTTTCCTGCTTCCACGGCAAAACAGCCGCTTCGGCTAGAAGTGCGCTGGTGCTGGCGCGCACGAAGAGCACGTTACCCGAAGTCAAGTCGCCGTTCAAGTGCTCTATGTGGGCGCGCTTTTCCTGCTTGTCTGCCGCGATTATCGGGCACCCCGGATAGCGCGTGTTCATCTCCGCGATCATGGCCTTGCCCAAGCCGCCGGAGTCGCCCACGCACACCTCCGGCTGGTAGGTGTCCCAGTACGCCTTGGTGATGTCCGCCACTGCCGACGGGGCAAGCCCTGCGCGCTTCTCGGCCGCGATGACGTACACCTCGCGGCGGCGCTTGGGGGCCACGGGTGGGCGCGGGTTCCACGCGAGCACGCACCACGCGGTTGAATCGGTGACGCCGTAGTCGATGGCGAGCACGTGGCGCCACTGTGCGCGGTCGTAGTCCTCGGGCAGCGCCTCCACGATGTTGGCGGGCTTGACGCGGTACACGAGGTCATCCGGGTTGTGCACCCATTCGGCTAGTTGCTCGCGCACGTAGGTCGGGTGCGTCTCCGTCCATCCGTTTTCCTCGAGTAGCTCGAGCAGGTACTCGTCGGGCTGGGGAAAGTGCGGGTTCTCCCTCACCGTCCAGTGGTACACGTGCCACTTCTTACGCGCCCCCGTGCTGACCTCGAACCACCACCCGCTGCATACGACCCCCGGCGTACCCGTGGCGTACAAGCGCCCGCGCAGGTCGCCCAACGCTGGCTCGATGACGTCGCGGACTAGCGGTTCGATGACGTGGCTGTACGTGGCGGGCTCGTCAAGAATGGCCACGCGCATCTTGAGACCGCGCAGCTTTTCGATCTCCTGGATCTTGTCCGCGCCCACGATGGCGATGTACCCGCCGCGGGCGTTGCGGACCTCTAGCGTGTCCTCGCGTAGCGTCCAATCGAAGCCGTGCGCGCGTTGCAGTTCCTTGAGCTTGCCCCAGATCAAGCGCCGCGCGATCTCGCGCGTGCGCGCGACATACACGCAGACCTCATCGAAGCCGCAGCGCTCCAGGTTCGCCGCTAGGATACTGCCGTTTAGCACGGTCTTGCCCGAACGGCGTCCGGCACGCACGGCGACGAAGCGCCCCCCGCCGTCCAGCACGCCACGCTGTTGCGCGTGCAAGGCCTCGTGCATCTTGCGGGCGGGCTTGCCGCGCTCGATGAGGATCGCGATTAGCTCGCGGTCGGTGAAGCGGGACAGCGGGACGGGCTTGGTCACACGCCTACGGTGCCCACCGGATACGGCGCACGTTGCTCCACGGAATGAAGTCCCCGCCCTCAAGCGCAAGCCCGCGGTCGGTCGCGGTCGCGCGCGTGTTTTGCAGCGATAGCCGCGAGTCGACGGGGTGCACGAAGTCCAGGCGCTCGATTGCGCCGCGCGTGGCTGGCTCTGGCGGCTGCTGTCGGTTAGGTTTCATTCGCTCGCCCTCCGTTGATGCGCCGTTAGCGGGTACGGGTTGTACACCCACCCCAGCGACTGCCACAGCCCGAACAGCCCCTCGCCGGGCTTATGCTCGCCCGTAGGCTCTCCGCGCGAGTCCCGCACCTCGTAGCCTAGCTTGCCATCCGGGGCGGTCGTGTAGACCACGCAGGACGTGTCCAGGCCCCGCGCCTCGGCCGCTGACAGAAGCGCCTGACACACGCTCGTAGGCTTGCCGTCGACAAGCACGTCAACGCCGCGGAACGGGGCCTTGACCTGCACCCAATGCAAGACGTTCGCGCTCGGTTCGCACAGCAGCACGCCTAGGAACAGGTCCGGGTCATCGCTGAGCGTCGCCACAAGCAGCGTGCACCGCGGGCTCTGCAGCGCCGAGAACACGCACGCGCGATGGTCGCGCCAGTAGTCCGCCTGCGCCATCCAACGCCACGGGGCGAGCCTGCGTGCCGTCCGCAGCCACGACTGCCCCGCGTACCCCACGGCGCCCGCATCGGCCGCGCTGGCAACGCGCACGGCTACGTGGGCAAGGTCGAGGTCAGCGGTCAGCGCGCCGTCAAGCATCACTGCCCCCGCTCGAGCGTCACCATGCCGCTAGGGGCGGCGACCTGTAGCACCTCAAGCACGCGCGGCGAGGGCCACGCACCTTCGCGAGTCACGCGGATAGTCTCCAGCCGCAACCCATACATCATGCACGCCTCGGAAAGCTGCTGAATGGACGCAATCAAGCCCACGGGAAGCGTGCCCGTCCCGTCCTTCAAGCGGTTGTCAATGTCACCCATTCTCGCCTCCCGCTGGCAACGCGCACGGCTACGTGAGCAAGGTCGAGGTCGGCGGTCAGCGCGCCGTCAAGCATTGGGCACCGTGTACCGGCTCAAGATGTCGGCCGATGCGTCAGCCGTGAGCGTGGTCGGCTTGTCTTGCCAGCGCCAGCCATCACCGTCGGGGACGGCCCGCTGAGCCACGGGCGGGCGCAGGTACTTGCTTGGGAGCGGGAACACCTCGTGCCACGGGAAGCGTAGCGTCACGCCGCCGACCGTGACCTCCGCACACACGCGCGGCAGTATCCGCACGCGGTCCACGTCGCCAGCGCCAAGCGGGCTAGGGAAGCCAGCGAACCAAAACACCTCGTGCGCCTCGATGTTGCAATCCTCCCAAACGCCTTCAGCCATTCTCGCCTCCCGCTGGCAAAGCACGCACGAAGCCGCGCCGCTCTAGCTCTGCCTCGATGTCCGCGTCCGAGTGCGCAGCCGCTAGCCGGATAGGCCCGCCGTCTTTGCCCGTAAGCTCGTGGCGGTCAATCAGCGCGCCTTGAGACTTCATCAGCAGTTCAGCCGCCTTGATCTCGTCCGCAGGCTTCGTGCCCCACTCGTCATCGACGCTGCCGCGCTGGTTCCCCATCGCAAGCACCGTCAAACGCCGCTGGATCTGATGCCTCGAAGCAACTAGCGGGTCATCCGCGATGCGTGCTTCAAGCGCCGCTCTGACCTTTTCATTTGATAGCAAACGACTTGCGCTAGATGCGGTCACGGCATCGCTGGAATCCTCGCCGTACACGGTGCGATAGGCCTGCGAAGCGTTGCCGCCAGCCTCACCCATGTAGACCTCGATGAAGCGCCGCTGACGCTCGGTGAGGTCACCTTCTCCCACTGCGTAGGCCATGCTCTGCCCTCGTTCGTTGCTTGCCCAAGCATCGCACGCTTTCCCTCTTGCGCGCAAGGATGCCCCAACGTACCCTAGCTTGCAGCACTTGGTTTTCCTGCCCTGGCCGGGGACAGTCGTGATCGAGTGTTAGTCACTGCCTGACTGGAACCGGGCCGGTGACGCATTGCCTAAGCCACGGTCGGCGTGCAATACTCGCCCTGCGCCCACTACCGCGGCGCAAAGGACACGCCTTGAACGTCACGTTCACAGATCGAGCAATCGTTGCCCGTAGTAGGCGGCGCGCGTCCAACAGTTGCGGTCGATTCTCACCCACGAAAGAGCGAGCACAGCCCGGCGTAGCAACCGGGTGTAGTTGTCCGGGGGCACTCGGGCAGCGAAGGGGCGCCGAATCCAGCGGCGTCGATAGGGCACGCGGTCCTTTGTTCACCGGCCAGGGCTGCGTGGTGCCAGCGCCGTGCGTGAGGGTCAGGACATAGGGGGTCACGCTGGCGAGCCTGGGGACGAACCCGCTACACGCGGACACAACCTCCCCACTCAGGCATAGCCAGTTAGCCGCACCGGGCCGGGCAGTCCAGCCGAACCGATACTAGGGGAGGAACGCCGGTGTTGCGCGCACAGGGATTGCCTACATGCACACACGCAAACGCACGCCCCCGAGCGTCCCCGAGAGCGTGCGCCGCCCGAGCGTTCCCACTCCGCCGCCTAGGCTAGCACCCCGGTTCGCTTGCACCATACCGGGTGAGCCACTGAATCCAAGCTGTCATGTTCTGCTCGGTTTTCGCCGTAACGATGATCGCGGTTTCGTTGCTGCCGCAAAGTTCGAGCATTTCCGCTTCGTGGATTGCCTCGTCTCCCGCTTCCGCCCATGCCCGCGCGTAACAGCTAGACGTCCAGGCGTTGCGGTTATCCCCGGCGCGGGTGCATTCGCGGAACTCGTTGGCGTACATCGCGGCCATGCCATAATGCGACCACGCGAGCTTGCGCAGCGCCTCTATAGGCGTCCGCGGCCTCACGCCGCCACCATCGCGGCGACGTGGGCTAGAATCGCCTTCATCTCTGGCGACTTGTAGGCCTTGGAAGCGGCGGCGAAAGACGGGAAGTCCTTCCCGTACGAGCGGCTGCCAGCGGTCCATGCCATAGCGAGCGTGACGCTCCCGCGCTTGCTCACGCCGATTGCAACACGACGCTTGCCGCATGCCGCGTCAACCAGCGTCCAGTTTTCCGAGACTTCGTGGCTAAGCACGGACACGGGCAAGGCTGGCGCCACGGTGCGGACGGTGGGGAAGGTGTAAATCTTGGCGGTCATCGTCGTTCTCCCTTTGTTGCCGCGGCTCCCTTGCTGCGACTCCATGAACCTAACCCCGGGCCGACCCCGCGTCAACATCTTTTTTCAAAAATCGACATGCGCCCACGGTTCACTCCAAAGCGCCGCCACACCGCTTGGAGCACTCCAAACACACCCGCGGTCGATTGGAGTGGACGCCCCCGCACAATTCGTCCCCCGCTTGTCGATTGTTGCGCGAAAGTATTTGACACGCGGCGCGACTGGCCCCATTGTCACGGGGTCAGCGCAGGGAGCGCGGACACAAACGGGAGCAACGACGATGACCGGCAAACTGACGGAACGTGAGGCGGCGTACCTCAAGGCGATCGCCAGCCACGAGGACCAGGACAACTACGCGGACAGTGACGCGATCATCGGCCACGAAGTGCGCGCGGCAGGGCTTCCCGCGGACCCGCGCGTGGTGGCGGCGCTGCTCCGCAAGGACATGATCGGCGTGAACGACGCTGGCGAGCGCAAGCACCGCACGCAGTGGATCACGGCGCACGGCTTCGAAGCTGTCCGCGTCTACGGGTTGGTGTCAGCATGAACCACTCCGCACGCAATCAAGGGCGCGCCGCTGGACGCCTTGCGCTGGACGATGCGCAGGCTGCGGCATACCCGCCCGCTGCCGCCGAAGCCCTCGTGCGCGAACTAGGCGCGGAGAAGGTCGCGCGCTTGTTCGGCCTCGAAGCCACCGAGGGCGCGGAGTGGGACGCGGCGTTGCGCGACTACGCGGAAGCATTCACGGAGACGCTGCGGGAGGCTGCGCGATGACCGGCGGGCACTGGCTAGCGGAACGGGTCGTCGCCGTGGACGGCGAAACCTACGACATACACGAAGGCGAATGGGGCGGCGGCGATCGCTTCGGCGATGCGTGGCGGATTCGCGTCTACATGGGCAGTCACGTTGCAGTTGATTGCAAGGATGGTGGCAGGCCCAGCCCACACGCGACGACCGTGATCCCGTGGGCCAGCGTCGCCCGCGTTACCTCGCTCAGCAGCGCTGACCCAATCCACCAAGACCCCAAGGAAACGCCATGACCACCACACCCGCCCCCATCCCCGTGCACCACGCCCGCGAGCGCCTCACCCTGCTCGCCTCACCCGACGCCACGATCGCGGAGGTCGCGCACGGCAAGCGCGCCTGCCGCGTGCGATTGGAGCCACGACGATGACCACGCAAGCCGACAAGAT
>Ga0194111_10002242_pt1 | contig 23419 bp, 22 predicted proteins | sample TA2KigC300mmetaG_FD_146194 | JGI IMG/M metagenome (GOLD analysis project Ga0194111, IMG submission 146194) | Freshwater microbial communities from Lake Tanganyika, Tanzania - TA2015033 Kigoma Deep Cast 300m | ecosystem: Environmental > Aquatic > Freshwater > Lake | place: Tanzania: Lake... | reverse complement strand
CCCCATCTCCGCGGCCGCCCAGGCCGCCATCGGACGGAGCCGCTTCGCTTCAAGCTCGGCCCAGCTCGCCTCCAAGGCCGCGGCATATGCCTGGTAGTCGTCGGTTTCCTGGAGGGCCTTCCAAGCCGCCGTCCGGCAGGCCCGGCCGGCCAGAAAATTCGCCGCTTCGTCGGCCGCCGGGTCGGCGACGAGGGAAAGGGCGGGCGAGGGGGTCTGCGACCCCGCGGCCGCGGCCCCCAGAACGGCCGAGAGGAAAAAGACGAGTCCGCGTCGCGTCATGGCTTCCTTGCCGGGAGCCCCCATCATACGAAATTTCGGGCGAGCATGCCAACCGTCGGACTCATCGGACTCGTCGCCTCGAGCCCCGAGGCGTCCGAGGACGCCCAAGAGGCTCGTCGCTCGGTTCGGGAGAGATCCGGCTACAGACGCCGGACGACGACCAGGGTCCGGTCGTCGGCCGGCTCGACCGGGCCGGTGAAGGCGGCCAGGTCCTGGAGGAGGCATTGGCAGATCGCTTCGGCCGAGGCCCCGGCATTGGCCCGGGCAAAGGCCAGAAGGCGGTCGAGCCCGTACTCCTCCCCCTCCGGATTCCGGCTCTCGGTGATGCCGTCCGTGTACAGGACGATCAGGTCGCCGGGCCGGGTCGCCTCGGTCCGAAACTCGTAGGCCGAACCCCCCAGCATGCCCAGACACAGGCCCGTCCCCTCGAGCCACCGGACTTCGCCGTCGGACCCCAGAAGAAGGGGCGGATTGTGCCCGGCGTTGACATAACCCAGGCCGCCGTTCTCCCGGTCGAGCTCGGCGTAGAAGAAGGAAATGAAGTCGTTCGAAGCCGAGCTCTTGTGGACGAAGGCGTTGAGCTTGGCGACCATGGCCGGCGGCGCGTGGCCGGGACCGGCCTCGGAATGGAGGGCGGCCCGGAGCGAGGCCATGAGGAGCGAGGCCCCGACGCCTTTGCCCGAGACGTCGGCGATGACGACTCCCGTTCGTCCGGAATCGATCGAAAGGAAATCGTAGTAGTCCCCGCCGACCTCGTGGCAGGGGATGTTCTTGGCGGCGATGTCGAAGGTGTCGCAGGGCGGCGGCTTCTTGGGCAGGAAATCCGCCTGGATCTTGGCCGCCAGGAGCAGTTCCCGCTCCATCCGCTCTTTCTCCAAGGCTTGCTCGACGAGAAGGGCGTTTTCGATCTTGACCGCGGCCAGGTTGGCCAGCAGGGTCAGGAGGCGGAGGTCGTCGTCGGTGAACGGCTCGCGCCGGATGATCCGGTCGGCATAGATGACCCCGATGATGTCCTTGTTCGTCCAGAGGGGGACGCACATCACGGAATGGATGCCGGCGTCGATGATGCTGTCCCGCATCCGGAAGCGCGGGTCGAGAGACGCGTCCGAGGTCAGGACCGACAGCTGCTCGCCGAAGGCCATATCCAGGATTCCCCGGCTGAGGTTGATCGTCCGATTGAGGAGCTGGGGGTCGTTGACCCGGATGACCCGGGGAATGAGCTTCCGGCCCTCCCCTTCATGGAGGAGGAGCACCCCTCGGTCCATCGGGAGGTGCTGGCCGAGGAGGTCGAGGATGTGCTCGAGAAGCTCCTGGAGGGGCTTGTGGAGGAGAAGGGCCGAGCTGACCTCGTTGAGGACGGCGAACAGCTGCCGTTCGGAGCGGAGGGCCTCGGTCTCGGGCTGGGCGGTCTTCCGGATGCCGGTCGCCGGCCGGCTGATGATGTCGCGGGAGGGGATGACCGTGTTGATGTTCGTCGTCGCGGTGAAATGATCCGTGACCTCGACGGCGGCCGTGATCGGCCGGTCGAAGAGAAATCGGGCCGAGCCGACGGCGATCTCGTCGCCGCGGGCCAGGTCGGCCGGCTCGGACAGCCGGCGGCCGTTGAGATACGTCCCGTTCTTGCTGCCGTTGTCCCGGACGGCGAAGCCGGTCGGGGTCCGGAAGATCAGGGCATGATGGCTCGAGCAGAAGGGGTCGGTCAGGACGATCGTGTTGTCGGCCGACCGGCCGATGGAGACGGACTCCTGGTCGAGAAGGAGGGTCGACGACTCTCCCTGTTTCGGATAGATGAACAGCGTGGCCATGCCCGGTCGCCTATTTTACCACAGACTTGCGCAAACGCCGGGCTTTCTCCTCGAGAGGGATGTCTTCGAGGAGGGGGAGAACGGCTTCCCGGACGTCCCGGGGAAGGACGTGTTCCAGGAGCTCCAGGGCGTAGTCCGTCGACCGCTTCGAGCCTTTCCGGCAGTTCTGGTAGGCCCGGACGATGTCCTCGCGCGGATAGACGAGGCTGAGGAGCTCGAAAATCATCTTCAGGCGCCGGGTCAGGGCGATTTCGAGGTCGACTTCGGAAGCCGTCGTCCGCCCGGACTGGGCGTCGGCCACGGCGGCGATGAGCCCGGCCGCCGACCCGGCCTGGCGGAAGATCTGGGCCCGGACCGCTTCCTCCTCGATGGACAGCCCGGGGTGATCGCCTTTGAGGCGGAACAGGGCTTCGACGACTTCGGCCTCCGGGGCATCATCCCGGCCGAGGGCGGAGAGAAGAAGCCGGGCCGCCCGCGGCGAGCCGGACCGGGCCAAAATGGCCGGCAGGGCCCGGCGCACGGCCGCCGGCTCGCTCGGGTCGACCAGATAATCGGCGAGCGTCCCGGCAATCGCGGGGCCGTAGGCGGCGAGGGCCACGGCCGCGGCCGCGGCCGTGGCCGGCCGGCCGAGATGGGAGATGACGGCCGGAATGAACTCCCGCCGCCGGAGGCGGCCCGCGCTCTCGAGGGCGTAGCGGGCGACCTCGGGGGAATCGTGGCGGAGAAGGGGACGAAGCTCCCGGACGAGCGGAGCATCGGCCCGCATCATCCCCAAGGCCTTGGCGATCTCCATCTGGGAAGTCTCGGCCGAAGCCGTCGTCTCCCGGGCCGTCTCGGCGACGCGGCGCTCCATGAGGGTCTGGTAGACGTCGAGGTTCATGATTTCCCGGACCTGGGCGCTGAGGGCGTGCTCGTCGAGGGCGTCCTCCGCCTCCGGCAGGAGCGACGTGCCGTCGAGGCCGAGGAGGGCGTCCATCGAGCCCGCCTCGATCTCGGACGACCGGGTAGAGATGATCTCCCGGAGCTCTCCCGTCCACTTGTCCTTGTCGATGAGGTCCATGAGATTCATGGCGAACAGGACCGAGCTCCGGGAGCGGCTTTCGAGGGTGTCGAAGACGAGCTTCGTCGCGTCAAGATCGACCCGGTCGATGACGAGCTTGTCGGCGTCGGGCCACCGGAGGTGGAGGTGGCTCTTGACGACCTCGACATACTCCCGGACGATCCGGCGGCCGAGGACGATCCAGACGACGAGGAAGAAGATGAGGACGCCCAGGAGACGGTGGTCGTAATCCAGGCCGAGAATCCTCCGCTCCCCCCTGACGAGGAGGATGAGGACGACGGCCAGGACGTCGGCGAACTTGCCGACGAAGAGGTCGATGACGACCTTGGCCTTGACCTTGACGGACGGGGGGACGGGGATATAGAGAATCTCCCGGGTCGACTGGCTCAGGGAGAAGGACATGCTCTTGTCGGCCCCCCGCATGATCGCCGTATAGGTCCGCCAGAACGCCCCGGAGATGAACAGGCCGGCCGCCGCCCCGCCAAGCAGGAGAGCCGGAGCGAAAACAAGGGCCGTCCGGAACCCGAATTTCCGGAGAAGGCGGTTCGTGAACAGGACATGGATGAGATAGGCGGCGACGAGGACGGCCATCATGAAAAGCCCCATGTAGGCCGTGATCCTGGCCTCGTCCCCCCGGAAAGCGGCCTCCAGGGCTTTGTTCAGCTGCCAGTCCAGGACCCGGGGAACGGCGAATCCGGCCAGGATGTAGCCGCTCAGGATGAGGAGATAGCGGCTGCGGGCGATGGCCCGGAATCCGGACCAGAGCTCGGGCTTTTCCCGTCTGGCCTCTCCCTCCCCGGCCTCGCGGCGGGAGAGGGCCGGCTTGAAGGCGACGGCAAAGAGAATCCGGCACATCACGAGAAACGCCGCGCAGACGAGGATCAGGCTTTTGGACCGGTTGACCAGGGCCACGCCCCAGGCGACGGCGGCCCCGAAGAAGCCCCCGAGAAGACCGGCCCCGACAAAGAAGCCGATGAACCTCTTCACCCGGCGGGGCGGCAGGAGGTCGTTGACGAGAAGCCAGAACTGGGTCACGGAAAGGGCCAGGAAGACGTCGGCCCAGAACCAGAAGACGATCGGAGCCCAGCCCCAATCCTGATTGAAGACGAACCGGAAGCCGAGGAAGGACAGGATGAAGACGAGAAGGCTTCCGCCGATGTAGACGTCCCGGCGCCAGGCCTGGAGAAACCGCGAGTTGGCCGCGCCGACGACGGCCATGAGGGCGGCGGTGATGAGATAAGCCTTGATCAGGTTCGAGGTCCCCCCCCGCGAGCTCAGGATCCTGGCCGTTTTGAGGACGATCAAGGCATAGGCGGAGGCCATGATGAGGGCGAAATAGGCCGCCAGGGACAGGACGAGATTCTCCTCCCCGGGACGTCCCTCCAGAAGGCGGCGGATGATCCGGGGCGGCCGCGGCCTCGTCATGACAGCCGCTCCAGGACCGGAAGGATCTCTTCCCTGAGGCCGCGGGGAAGCATTTCGTCCAGGAGCTCCGCGGCATACGCGATGCCGTCCTTGGTCCCCTTCCGAAAAGTCTCGAAAGCCCGGAAGACGTCCCCATGGTCATAAAGCAGGCCGAGGAGCTTGAAGAGGACCATGGTCTCCGCGGCCGGCCCCGAAGCCCGGGCTCGCGCGGCCTGCCGGAGGATCATCGGCTCGATGACGGAGGCCGGAAACCGCAGGCCGGGATTCCGGACCCGAATCCTGTCGAGGGCGTCGATCAGGTCGGCCTCGACCTCCCCGGCCTCGCCTCGAAGCCTTTCCAGGAGCTCGGCCGCGGCCTCGGGACTGGCGATATGGGCCAGGACGGAGGCGGTTTGGCGGCGGATGTCGTCCGGGGTCGCGGGATCGGACAAAAAATCCCCAAGGGTTCCGGCGATCCTGGCGCCGTATTTTTCCAGGGCCGACCGGGCGTCGTCCCGGGTTCGCGGGTCCCCGAGCTTGGCGACGAGAGGGACGACGAACTCCCTTTTCCGGAGTTCTCCGGCCGAGGCCGCGGCATAGCGGACGACTTCGGGCGAGCTTTCGGCCAGGAGATCCTCCAGGGCGAGAGCGGCCGGAGCCTCCGGGCCCATCATCCCCAAAGCCTTGGCCAGCTCCATCTTGTCCGTCGCCGAAGCCAAGTCGGGATGGTCGACGACCCGGCGGGCATAATCGCCCATCAAGGCCCGGTATTCCGGCAGGGCCAGGATCTCGCGGACATTCGTCTCGAGCACGTCGGCCGGGAGGGCGTCGGACAGGTCGGGCATCCAGGGGACCTCGTCGGATTCCCACATCGGATTCCGGGTCGGGGCGGCGGCGTCGGCCGGGCCCATCGACAGGAGGCCGGCGACCTCGGGGGTCATGCCCCCCGAGCGGATCAAATCGAAGAGATGGAGAGCGTAGAGGGTCGAACTCCGGCCCCGACTTTCCAGGGCGTCGACGACGAGCTTGGCCAAATCGACGTCGACCCGCCCGTCGACGACTTCCTCCCCCCGCTCCCACTTCCGGCCGAGCTGCTCCTTGACCGTCCGGACATAGGCCCGGCCGAGGCCAAGATTCAGGACGGCCCAGAGGCCGATAGACGCCGCCGTTAGCCCGAGGATCCAGGGCCAGGCCCGCTCCCCGTCCCGTCCGAAAAACAGCAGGACGGCCAGGAGAAGCACGGCTCCCGCCGTCCTCGAAAAGCGGTTGATGAACATGTCGATGAAGGCCTTGGCCTTGTACTTGAGTCGCCGGGGGACGGGGATGTAGAGGAGCTCGCGGACGGACTGGCCGATCGAATAGGACAGGGCTTTATCGGCGCTCTTGAGGATGACGGCCATGGCCAAGACGGGGGCGAGGGCCATTCCCCCGAGGCCGAGGAGAAGAAGGGCGGGGGGGATCATCAATCCCCGGCGGAGGCCGAAGCGGTCGATGACCCGCGACGTCAGGACGAGCTGGAAGAGAAAGGCCAGGACGAGAAGTCCGGCGTTCAGGGCGCCGAAAAAGGCCGTCAGCGTTCCGCCCTCAACCTCCCTCTCGATGAGGATTTTCGATTCCCAGTCGACGAAGGTCGAAACGAGGCCGGTCATGAAAACGACGGCGGCCAGGAGGACGAGATAGCCGTCGGAGCGGACCGCGGCCCAGCAGTTCCCGAACCCGATTTTCTCGGCCGGGCCGGCGGGCGGGCGGCACTCTCCTTCCCCCCCCCGGCGCCGGGCGCGGAAGAGGAAGGCGACGACGGCCATCCCCGCGGCCAGAAACGCGGCGGCCAGGAGGAGGAGCCCGGAAGCCGTCATCCCGCCGGCCAGGAGCCCGGTCAGGACGCCGCCGGCGATGCCGCCGAGGATTCCGCCGCTTCCGAAAAACCCGATCAGCCGTTTGGCCTCGCGGGGATTGAAGACGTCGTTGACGCAGAACCAGAACTGGGTCACGAGGACGACGGCGAACACGTTGACCCAGAAGTAGAAGGGAAGGGGCAGCCATCTGCGGAAAGCCTCGCCGAACCACGGCCCTCCGGCGGCGAAGAGGACGGCGAAGACGACGGAGGTCGCGGCGAAAAAAGCCAGGCTGGCCAGGAGAAGGAGGCGGCGGGAAACGCGGGCCTGGAGGCGGGCGTGAAGGGAGACGACGGCCCCGATGAGGAGGGCCGTGGCGTAGGCGTACGGGAGCTGGCCGGCCCCAAGCTCGTCCAGATAGCTCGCGTCGCGGATCGACTTGATGATGTTGAACGGCGCCGTGACGAAAAAAAAATAGAGGAAAAACAGGACGGCCACGGCCCCCTCGCCGGGACGAACCTTGACCAGGCGGGCGAGGCGGCCGGCCTGGGGATTCGCCATCGGACGGCTCGAAAAGTCCGGCGGGGCCGTCAATCCATCAGGAAGCTCCGGAGGGCCTCGTCCTCCTCCTCGAAGATGTCCAGGACCTTCGTCAGCATCGTCACCTGGAAGATGAGGAAGAGCTTCTTGGATATCCGGGCGAGCTTGAGCTTGCCCCCGAGGTTGTGGGTTGAGATGTAGCTGGCCAGGATTTCCCCCACCCCGAAGCTGTCGATGAAGGGGACCTGCTCGAAATTCAGGAGGATGTGGCGCTTGCCGGCGTCGAGCTCGCCCTTGACGAGCTGGTGGAGGGTGACGTCGGCGATGTCCGACCGCTTGAGTTCGCCCTCGATGTCGAAAACGACGACACTATCCTTGTCCCTCTTGTGAATGATCATGAAATTTCTTCCCCCTCAGGCTTAAGCTTAAGCTTAAGCCGAACCCCCGATGAAGTCAACCGGCCGCCAGGTTGCGCCGTCATCGAGGACTCCTCCTTTCCTGTTTCGGTTCCGTCTTCGGACGTGTCTTCTTCTCCGGCGGAGCGAGGGAATGGACCTCGACCGTGTATCCCTCCCGGATCGGCGGACCGGCGAAGAATCCCAGGAACTTGACGAGCTGCTCCTGGTAAAAAAGGGTTTTTTCGTTGGCCAAGGCGTCCCGTTCGGACCGCCAAAACGTGACCGAGATCCCTTTCCCCGCCGGCCGGTCGACGAGCAGGCACGCCCCCCGGTAGCCGCGCTGCTTTTTGGCCTCGGGGACGACGCTCGTCCGGTAGAGCCGGATCGCGGACTCGATGTGCTCCGGTTTGACCAGCAGAATCGTCATGCGGGCGAACATGGCTCCCTCCTTCCCGGCCCCTCGACGGCCGGATGATTTTCCCTCCGGATTCGCCTCCGGACCCCCGCCCCAACCTTCGCCGGGGCGCCCGGGCGCCCCCTACGATAATCCCTCGACGGGGAAAAATCAATCGTCCGCTTGACTCCGGTCCCCTTCCGGGACGATAGTAAAGGGGATGAGGGTTCGGAGAAGGCCGCTCCGGGGACGCTCTAAAGGACGCGTTTGTTTCGCGGGCGCGGCTTTGGCCCTTCTCCTCTTTTTCCAGGGAGAGGCCTGCGCCTCGGCCTCCCCGGAAGTGACGCCCTCCCGGCCCGCCCCGCCGGCCGAGACCCCGGCGCCGCCTCGTCCGGCCCTCCCCGCCGGCGGCCAGCTCCCGCCGAGGACCAAGCCCGACCGGGTTTGTGAGTTCACCGGCGTCGACAAGATCGTCGCCGTCGGCGACCTCCACGGCGCCTACGACGCCTTCGTCGAAATCCTCAAGGGGACGGGGGTCGTCGAGGCGGTCGACGGCGAACTCCGCTGGGCCGCGGGCCGGACCCATCTCGTCCAGATGGGGGACATCATGGACCGCGGCCACGAGCCGAGGAAGATCTTCGACCTCATCGCCCATCTCGAAGGGGAGGCTCTGGTCGCCGGCGGCCGCGTCCACATGCTCATCGGGAACCACGAGGAAATGAACATCCTCGAAGTCGCCCTCGACGTCCCGGGCGGCGTCAGCCCCGGTCAATTCCGGGACTTCCTGCCGGAGAAGTTCCTCGCCCAAAGGACGAAGCAGTTCCTCAAGGCGGCCGGCCCGAACGCCGACCTCGGGCTCCTGTGGGAGAGCCTCATGAAGGACCCCGGAGCCCAAAGGGCCTACTACGACGAGTTCAACAGATCCTACGGCCGCTGGATCGCCCGCCATAACGCCGTGGTCAAGATCAACGACATCGTCTTCGTTCACGGCGGGTTGAGCGAGGCCTACTCGAACTACACGTGCTCCCGCCTGAACGCCATCCTGACCTCGGAGCTCGAGCGGTGGATTCGCGGCGAACGCGATTTCGCCTTCCGGCTGCTCAACAACAGCCAAGGGCCTCTCTGGCACCGCGACCTCGCCTACGCGGACGAGGCCATCCTCAAGGCCGAGGTCGACCGGATCCTCGAGAACCTCGGAGCCCGGGCCATCGTCGTCGCCCACACGCCGACCACGGAATCGGTCTCTCTCGACCGTCTTCACCGTTTCAACCGGAAGGTCTGGATAATCGACACCGGCATATGGATGGAGAGCGGCGGCGCCAAGGCGGCCTTGATCATCGAAAACGGGGAGTTCCGGGTCTGGCCCAAAGACGGTCCGGCCGGCAAGCCATCGTCCGGATATTAAGGGGGAGTTCCATGCTAAAACACGGGAAGAGATCGGTCGTCATCGGCGGCTTGGGGCTATGGGCCTTGGCGGCCGGCGCGGCGGCCGTCATCCGGGCGGCCGACGGACCCGGCGGGTGGGACATCCGGAAGATGGAATCCACCCTCAAGACGGCCCGGATCGTCGAGATCCGCAAGGATCTGGAGCCGGGGAGGACTCTTCCCTGGAGGGTCTTCCTCGATGAAGGGAAAACCCGGATCCGGACGCTGTTCAAATACAAACACCGGCCCCGGCCCCTGGCCTTGGCCGACAGCTACAAGTACGACCTGGCCGGATATGCTCTGAGCCGCCTCCTCAACCTCGACATCGTTCCTCCGACCGTCGAGCGCGAGGTCTCCGGGACGCCCGGCGCCCTCCAGTGGTATCTCGAGGGATTCATCTCCGAGCGAGACCGCCTCCGGACCGGCCTCCAGCCGCCGAACCCCGGCTCGTTTCGCGACCGCCTCGACGAAATCAAGGTCTTCGAGGTCCTGGCCAACGACAAGTGCCAGGACATCGACGACACCCTGATCCACAAGGAGTCCTGGAGGATCTGCCGGGTCGACTTCTCGGAGGCCTTTGCCCCGTCGACGGCCTTGGACGAGGGATGCTCGATCGAGAGGTGCTCGCGCTATCTTTACGACCGCCTCGAGACGACCTCGCGATCGACCCTGGCCGCCCGGCTGCGGTCCTATCTCGACCCGTCCGAGCTCGACGCGCTCTGGGGCCGGTGGACCTCCGTCATCAGCCGGCTTCACGCCCTGATTCGGGAAAAAGGCGAGCGGGCGGTCATATACTGATCCCGGCCTTTCCCCTGAAAGGAAGATCCGATGAGCGATCGCGACCCCTCCGGAGGGTGGATTTATCGGGTTCTCCATCTCGTGACCAGCGTCCGGCCGGGGGAGGCCGGCACGGCCTTGCTCCTGACCCTCAACGTGTTTCTTCTCCTGACGGCCTATTACATCATCAAGCCCATTCGGGAATCGTTCATCCTCTCGAAATGGACGCCGGAGGACAAGGCCTATCTCTTCGCGGCCATGGCCTTTTTCCTCGTCTTCGTCGTCAAAGGCTTCAGCCGTCTGGCCTCGCGAGTCCCCCGCCAGAAGCTCATCGCCTGGGTTTCGGGCTTTTTCATCCTCAACATCGTCCTCTTCTACGTCCTCCATCTGTCCGGGCTCTCCGGGAAGGCCATGGGGATCATCTATTTCATCTGGGTCGGGATCTTCAACGTCACGGTCATCGCCCAGTTCTGGGCGTTCGCCAACGACCTGTACACCGAGGACATGGGCCGGCGCCTGTTTCCGCTCGTCGCCTTCGGGGCCGTCTTCGGCGGGTTCGTCGGTTCGACCCTGACGGAAAGGCTCGTCGGCGCCCTGGGGGAATTTCCGATGCTCCTCATCGCCGCCGGAATCCTCGGCCTCTGCGTCGTTTTCACGCTTCTGATCCACAGGCGCGAGATCGCCTTGAAGAAATCCTCTTCCCGGGCGGAACCGGCGGCTTCGGCGGCCCCCCTGGAGGATGAACAGCCCGTCGCCCCGGGAGGCGGCTTCAAGCTCGTCTGGCAAAACCGGTACCTCCTTTGCATCGCCCTCTTCGTCCTTCTCCTCAACTTCATCAATCAAAACGGCCAGTACATCCTCGACAGCGTCGCCGCCCCGGCCGCCGAAAGGGTCGCCGCGGCCGCGGCCACGGAAGCGGAACACGACCTCCTCAAGCGCCAGTTTCTGACGGAATTCTACGCCGGGTTCATGAGCCTCCAGGGGCTGTGGTCGATGGCCCTTCAGCTGTTCGTCGTCTCCCGGATTTTCAAGTGGTTCGGCGTCCGGACGGCGGTTTTCATCCTCCCCGTCCTGGCCCTGGGAGGGTACTTCGCCTTGAGCTTCTTCCTCAGCCTGGGCCTGGTCAAGATTTTCAAGGCCGTCGAGAACGGGACGGATTACTCGCTCATGAACACGACCCGCCACTCCCTCTTTCTCATCACCAGCCGGGTCGAGAAGTACAAGGCCAAAGCGGCCATCGACACGTTTTTCCACCGGACGGGCGACGCCCTGAACGCCGGCCTCGTCTTCCTGAACATGATCCTCCTGAAATTGAGCGTCGCCAACCTCGCCCGGCTGAACTTCGTCTTCGTGATCCTCTGGATCGGCCTGGGGATCATGATTTATCGCGAGCACAAGAAACGGACCTCGGCCGGCGGCCGGCCGGCCTAGGGACGGTCGGCGGGGACGTTGATTTTTCGCCCTCGAGGCCGTACAATGCGGACATCGGGAACTTAGGTGGACCCATGAAGAAACCGCTCCCGTTTCATCGCCCCCGCCTCGGATGTCTTCTTCTCCTCGGAATGATCGCCGTCTCCGCCGGGCCGGCCCAGTTCCGGCCCGACGAGATCCTCCAGCGCGAATTCTGGGAGGAGTTCCTGCAAACGGCCGAGATCGTCAGCGCCAAGCCGATCGGGGAGGGCGTGACCGCCCCCTTGAAGATCCTTCTCCGGAAGGGCGAGGTCGAGAAATACGCCGCCTGGAAAGCCGTCACCGGCGCTCCGATGGGCGTTCTCGACGAATGGCGGTTCGAGGTCGCGGCCTACCGGCTGGACAAGCTCATCGGGCTGAACATGGTCCCGCCCTGCGTCGAGCGCTCCCACCGGGGCCGGCCCGGGGCCCTCTCCCTCTGGGCCGACAACAAGCACAGCCTCCTCGAGGTCCAGGAGAAAGGGATCCCCATCCCGAAGGACGCCTTCGACGACACCGAAAAAACGAAATACCTCGCCCGTCTCTGGGACAGCCTCGTCGGGAACGACGACCGGACGCAGCAGAACGTCCTCTACACGGACGACTGGCGGATGATCCTCATCGACCATTCCCGGGCTTTCCGGTCGGAGGACATCCACAAGCGGCGGCTGATGTTCGGCCGGAACGGCCTGAAAATGCGGGAGACCGAAGACGGGTCCAAGGTTCCGATGCTCTTCCGCTTCGTCCCCCGGGCGCTCGTCGAGCGCATCCGGGGCCTGACCGAGGCGTCCGTCCGCGAGGCCGCCGGCTCCTACCTGACCGAGAACGAAGTCGAAGCCGTGATCGCCCGCCGCGGCCTCATCCTCGACGAAATCGCCGCCCTGGCCGAAAAATTCGGAGAGACGAATGTCCTTTACGCGCCGTAGGGGCCCGGCCGGGACGGCCGCCGTCCTGGCCTTCGTTCTCCTCCCGGGCCTGAAGGCCGCCTCCCAATTTCTCCCCGCCGAGACCGCCGAGGGGGCCGTTTGGGAGGAATTCCTCAAGAGCGCCAGGATCGCCGGCGAAGAGCAGCTCGGCGGCCCGGACGCGACGACAAGGCCCTGGAAGCTCTCCCTCGAAAAAGGCGGGCGGTCCCGGTTCGGGCTGTGGAAGGACGTCGACGTCTCCGAGGGCGGGCTCGTCGACGCCTGGCGCCACGAAATCGCCGCTTACCGCCTGGACCGGCTTCTCGGGTTGGACATGGTCCCGCCCACGGTCGAGCGGCGGAGAGGAGGGGTCAAGGGGTCGCTCCAGCTCTGGATCGACGAAACCGCCAACCTGAAAAAGAAGACGGGCGACGGGACGGCCGTCCCCGCCGCCAAGAGCGACGCCTGGAACCGCCGGGCCTTCATCCAAAGAGCGTTCGACAGCCTGATCGGAAACGAGGACCGGAACGCCAACAACATCCTCGTCACCGAAGACTGGAGGATGCTGCTCATCGACCATTCCCGGGCTTTCCGGACGCCCAGGGCCGCCGCCGACAGCCTCATCTTCGGCGAGAACGGGGCGTTCCGGACGAGCGACGGGGGTTTTTATCCCTTGTCTCCCTTGCCCCGGGCCTTGGTCGAAAGGCTCGGGTCCCTCGACGCGCCGAAAATCCGGGAGGCCGTCCGGCCTTACCTGACGAGAAGCGAGATCGAAGCCGTCGCCCTCAGGGCGGGGATGATCCTCAAGGAGATCCAAGACATCGCCCGCCGGAGCGGCGAAGCCGCGGCCATCTATTGATGAAAGGATGGCTCGTCATGAAGAGAAGGGGTAGCGTCCCCGCCCTCCTCGGCCTCGTCCTGGCGGCCGGCCTCGCCGCCTCCGGCCCGAGCCCCACCCAGTTCCGTCCCGAGGAGATCGCCCAGGACGCGGCCTGGATGGATTTCCTGGCGACGGCGCCGATCATCGACGCGGAGCGGGGGAAAATCCGGGCCGTTACGAACCCCTGGGTTCTGACCCTCGAGAAGGGCGGCACGACCCAGAAGGCCATCTGGAAAAATCCCGAAGGCCGGATGGGGGGATTCCTCGAAGGCTGGAAATGGGAGATCGCGGCCTACCGGCTCGACCGTCTCCTCGGGCTGAACATGGTCCCCCCGACGATCGAACGGCGATTCCGGGAGAACCGGGGCTCGCTCCAACTCTGGGTCGAGAGCAAGATGCCCTACCGGAAGATGATGGAAGACAAGAGCCTCCGGCTACCGGGAGGGCTGGTCTCGGTGAAATGGAACCGGGCCATCTCGCTCCAGAGGGCGTTCGACAACCTGATCGCCAACGAGGACCGCCACGGCGAAAACATCCTCATCACCGAGGACTGGCGGCTGATCCTCATCGACCATTCCCGGACGTTCCGGACCTCCCCCAAGTTCACCCAGAAGCTCATCTACCACGAGAAGCGGAGGGAGGGAGACTGGTCGGTCGACAGCCTGCCCCGCGACGTCTGGGAGCGGTTCAAGACGCTCGACGTCGCCTTGATCAAGGCCGCCGTCGGCGAATACCTGACCGACGAAGAGATCCGCGCCTGCCTCGTCCGCCGGGACCTCCAGGTCGCCGACCTCGAAGCCAAGATTGCGGCCAAGGGCGAAACCCAGGTTCTTTACTGATCGGTCGGACCTCGGACCGGAATCCGTTTCGAGATCGTGACGACGTTCCGGCCGTCTTCGCGCCGGTAATCGAACCCGTCGGACAGCCTCCGGGCGAGATAGACGCCCAACCCGCCCTTCCGTTCCCCGCTCGTCATGTTCTCGAGGGACGGGTCGGGGAACTGCCGCGGGTCGAACGGCCGCCCGCGGTCGGAGCATTCGACATGGAGAACCCCCGCCTCGTCCCAAACCCGGAGAGTCATGTCCCCGGGAGCGGCCGGGTAGGCGTAGCGGACGATGTTGATTAAGACTTCGGTCACGGCCAGCTCGATCCGGAAAAGGTCTTCCTCGGAGAAAGGGAACGCCGCGGCCCTCTCCCGAAGAAAGGCCCGGGCTCGCCCGATCTCGCCGAGGACCGCCAGAAACGTCAACGACGCGTCCATCGCCGCCTTAGGTCGACGGCCGGCCCTCTCCGCCCGAACCGACGAGATAGAAATAGGCCCCGGCTCGGTTGGCCCCGTCGTTGACCTCGGTTTCGAAGGTCTCGTCCATCTTGACGGCGTAGGTCCCGGGGGCGAGGTACCGGGCCAGGATCCGGACCTTGTTCGTTTCGAAGACCGAGACCTTGACGTAATTGTAGACCGTCCCGTGCCGGGCGTGGGTGATGAGCTGAAGGTGGGAAAACGAGAGGAAGCCCTCGGGGTTGCCGATCGAGCCCGGAGCGAAATACTCGAACGCCCCGACGTCCATCCCGCCGACGGCCTCGGGGATCGAGGCCTCCTCCTTGCCCTTGATGAAAAGCGTCATGTCCTTGTAGTGAAAGACGGCCCGGACCGGGGCCCCGGACTGGAGAGCGGCGAGGAGCTGGGAGAAGCTCTTGAGCTGGCGGGGAGGCTGTCGGGCGGACCATGAGGCGGCCACGGCAAGCGCCAGGGCCGGGGCGACCAAGAGAGCAACGGCCTTGCGGCGGGTCATGCTTGTCCCCTCCGGACATATGTATACCAGATTTCGGGGCCGCAAATCCAATCCGGGAACCGCCCCCCTCGTGTCGTCCGGCCGGAACCGCGGTTGACTCGTCCGCCGCTCTTCGGCTAGGGTAGATGGAGAGATCCCGAAAGGAGAAGCCATGGACCACGACGAGATCCTCGAACTCACCGGAGAAAAGACCGCCCACCTCCCCGAGGCCGTCAGCCGGCGCGGGTTCTTCAAGCTCGGCGCCGCCGGGGCGGCGGGCGCGGCCGGCCTCGCCTTGGCCCGCTCTCTTCGGGCCCAGGACAAGCCGGCCGGCCACAAGCCCCCGGCCCAGCCGCCGGCCGAGATCAGGACCAACGTCGATGAAATCAAGGCCATCCCCCGGACGGGCGAGTCCATGCCGGGCAGGTTCCCCGGCCGCGTCGTGAAGGTCGCCACGGGACAGGTCCGCGCCGGGGGCGAAATCGACGCCGCCCGGGTGGAAAAGGCCGTCGCCCGAGGGATGGCCGAGCTGACCGGGGAGTCCGACTTGGCGAAGGCTTGGGCCCAATTCGTTGCGCCCAAGGACATCGTCGGCATCAAGGTCAATCCCATCGGCGGGAAGACGATCTCGACCAAGCCCGAGGTCGTCGAGGCCATCCTCGCGGGTCTGGCCGCGGCCGGCGTCCCGAAGGCGAACATCGTCATCTGGGACCGCCGTCTCCACCAGATGACCGAGGCCGGCTTCACGGCCGCGCGTTTTCCCGGGATCGCCCTGGCCGGGACGGAAATGAAGGGCCCCAACGACGACTTCTATGACGAGGCCGGCGAGCTCTGGGCCAAGGACAACATCGACCGGGAAGCGCCGTTCTATTTCGCCGACCTCGAAATGCCCTACAACAAGGACCTCCTCGCGGCGATGATCAACCAGGGCCGGGAGTCGTACTTCACCAAGATCGTCACCCGGAAAGTCACCAAGATCATCAACGTCCCGATCCTCAAGAATGCCGGAGGGACGGTGACCCTCTGCCTGAAGAACCTCTCCTACGGATCGCTCAGCAACACCTCGCGCCTCCATAAAATCTGGGCCAAGTCGGTCGCCGAGCCGAACGGCTTCCCCTGCCTCCGCGACAAGGTCGTCCTGAACGTCGTCGACGCCCTCCAGGCCCAGTACGACAAGGGGCCGGGGGCGAATCCCCAGTTCGTCTATGACGCGAACTTCTTGTTGTTCGGGACCGACCCGGTGGCCATCGACGCCGTCGCCCACGATGACCTCGTCAAGGTCCGGATCGAGAAAGGCGTCCAGCCGTTCGACGCCCCCCGCAACCGGGAATTCCTCGACCTCGCCGCGGGATTGGGCCTGGGAATCGCCCAGCGGGACAACATCCGTCTCCAAGAGACCGTTTTGTGAAACGATCTCTCTTTGTCTTGGCGGCGATCCTCTTGGCCCAAGGGGGCTCGTTCCTCCCGTCCGCCGCGGACCTCCCGGCCGGCTGGACCCCGGCGGGCGCGGAAAGCTACGAGGGCGAGGGCCTTTACGGCTACATCAACGGCGGGTCGGAGGTTTTTCTCCAGTACGGTTTCCGGAGGGCGGAGGTCGGCCGGTACGAAAAGGACGCGGCCGGGACGACCCGGGAAATCACCCTCGACATTTACCAGATGGGCTCCCCCCGCGAGGCCTTCGGCATCTTTTCCCTGCGGCGCGAGGGCGGCGAGCCCTCGGCCGACCTCGGCGGATTCCCGAACTGGGCCTCCCCCGAGCAGGCCTCCCTCGCCGCCGGGCCTTTTTTCGTCAACGTCATCGGCCACAAGGCGACGGCCGAGGATATCGGCGCGTTTCTCAAGCTCGCCGGGAAACGGCTCGCCGGGGCGGGGGCCCGGGCCTTCTTCCTCGACGAGGAAAAGGGCCCGTGGTCCGGCCTGCCTTCCGAAGGCCTCCGACCCGAGACGGTCCGCTACATCCAAGGCCCTCTCGCCGCCCAGGGCGAGTCCGAGGTCCTGGCGGCCGATTTCTGGGGCTTCGATTCCGGGACCGAGGCGGCTTCGGCCCGATACGGGGCCGACGGCCTCAAACTCGTCATCGTCGAGTTCAAAACCGTTCCTCCCGGCCTCCTCGACCGGGTCGGAAGCGTCTTCGGGGAGCATCTCTCCGACGTGAGGGCCGCGAACGGAGCCCTATCCGCCCGGGATCGCGCCGGCCGCGTTTTTCTCTTCGGCCTCCGGGGGCGCCGGGCCGGGCTCGTTTTCGGGAAGACGGACGAGGCCGCGGCGGGCTCGCTTCTCCGGGCGGCCCTCACTCCGAAATGACGGCCGTCTCGTAGAGGAATTTCTTGTAGCGGGCGACGACATCCTGGGCCAGGGCGTCCCGGTCGATGGCCAAGATGTCCTTGGCCGGAGCCTTGTCGATAAAGAGGACGGTCTTCTCCTCCATCGGGCCCCCCGGCGCCTTCCGGCCCCGGAGAGTCAGCTTGAGCTTCAGCTCGACGGCGTTCTTGGGCAGCCAGAGGATGTAATGGAACTGGTCCTCCTTGGACCGGGGGAAGCGGATCTCGATCCGGATCGACGCCCCCTTCGCCCAGGCCGACCGGCATTTGATCTCGTAGCGGTCGAATTCCTCGGTCAGGATCTCGAAGGCCGGCTCGGCGACATAGTCGCAGAACCGGTCGAACTGGGCGACGACCTCGCCCCGGCAGCGCTCGATGACCTGGAGGTCCTCGAAGCAGCTCCGGAGGTCGCTCCGCCAGTCCGATGTGTCCATCTCGCCCGCATCATAGCACAGGATGAATCCGTCGGAAAATCCCGGCCCCGGCCTAAGACCGGGGGCGGGAAGGACAAGCCGGCTGTGTAGCAAAAGGGGGTGATGATTTGAGGGAACTCTCTCCAGCCGGCGAAAGAGAGTCTGATCTTATTATAGGCCTTGCCGGCCGGATGTTCAACTCCCCCCGGCAACATGTCTGCCCGCGCCACGGGCGGGAGGCGACATCGCCGGCCGCCCGTTCTTCCACGGTCAGGTCGACACGGCTTCGAGGACGGACGAGACGGGGATGTCGGCGACCTCGGGGGCGCTGAGGAGGCGGACGTCGCCGGCCGGCCGCCAGGCGTCCTTGAATTCGTCCCGGAAGAGGGCGACGGTCCGGGTCCCGCAGGCGGCCGCGAGATGGGTCACTCCGGAGTCGTTGCCCAAATACACGCCGGCCTCGGCCAGCCATGCGGCCAAGTCGGGCAGGGGGGGGTTCGGCCGCCAGGTCCAGCCCGCCGGAAGCGGCGCGGTCCGAAGCGCGGGCTCCAGACGGCCCTCGGCCAGGCCCGTGACCACAAGACCGCCGATTCCCCGGCCGGACAGGGCGGCGGCAACGGCCAGAAATCGGTCGACCGGCCAACATTTCCTCGGGCTTCCGCTTCCGGGATGGATGACGGCAAACCGCCCGGCCGGATCCCCCCCTCCGAACAGGGCCGGCCGGCCGCCCGTCCCCGGGCCGATGGCCGGCAGCCCGGCGCACGCCTCGAAGGGCGGCGTCGAAAAACCGCGGCTCCGAAAGAACGCCTCGGTCTCCTCGAAAAAAAACCGATGAAGCGGCCCGGGCCTCCTCTCCCGGCCCGTCCCTCCGAACCAACCGAGGACGAGGTCATCGCTCCCGAGGCCGGCGAGGCCCGGGGCGAGGTCGAGACGGCGGGCATCCGGGTCCGAAAACGCGGCGATCAGAGGAGCCCACCGGGCTTCATCGGCCGACGCGGCCTCGTCGACGACGCCGGCGCGTTCCAGGAGGAGCCCATAGTCTTTCCGTCCGACAAGGACGAGGCGCTTCCCCGAGAGGACGCCGCGGACGAGCCGGACGGAGGGCAGGGCGACGAGCAAGTCGCCCAAACCTCCCAACCGAAAGAGATAAATCATCCGCCTTCGAAAAGGCCGGCTGTTTTCAACAGCAGAAAAGGGAAAAATGGCATTAGAAAACTTTCCTGCACTTTACCCCACATCAACTCTCAAGGCAAGCGATTTTGCGGTCCTTTTCAGGTATAATCCCGGCGTGGCCGAACTCCCCTGGCAGCTCGATCTTGTCAAGTACTCCCTCAAGAAGAAGGAAAAGGTCGACCTCATCCGCCGCCATATACGGCTCCGGCCTCGGGAGAGGGCTCTCGACCTCGGCTGCGCCCAGGGCATCCTGAGCCATTTTCTCCGCCGCCGGGGCGGCTGGTGGGTCTCGACCGACCTCGACTTCGGCAACCTGAGGACCAGCCGGGAGCTTCTCGGGGACAACCTCGTCCAAATGGGCATTCCGGCCCTCCCCTTCAAGACCGGGGCCTTCGACCACGTCGTCTGCCTCGATTACCTGGAACACGTCGACGACGACGACGGGACCCTGGCCGAGATTCGGCGCGTCCTCAAGCCCGGCGGCCGCCTGCTCCTGATCACTCCCCACGCCGGCCCATTCTTCATGCTCCAAAAGATCCGGCCGATGGTCGGCCTCAAGCTCGAATTCTACGGCCACAAACGGGAAGGCTACAGCCGTCTCGAGCTCGAGGCCAAACTCGGCCGGGCCGGCTTTCGCCTGACCGGCTCAACGACTTATGCCCGCTTTTTCACCGAGCTCCTCGAGCTCGTCCTGAACGCCCTTTACGTGAACGTCCTCTCGGCCAAACCCCAATCCCGTCTCCGCGACGGGCACATCCGTCCCTCCACGCCGGACGAGTTCGCCGGGCAAAAAACGGCCTTCCGGCTCTACAAGCTCGTCTATCCCGTCTTCCGGCTGGCCTCGCGCCTCGACACCCTCCTCTTTTTCCAGCGGGGCTACGCCCTCATGGTCCGGGCCGTCGGGGAAGAAGGCCGCGATGGGCGATGACGGAAGGCTACCGCCCGGGGAGGCGCGCTTCGAGCACCGGCGGAAAACGCTCGGCTTGATCCTGGGGCCGGCGACGGCCGTCCTCCTGGCCTCGCTCCCGATGCCCTCCCTGGCCGGCCGGGCCCACGCCCTCCTGGCCGTCATCGGCTGGGTCGTCGTCTGGTGGGTCACCGAGCCCGTCCCCCTTCCCGTCTCGGCCATGCTCGGGGCCGTCCTCTGCGTCCTCTTCGGCATCACGACGGCCAAGGCCGCTTTCGCCGCCTTCTCCGACCCGATCATCTTCCTGTTCTTGGGGAGCTTCCTCCTGGCCGAGGCCATGACGGTCCACGGGCTGGACAAGCGCTTCGCCTACGCGATCCTCTCGCTCGGCTGGGTCGGCCGCCGGTCCGGACGCGTCCTTCTGGCTTTCGGGTTCGTCTGCGCCTTCCTCTCGATGTGGATCAGCAACACGGCCACGACGGCGATGATGATGCCGATCGGCGTCGGCATCGTCGGGGCCATGGCCTCCGTGGTCGAGCGGGACCGGGGCGGAACGGTCGATCCCCGCCGTCTCCGCTTCGGCACGGGGATGATGCTCATGACCGCTTACGCGGCTTCTTCGGGCGGCATCGGGACTCCGGTCGGGACGCCGCCGAACCTCATCGGGATCGCCCTGATCGAAAAGGCCGTCGGAGTCCGGATTCCTTTCTTCCAGTGGATGCTCTTCGCCGTCCCTCTCCTCGTCCTGATGTCCGGGCTCCTGTTCCTCCTCATGATCCGCCTTCACAAACCGGAGGTCCGGGAGATCGAGGGAAGCGCCGGCTTCATCAAGGCGGAATCCCGGCGGCTCGGGCCTTGGACCCGGGGCCAGAAGAACGCCCTCGCGGCCTTCGCCGTCGCCGTCCTCCTGTGGACGGGGCCGGGATTCATCGCCCTCGTCGGGGGGGCCCAGTCCGCCCCGGCCCGCTTCGTCAACGCCCGGATTCCGGAAGGCGCGGCCGCCCTGCTGGCCGCCCTTCTCCTGTTCATCATTCCGATCGATTGGAAGACGAGGACATTCACCTTGTCCTGGAAACAGGCGATGCGGATCGATTGGGGGACCCTGCTCCTCTTCGGCGGAGGGATCACCCTGGGGGAGCTGATGTTCCAGACGGGGCTGGCCGACGCCGTCGGGCGCGGCCTTGTCCGCCTGAGCGGGGCGGACTCGCTCTGGGGCCTGACCCTGGCGGCCGTCTTCGTCTCCATCGTCGTCAGCGAGGCGACCTCGAACACGGCCTCGGCCAACATGGTCGTCCCGGTCGTCATCTCGGTTTCGATGGCCGCGGGGCTGAATCCTCTCCCGCCGGCCGTGGGGGCCACGCTCGGGGCGAGCTGGGGTTTCATGCTCCCCGTCTCGACCCCGCCCAACGCGATCGTCTACGGCTCCGGGATGGTCCCGATCACGAAGATGATCAGGGCGGGATTCCTGTTCGACATCCTCGGCGGGCTGGTCATCTGGGTCGGCCTCCGCCTTCTCCTTCCGCTGGTCGGACTCGCCTGAGGCCATTGTCTCGGTCCGCCCTTTGGTATAATGTAGGCCTTTCGAAGGAGTTCCCAGACCCTGGAGGAGTCACCCCATGGCCACCATCCTTGACGGAAAGACCCTGACGGTCGACAAAATCGTCCGGGTCGCCCGCGAGGGCGAGCCCGTCGCCCTCTCCCCCGAGTCCTTGGAGAAAATCAAGGCCTGCCGGGCGATGCTCGAAAAGAAGATCGAGGCCCGGGAGATTATGTACGGCGTCAACACGGGGATCGGCGAGTTCTCCGAAGTCGTCCTGACGGACGCCCAGGTCCGCGATTTCCAGCGGTATCTCATTTACAACCACGCCGCCGGCATCGGCGATCCCGCTCCCGCCGAACATGTCCGGGCGGCCATGGCCGGCCGGGCGAACGTCCATGCCCGCGGCCGGTCGGACTGCCGGCCCGAAATCACCCTGACGCTCGTCGAGATGCTCAACAAGGGCGTCACCCCGGTCGTTTGCCAGAAAGGATCGGTCGGGGCCTGCGGGGACCTGGCCCCGATGGCCCAGATGGCCCTCGTCCTCATGGGCGAGGGCGAGGCCTTTTACCGCGGGGAGCGCCTGCCCGCGCGGGCCGCCCTCGATAGGGCGGGGATTCCCGTCCCCGGACTCCAGGCCCGGGACGGCCTGGCCGCGATCAACGGCTCGAATCTCATCACCGGCATCAGCGCCCTGACCCTCCACGACGTCGACCGCTGGCTCCGCCAGGCCGAAATCGCCTGCGCCATGACCCTCGAGGCCCTCGTCGCCAACCTCAAGCCCTACGACGTCCGCCTCCATGAGGAGCGGGGTTTCCCCGGCGCCGTCCGCTCGGGCGAGATCCTCGACGAGGTCGAAAAGGCCGTCGGTCCCCTGGCCTGAACGGACATCCGCGGGGCCCGGCTCCGGTCTGTGCTATAATCGGCGGTGATGGATGCCTTCGTGACGGCCGAGGCTTGGGCCTCGCTCGAGGCCCTCGGGCGATTGTCGCCCCGGGGCAAGCCGCTCGGGTACCTCATCGGCCACACCCGGGGAAAACGGTTTTTCGTCGAGCGGATATTCACGGTCCCCGGCCGGAGCTGGCCCTCGCTCGAGGATCACTACGTCATCGACCGGATGTTCGCCGGCCGGGTCATCGGCTTTTTCGCCTTCCGACCGGACCGCCGGACGGCCGGCGCCCTCTCCGCCCCTCATGCCGCCGGAAAGGCTTTTCTTTCTCTTCATTCCGCGCGGCGTCCGGGAAAAATCAAGGCCGCCGTTTTCGTCGTCGATTTCGACGGCCGGTTCCGCTTCGTCCGCCTTCCCTTCCGGAAGGAGCCGAGGGCCGGCCGGGCCGCGAGTCCCCGGTCATGAGCGGATTTCTGACCGACCCCCAAAAGCGCTTTCTTCTCCGCCTGGCCCGGACGACGATCGAGACGTACCTCGCCTCGGGCGAGACGGTCTCGCCCGAGACCGACGACCCGGCCCTTCTCGCCAAGCGCGGGGCCTTCGTCACCCTCAAGACCGACGGCGCCCTCCGGGGCTGTATCGGCTATCCCTCCCCGGTCAAGCCCCTGGCCGAAACCGTCGTCGACGCGGCCGTCGCCGCCGCGACCCAGGATTTTCGCTTCGCCTCCCTCCGTCCGGAGGAGCTCGATGCTCTCACGGTCGAGATCTCCGTCCTCACTCCGCCCCGCCCGGTCAAGAGCGCGGCCGAAGTCGAGGTCGGCCGGCATGGGATCATCGTTTCCCGGGGCTTCCAGCGGGGCCTTCTCCTGCCCCAAGTCCCGGCCGAATACGGTTGGGACCGGGTGACGTACCTCAGGCACGGCTGCCTGAAGGCCGGCCTGCCGGGGAACGCCTGGCTCAAGGGCGCGAAGATCGAGGTCTTCGAAGCCCAGGTCTTCTCCGAAAGCGACTTCCCCGCGTGAAACGGCGACTCGTCCTCGCCCTTTTCGCCCTCGGCCTCCTCGCCCCCGGGACGCGAATCCCGGCCGGTGACGGGACGCCCTCGAAGATCTCCCCGGAACTCCGGCGGATCATGGCCGGGGCGAAAGACGAGGTCCGGCCTCTCCGCGTCTGGGTGTCTTTCCGCGACAAGGGACAAAAGAGCCCGGACGAAGCCCGGCGGGCCCTGGCCGAAGCCCGACGCGGTTTGGACGAGC